>ERZ772921.2011-NODE-2011-length-11303-cov-4.053165_pt1 | contig 11303 bp, 8 predicted proteins | sample MGYA00512117_ERZ772921 | MGnify/ENA primary metagenome ERZ772921 (study PRJEB29015, sample SAMEA2737944) | human oral metagenome | biome: human oral; feature: human-associated habitat; material: dental | place: China | collected 2150 ... | reverse complement strand
TGCTACTGATAGATAACTTAAATGAACAGTTCCTCTTAGGAGGTGTTGCTATTCTCGTGTGCCTCTTAGGGCGTGCTTTAGCAATTTATATTCCCGCCCAAACTATATTACGCAAAGCTACTACCTATTCTTCAGGATCACTCATTACTATGGTGTGGGGAGGCGTGCGCGGCGGTGTATCTATTGCCTTAGTGCTCTCTATCCCAGCCGATAAGGGCGGTCTTAAAGAAACATTGTTGCAAATTACTTATATAGTAGTATTGTTTTCTATTTTGGTACAAGGGCTCACTATAGGCAAGGTAGCTTCTAAATCCCTCCACCGTGATGAAGTGATGGCACGACTCAAGAGAATAAAGCAACTGCAAAAAGGAAAACAATCATAAAACTTTAATAACGAATGAGAATGCAAAAAGATAAAGGATTGGTAAGTGCCAAAGAAGTAGCCAAAGCGATTAATATTGATAAACTTGGCTTCTTGGGTACTTTTGGAGGATGGGCACTGATGAAGTTGCTCCGTATCTCCAAGCTCAATGCTATTTACAACCGAAATAAACACTTTGAAGGGTTAGACTTCCTCAACAAACTGTTAGATGAGTTTGAAATAAAGTTCGAAATACCCGAAGAGGATTTTAAGAATATCCCCAAAGAAGGGGCTTTTATCACCATTTCTAACCACCCACTGGGGGGAATTGATGGCATTCTGCTTCTCAAACTACTCTTAGAAAAACGTCCTGATTTCAAGATTATGGCGAATTTTCTCTTGCAACGTATTGAGCCCTTAGCACCTTATGTATTGCCGGTAAACCCCTTTGAAGACCGCAAAGATGCGAAATCTAGCGTGGTGGGCTTTAAGCATACCATTGCACACCTCAAAGAGGGCAAACCCTTAGGTCTTTTCCCTGCTGGGGAGGTATCGGTAACCAAAGAGGGACAACTGATGGTGGATAAGCCTTGGGAAGAGGCAGCTATGAAACTTGCTAAAAAAGTGAAAGTGCCTATTGTGCCTATCTATTTTCACGCCAAAAACAGTAAGTTGTTTTACTTCTTGGCGAGTATCAGTGATACGTTGCGCACGGCTAAATTGCCCTCAGAACTGCTTACACAGAAAGAACGCACTATTTATATACGCATAGGTAAGCCTATTTCGGTAGCTATGCAAGATGAGCATACCGATTTGGAAGATTTTACCGAATTTTTACGTAAGAAAACTTATATATTAGCTAATGCTTTAGAGCAAGATAAGAAGTTTTTACCACTCACTAACGTGTTGAAATCAAGCAAGAGCGGTAGCAATCCTCAACAGATAGAAGCGCCTATCAAACAAGACCTCATAGAGAAGGAAGTTGATAACATCACTAAAAAAGATTACCGACTGCTCAAAAACAACAACTACGAGGTATTCTTAGCACCTTATCAAGAGATTCCTAATATAATGAAGGAAATAGGACGCTTGCGTGAAATCACTTTCCGCGAAGTAGGGGAGGGGACTAATGCTTCGTCTGACTTAGATAAGTTTGACCTCTATTATCATCATCTTTTCCTTTGGGATAACGAAGCTAAGAAGATAGTAGGAGCTTACCGTATGGGCTTAGGGGCTGAAATATTCCCTAAATATGGCATCGAAGGCTTTTATACCCACGATTTGTTCCGTTTTGAGCCCGAATTATACGATATGATGAGTAAAACCATCGAGATGGGGCGTGCTTTTATCATTTCAGAATATCAGCAGAAACCTATGCCACTGTTTTTGCTGTGGAAAGGGATTGCTCATACCACTTTGCGTTATCCGGAACACTCATATTTGTTGGGTAGTGTGAGTATTAGTAACCAGTTCTCTGACTTTTCTAAATCGCTGATGATAGAGTTTATGAAGTCGAACTTCTATGACCCTTATATTGCACAGTATGTACGCCCTAAAAAAGAGTTCAAAGTAAAACTCAAAGACGAGGATAAAGATTTTATTTTCGACGAAACCAAAGCCGACCTCAATAAGTTCGACAAACTCATCGACGAACTCGAACCAGGTAACTTGCGTTTGCCCGTGCTCATCAAAAAGTACATCAAGCAAAACGCCAAAGTCATTGCTTTCAACGTCGACCCACTTTTCAACAACTCTGTAGATGGATTGATGTACATTCGCATCTCCGACCTCCCTGAAAGCACTATGAAACCCGTGATAGAAGAGTTTCAAGCCGAACTCGAAGCTCGAATGAAGAATAATGAATATGAATAAATATTAGAAACCAATGAAAAAGATATTATTTTTAGTAGCATTACTACCACTGACTCTTGTTGCACAAACTGTGATTGTGCCTAATCGTTATACTTTCCAAAAGGAAGATAATCAGTACCAGCTGAATGCACTTACGAAGTTTTTACTGGAAAAACAAGGTTTTAAAGCATATATGGAGAGCGAAGTCCCTGCTGAACTGCTCCAAAACCCCTGCGATGCTTTGAGAGTCGACGTGAAAAACCAATCGAATATGATGACCTCTAAGGTGCAATTTATCCTCACCGATTGTGCTAATAAAACCGTATTTACTTCCGAGATAGGTAAAAGTCGTGAAAAGGAGTTCAAGAAGTCGTATCAAGAAGCCTTACGCAATGCCTTTGAAGGGAATGCTTTAGCAACTTTTAAGTCGGAATACAAAGCACCTGTTACTACTCAAACGGCAATGGCAACGCTTACTCCTGCACAACCTACTACCATAGCAAAAAGCAATACTCAAATAATAGAAGAAGACCCCTATATAGAATTTTTATATGCTAAAAAAGTAGATTTCTCATACGAATTGTATGATAAGAAAACTAATGAATTGCGTTATAAAATCAAACCGACTCTTACTCCGAATACATTCGTAGCTTATGATTTAAAAAATAATGAATTTGGAGTGCTTGAAAAGGACGGCTCCACATTCTATAAATTTACTTTGTTTAAAAAAATAGATGATGGAGGTCATACATTCTTAGCAAATATCCAATTTACACCTTAACCCCTTGTACAGCAAAGCTGAAGCTAAAAAACTACGCGAAGACTTCTGGATATCCTTTGGCAAATCCTTCCCTCGGAAATGGACGCTTTACAATACCAAGATAAAGGATTTCAGCTTTAAGTTTTCATTCGACACCCGTAAAGCACGGGTGCTCCTTGCTGTGGAAGACCCTAACGAGGCAACACGTAGTTTGTACTACAACAAATTGTTGTCGCTGAAAACCATTCTGCAAGAACAATACCTCCCTGACGTTGTTTTCGAAGAGCACTTTCTCTTAGACAACGGTAAAGAAATCAGCTGTGTGTATGTAGAACTGCCAAACGTAACTATTCACAACAAAGCTACTTGGCAATCAGCGATGGAGTTCCTCTATCAATCGATGTTACAGTTTGAAGCCTTTTGGGCAGAGTACAAAGACATAATACAAGAAGAAAAATAAGCACTACTTACCTCTGTATTATCTTTTTAAACTTTAAGAAAAGATTAACATCGAACCTCATTCCCACGCAACTTTTTTGTCTTACCTTTGCATAGAAATAAGGTAACACCCTCAAAGAGGAAGTGTTTTTTACTATAAAAGCACTTCCTTTTCTGTATTTTTTAATATTTTACCCAGGTGCGGTGGAAAGTGAACTTAAGTATGGTAGTTCCGACCCCGAAGCTAGCGCAGGTATTCAGGCTTTTTATAAGGAATATGAGATTCCTCCCGATTCAGTTGCCCGTGCTATTGCATATGCTATTGAACAACCAGAGGACGTAGCTATCAATGAGATTACTTTGCGTCCTACTAAACAAGAATTTTAATTCAAGTATAACATCTAACTTATGATAAAAAACTTTATTAACAGACCTGTACTATCAACGGTAGTCTCTATCTTAATAGTGATTTTAGGGGTGTTGGGGATTATCTCTTTGCCTATCTCTCAATATCCTGATATCGCCCCTGTAACGGTACAGGTATCGGCTAACTATGCAGGTGCCAACGCCGAAACAGTGCTTAAAGCGGTGGTGATTCCGCTGGAAGAACAAATCAATGGGGTGGAAAATATGGATTATATTACCTCATCGGCTTCTAATAGTGGTTCCGCAAATATTACTGTGTATTTCAAACAGGGCACTAATGGCGATATCGCGGCGGTAAACGTACAAAATGCAGTGTCGCGTGCCAACTCTATTTTGCCATCTGAGGTAACCCAATCGGGGGTAACGGTACGTAAGCAGAGCTCGGGTAACCTGATGTTTCTCACCTTCTTCTCTGAGAATAAAGAGTTAGACGATGTGTTTCTGCAAAATTACTTAAGCATCAATGTGATTCCTGCAATCAAACGTATCAGTGGGGTAGGGGATGCCAGTGCTTTTGGAGGTAAAACCTATTCTATGCGCATTTGGTTGAATCCGCAAAAACTCCAAGCCTATGGGCTCAATCCTACTGAGGTAACTGCTGCAATTTCAGCTCAGAGTAGAGAAGCGGCTGCGGGTACTTTGGGGCAAAACAGCGGTAGTAGCTATGAATATGTGATTAAGTACAAGGGAAAATACACCCAAGTATCAGAATATGAAAATATAGTACTCAAAGCGTTAGATGGGGGTCGTATTCTCCGTCTTAAAGATGTAGCTAAGGTAGAACTCGACGCGCTCGGATATACAGGGTTTTCAGAAAGCAAAGGTCGTCCTGCTGTGGCAATGGGTATCTCGCAAACGCCAGGCTCTAATGCTCACGAGATTATCCAAAATATTGAAAAGCTCTTAGACGAGTTGAAGCCTTCTTTACCCGAAGGGATTACTTATACTATCAACTACAACGCCAACACTTTCTTAGATGCTGCCATTTCTAAGGTAGTGTCTACCCTTTTAGAGGCTTTCCTTTTGGTGTTCTTGGTGGTGTATATCTTCTTGCAAGACTTCCGTTCTACACTCATTCCTGCTATTGCGGTGCCAGTGTCTATCGTGGGTACTTTCTTCTTCTTGAATCTCTTTGGCTATTCTGTCAATATGCTTACCCTTTTCGCCTTGGTGTTAGCCATCGGTATAGTGGTGGACGATGCCATTGTGGTCGTCGAGGCAGTACACGCCAAGATGGAACAAACTCACGAGAAAGCTAAGCCCGCTACCATTTCAGCTATGAACGAGATTACAGGGGCGATTATCTCTATCACCCTTGTGATGGCAGCAGTGTTCGTACCGGTAACCTTTATGGGTGGTACTACGGGCGTCTTCTACAAACAGTTTGGGGTAACTCTGATTGTAGCTATCGTGATTTCAGCTATTAATGCGCTTACCCTCAGTCCGGTACTTTGTTCGCTCTTCCTCAAACCTCACGGCAATAAAGAATATGAAGAAAAGTCGTGGTTTGGCAAGTTCTTCCACAAGTTTAATATAGCTTTCAATGCCGCTACGCATAAATATGGGCAAACCTTTACCTTCTTCCTTCGTCATAAATGGGTAACCTTAGTGCTCTTACTTATGGCAGGAGGTGGTATCTATTTTGCCAATAAAAGTATGAAATCGGGGTTTGCGCCCAGTGAAGACCAAGGGTTTGTGATGATGGATGTATCGATGATTCCTGGTGCCTCTATGGAACGTGTAGCTAATATTATGCGTGAGGTAAACGAAAGTCTTTCAAATATCCCAGGGGTGGAAAATGTTACCTTTGTTACCGGTCGCGGTATGATTTCAGGCGAGGGTAGTAATAATGGTATGGGTTTCTTTAAACTGAAACCTTTTGAGCAGCGTTCTAAACTTCCTGGTCAAGACATTCAGTCGATTATCAACAATGCCTTTCGTGCAGTAGCCAATATCAAAGATGCCAATGTGATTTTCTTCCAACCGCCTTCCGTGCCTGGTTTTGGTGTAGGAGGTGGGGTATCGTTTGTACTCTTGGATAAATCCGGAAGTGATATCAGTGAGGTGAATAAGAATGCGCAAGAGTTCTTGGGTGCCCTGATGCAACGTCCCGAGATACAGTTTGCCCAAACCTCTTTCAATGTGAATTATCCACAATACCAAATGGATATTAATGTAGAACGCGCTATGCAGTCAGGTATTACAGTGAGTACTATTCTATTGACCTTACAGAATTATATAGGGGGCTTCTATGCAACTGACTTTACCCTTTATGGAAAGCAATACCGTGTAATGGTACAATCGTTGCCCGAAGCGCGTAAAAACCTCAATAGCCTTAATAGCTTATTCGTGAAAACAGGTAGTGGAACAATGGCACCTATTACCGAGTTTGTAACTCTTACACGTACTTTCGGTCCGCAATCGCTCAGCCGTTATAACCTCTTTACTTCGGTGTCTATTTCGGCTCAGAACAACCCTGCCTATAGTACAGGTGATGCTCTGAAAGCGGTACAAGAGGTGGCTGCCCAAACCCTCAATAATAATTATGGAATCGACTATACAGGTTTGACGCGTGAAGAACAGACTGCAGGCTCACAAACTATTCTCATCTTCTTGCTCAGTTTGGTGTTTACCTATTTTATTCTCTCGGCACAGTATGAGAGTTACCTATTGCCATTATCAGTGCTCTTCTCATTGCCTTTTGGTATCTTTGGAGCTTATTTAGGACAGTGGCTTTTTGGATTAGAAAATAATATCTATTTCCAAATTTCCCTTATTATGCTGATGGGACTCTTAGCTAAAAACGCGATTTTGATTGTAGAATTTGCTGTGCAACGTCGTCGTATGGGTGAAAGCCTATCTAAGGCAGCCATCAATGCCGCAATGGCGCGTTTGCGCCCTATCTTGATGACCTCCTTTGCCTTTATCGTTGGTTTGATGCCATTGGTATTTGCTTCAGGCGTAGGAGCAGCAGGAAACCGTTCAGTAGCTACGGGAGCTGCTATTGGTCAGCTTATTGGTACTTTTTTCGGACTTGTTGTGATTCCGGTATTTTTTGTATTCTTCCAAGCGATACAAGAGAGTATTAGTGGTCATAAAGAAAAAGAAGAGATATTTGTAGAGCCTACTGGCGAATATTAAAAGCCTGTGGTGCTACGACAAAAAAGGCTATCTGCTAAAAAGCAGATAGCCTTTTTATTTTCTATTACTAGCACATTATTTTTGGGTCGTTTTTGCGTCCAGTACTTTGCCAAAGTTTCCAACTTTGGTAAAATTGATATCCTTTTTGTGTTGCAGTACGTATAAAACTCATTTCTTTAGCTACTAAATCCGTTCTATAAACCTCGCAGGTTTGTGGAATCTGTGTAATCTGTGGGATTTTTTATTATCTGATGTTTTCTTATCCAGAACTCAGAAAGTAGTAATATTGTTTTTTTATGTGTCAAAAACGCTATTTTAACACTTTTTCTTCAATAAAGATATAAGGGCTTTTTACCTATTGATATCCAATATTCTAACACCTTTCCTTCGTCTTAGATTCGTCTTAGGTTCGCCTTAGCTTCGCTCTACCTTCGGTTAAACTTCAATTAAAAGATAACAAGGGTTTTTCTAATATTTTACTGATAAATAATGTTTTAACGTTTTTGATACCACAAAAGACTATCAAATGTTCTACTTTCTAAACTTTAAAAAAATTGCAAGGTTTTAAAAGAGATTAACATTTTTTCAGCATTGACCTTGGCTCTTTTAATTCGAGTCAAACTCACGTAATAGAAAAATAAAAAGGCTATCCTAATTTAGGATAGCCTTTTCCTTAATTTTTATTTGTAAGTTCTTATTTTGTAGGGTATTTGATTACTCTACGATATTAGCGATACTTACACGGTTCCAATCTGGTTCACTGAACATATCACCGATACCATTACCTTCAGCTTGGATTCTATCAGCTGAGATTTTGTAACGTTTAACTAAAAGATTTTTAACAGCTTCAGCACGAGCGGTAGCTAATTGTTTGTTCTTTTCTAAGTTTCCTTCTGGTGAAGCATAACCTTTGATACTAACTTTAGCATTCCTATATTTGTTAAGGTAAGAAGCGATACGCTCTACGTTAGGCAATTGAGATGCATCGATAGTACTTTTAGCTACACGGAAAGTAACTACAGACTCTAAAGTTTTCTTGTTTTTAGTAACTACTTTTTCTACTACTTCTGGTTTCTTGTTGCGAGCTGCTTCTAAGTCATCTTGCAATTTATTAACTTGTCTTTGGCAGTCAGACAATTCTTTGTTTTTGCTGTTCAACTCATCACGAAGTCTACCCAATTCTGCGCTATTGTCAGGATTTTGAGTAGCTGTAGTGAAGTGGTGAGCACCATTGCTTCCTTTGAAACGGTAAACCACACCAGCAGTTACTTGAGTCCAAGAGTTTTTGAGGTTCAACTCATTTTGAGAGTTTGATTCAGCTGGATTAGCTACACCATCAACAGTGTAAACAAGAGCTGGGCTAATTTTAATACCCCAAGCTTTACTTTGACCTAAGTTGAACAACAAGTTAGAACCGAATTGGCTTGTCATTCCATTCAATACATTAGGAGCTTTTCTGTTGTTAGCACCTTGTGGGTAAATGTGAGCCCAACCTAAACCTGCAAAACCTTCAAGTTCAAAAGCACGAGGAGTTCCTTTGTAACCAGCAAAAAGGTTGCTCAAGTTTACAGTACCTACCAAACTTACGTTTGACATATCTACAAAGTTTCCATACTCTGGAGCATCATCAAAATCTACTGGACGTACATACGCCATACCTTCAACGCCTAAACGGAACGCTGGAGAGATTTGTTTGCCTATCTCTGCTCCAAAAGTGGCACGGGTGTTTTTGATAAAGGCTTCACGGGTAGTCCAAGAGAATCCTCCACCTTTAACACCTACTTGCCAGTTGTCAAAAAATTTGCTCTTACTTAGCATATCTTGTGCGTTAGCACTTGTTATCACTGCAACGACAGCTGCAATACTTAATAAGGTTTTTTTCATATAAAAAAATGTTTATTACTTGTGTTTTAAAATTCGGGGCAAATATACGACTTTTTTTATTTGTACAATCATTTTTAGTAATAAAATATATGCTTTTTGCATTTTTATCCTGTTTTTTAACGTTTTATTTACAAACTGTTTGCATTTCTTTCACATTTCAAAGAGTTAATATAGTTTTTAGGTATAAAAAATCAGGGAGAGTTTCATTGTAAACTCTCCCTGATTTTCGTGTTAATAAAATATGATAATAATGCTATGAATTTACGATTACATCATTCCTGGCATTCCACCACCCATTGGAGGCATTGCAGCTGCTTTATCGTCTTTGATGTCTACCAAAGCACATTCGGTAGTGAGAATCATACCAGCTACTGAGGCAGCGTTTTCAAGAGCTACACGAGTTACCTTTTTAGGGTCGATGATACCTGCTTTAAACATATCGGTATAAGTACCTGTTTTGGCATTGTATCCGTAAGCATCTCTTGAAGCCTCGAGTACACGAGCTACAATTACAGAACCTTCAACCCCAGCATTTTCTACAATAGTGCGCAAAGGAGCTTCCAATGCTTTGAAGATAATTTTAATACCTGTTTCTTCGTCGGCATTGAGAGGTTTTAGTTTTCCTAAAACATTTTTAGCACGAATAAGCGCTATACCACCTCCTGCTACGATACCTTCTTCAACAGCTGCACGAGTAGCGTGAAGGGCATCATCTACACGGTCTTTTTTCTCTTTCATTTCCACTTCCGAAGCAGCACCTATGTAGAGCACTGCTACCCCACCAGAGAGTTTAGCTAAACGCTCTTGTAGTTTTTCACGGTCATAATCAGAAGAGGTGTTCTCGATTTGTGCTTTGATTTGTGCTACACGCGCTTTGATATTATCAGATTTTCCAGCACCATTTACAATAGTGGTGTTATCTTTGTCGATACTTACTCTTTCGGCAGTACCAAGCATATCGATAGTAGCGTTTTCAAGAGTAAAGCCTCTTTCTTCGGCAATTACAGTACCACCGGTTAGGATAGCGATATCTTCGAGCATTGCTTTACGACGATCACCAAAACCAGGAGCTTTTACAGCAGCGATGCGAAGGGTACCGCGCAATTTGTTTACCACTAAGGTAGCTAATGCTTCACCATCAATATCTTCAGCGATAATCAAGAGAGGTTTGCCAGATTGAGCTACAGGCTCTAATACAGGAAGCAAGTCCTTCATAGTAGAGATTTTCTTGTCGTACAACAAGATATAAGGGTGGTCGAGTTCTGCAACCATCTTTTCAGAATCGGTTACGAAGTAAGGAGAGAGGTAACCGCGATCGAACTGCATACCTTCTACTACATCTACGTAAGTATCTGTACCTTTTGCTTCTTCTACGGTGATAACCCCTTCTTTACCTACTTTCTCGAATGCTTGAGCGATAAGTTCGCCAATAGTATCGTCGTTGTTAGCAGAGATAGAGGCTACTTGTTTTATTTTTTCAGAAGAAGATCCTACTTCTTTAGCTTGTTTAGCCAAGTGTTCTACGATTTTTGCTACGGCTTTATCAATACCGCGTTTTAAATCCATTGGGTTAGCACCAGAAGCTACGTTTTTAAGACCTTCTTTTACGATAGCTTGTGCTAATACAGTAGCAGTAGTAGTACCGTCGCCTGCGAGGTCATTGGTTTTAGAAGCTACTTCTTTTACCATTTGAGCGCCCATATTTTCGAGAGCGTCTTCTAGTTCTATTTCCTTAGCAACGGTTACCCCGTCCTTGGTTACTTGTGGTGAACCAAATGATTTGCTAATAATCACATTACGACCACGAGGACCTAATGTTACTTTTACTGCATTTGCTAATGCATCAACGCCACGTTTTAAACCTTCGCGAGCGTCTATATCAAATTTAATATCTTTTGCCATTTCTTTAGTTTTTAGTTTTTATGTTTAGATAACTGCTAATACGTCGTTTTCACGCATAATAAGGTAGTCTTTACCTTCTAATTTGAGTTCAGTACCGGCATATTTGCCATAGAGTACTGTATCGCCTACTTTTAGGGTTACAGGGTTATCTTTAGTACCTGCTCCAACGGCTACAACCGTACCTTTTTGAGGTTTTTCTTTTGCAGTATCAGGGATGATAATACCTGATGCGGTAGTAGTTTCGGCCACTGCGGGCTCAATCACTACTCTATCAGCTAAAGGTTTGATATTCAATTTTGCCATTATTGTTTAGTTTTTAATTATTTGTTTACTTAGAAAGTTAGGGATAAGAAGTTAGGTGTTAGAAAACTTTGACAAAGTTTTAAAAACCTTGTCAAAGTTCTGTTTTCAACCTTTTGTTTAGTATTTTAATTCCCTTTATAAAAAATCGAAGAGGATATTTCAGAAAGTGTGCCAATCTGAAATAACTGACTTTTTGTCAGTTTAGTTTCCTGTATTAGAAGATGTGGCAGGAGTAGC
>ERZ772921.2005-NODE-2005-length-11316-cov-5.531392_pt1 | contig 11316 bp, 9 predicted proteins | sample MGYA00512117_ERZ772921 | MGnify/ENA primary metagenome ERZ772921 (study PRJEB29015, sample SAMEA2737944) | human oral metagenome | biome: human oral; feature: human-associated habitat; material: dental | place: China | collected 2150 ... | reverse complement strand
CCGACGCCGCCGGAGCCGACGCCGTCGTCCTCGTGCGCGGCAGCGTGGACCCCACGGCGCCGAAGGTCGTGCGCTCCACGGCCGGGAGCCTCTTCCACCTGCCCATCGTCACCGGCGTCGCCCTCGACGACGTCGTCGCCGCCCTTCACGGGGCCGGGCTCACCGTCCTGGCCGCCGACGGTCACGGCGGCATCGACCTCTTCGAGGCCGAGTCCCTCCTGGGCGCCCCCGGCGCCTGGCTGCTCGGCAACGAGGCCCGCGGACTGCCCCCGGAGGCGCTGAGCAGCGCCGACGCCGTCGTCTCCATCCCCATCTACGGCAAGGCGGAGTCGCTCAACGTCGCGGCCGCAGCAGCCCTCTGCCTCTACGCCAGCGCCCGGGCGCGGGCCTGAGGCGGAGGGCGGACGACGAGCCGGGTCGAGTCGAAGGCCGCGCGGCGCTTCCGGGGACGTCGTCGACCATGGTGCCGTCGTCGTGCTGCGGTCCTCGCGTCGTGCGGTCACCCCGGCAGCTGCTCCGCGAGGATGCGACGGTAGAGCCCACTGGCCCGAACGAGGTCCTCGTGGGACCCGAACGCCTCGACACGGCCGTTGTCGAGCACGTGCACCGCGTCCGCGCTCGCCATGGACGCCATCCTGTGGGTGATCACGAGCGTCGTGCGCCCCTTCCGCAGACGGGCGGCGGAGGAGGTGATCTCGCGCTCCAGCTCGGGATCGAGATTCGCGGACGGCTCGTCGAGGATGAGGAGCCGGGGCTGTCGCAGGAAGGCCCGTGCGAGGACCAGTCGTTGCCTCTCCCCTCCGGACAGACCGGTTCCCCGGTCCCCCACGGGGGCGTCGAGTCCTCCCAGATCCTCGACGAGCCCGTCCAGACCGGCGGCGCGCAGACAGGACCACATGCTCTCCTCATCCGCCTCCCACGCCGCCAGGCGCAAGTTGGAGCGGAAGGTCCCCGTGAAGACGTGCCCGTCCTGGGGAACGAGGGCGACGTCCCTCCTGTGCTCGTCCGGATCGAGTGCCCTGAGATCCTCGCCCGAGAAGCGCATGCATCCCTCGTCGGGGTCCATGAAGCGCATGACGAGGTATGCAAAGGTGGACTTCCCGGCGCCAGAGGGGCCGACCAGGGCGATCGTGCGCCCGTCGGGGATCACGAGGTCGACGTCCGCCAGAACGCGGTCGGCGCCGTAGCGGCAGCCGACCGACTGGGCCACGAGGTCGCCGTCCTCGCCGGGACGGCGCGGAATCGGCAGGGGAGCGCCGGCGACGGGATCGGGGGCGCTCAGGATCTCCTGGACCCGGTGGGCGCATGACGACACCTCGCCCATGATCCCCATCATTCCGGCGAGAGAGGAGACCGGGAGGGTCGCCAGCCCGCAGAGCACGACGGCGACGGGCAGGAGATGGGCGGGGTAGGTCCCCTCCGCGGCGCGGCCGGTGAGCACGACGAGAATGACGATGTTGATGACGGCGGCGCCCGCACCGGCGAGAGCGGACTCCGTTCCCCTGCGGAGCGCCTGATGGAGCTTGTCCCTCTGCACGTCGGCCGTCGCCCTGAGCACCCTGCGCGTGTGCTCCTCCCGCTGCCCCAGCACGTACAGCTCGCGCGCTCCGACGACCGACTCCAGCCCCAGGGACTTCAGCAGCGACAGACCGGTTCGGACCCTCTCCCCCTGCATCCGCTGGAGCGGGCTGAGGAGGAGCGGGAGGAGCAGGAGCAGGCCCGCCGACACCAGGACGAGGAGAGCGAGAGGACCGATGAGCTCGAGAAGGACGGCCTCGATCACGATCGTGTTGACCACCGCGGCGACGGCCACGGGCGCGGTGTGGGCGTAGAACCACTCCAGCTGCTCCATGTCGTTCATCGCCGCCGCGGTGAGGTCGCCGATCCGCCGTCCCGCAAGCCCCCGCGGGGCGATGCGCTGGATCGCGGCGTACAGATCGATCCGCATGCTCGCGAGAACCTGGTAGGCCAGTTGGTGGGACCACCAGGCGTCGTACAGGTAGCCCACGGCGTGGGCGAGGGCCAGGGCGAAGAGGACGACGAACAGCGCGGTGGGACTGTCGGAGGCGGTTCCCCCGACGAGCCTCGTCGTGATCCACACGCTGACGACCGATACGAGGACGAGGGCGATCTGATGGATGATGATGACCAGGACGGATCCGACGAACAGACGCCGGACGTCCCTGAGGCGCCCCATGATGGACGCGAGATCGCTGATCGTTCGTCTCATGTGCCCTCGCTCTCGGCCGTGCTGTCCGTCGTGCTCATCACCGTGCTGTCCACCATGCGGGAGAACTCACCTCCGGCTTCCACGAGATCGCTCGGCGCTCCGAGCTCGACACCGCGCCCGTGGCGCAGGACGAGGACGTCGTCGGCCAGCTGCGCGACCTCCATTCGGTGGGTCACGAGGATCAGCGTGGTCCCCGGGAGGCGTTCGCGTATCCTCCTCAGGATCGTCATCTCCAGGCGCGAGTCGAGAGCCGACGTGGACTCGTCCAGGATGAGCACTCGGGGACTTCTGACCAGTGCTCGTGCTATGGCGAGGCGCTGCCTCTGCCCTCCGGAGAGGTTCGTGCCGCCCTCCTCGATGACGACGCGGAGGTCCTCATCCGTGGCCCGCCCGTCCGCGTCGTCGCAGTGATCGTTGCTATCGCGATCGTGGAAGCCGTATGCGCCGGCGATGGTGAGGGCGCGGAGCTCGTCGTCGTGCGTGGCCCCGGGAGCCGCCCCGCGAAGGATCTCCTCGATCGTGCCCGGGAATATCACCGATTCCTGAGGGACCAGAGATACCACCGATGGAGCATCCAGCTCGCTGGAGGGCGTTCCGCCGATCAGGATGCTGCCCGAGATCGGGGCGTCCAGGCCGAGAAGGAGCCCCAGGAGCGTGGACTTGCCCGAGCCCGATCCGCCGACGACGGCCAGGAACTCCCCCTGGCGGACGTCGAGGCTCACGCCGTCGAGAGCTCTCTCCGTCGCGCCCTCGTAGGAGTAGGAGAGCTCCTCCGCGGTGATGTCCGCGAGTGTGCTCTCCGGGAGAGAGCCGCGGAGGCGTTGAGGCTCCGTGGCGGGAACGCCGCTGAATGCGTCGTGGATCTCGGTGGCGGCGCTCAGTCCGAAGTATCCCGCGTGGAAGGCGCTCGCCAGTTCCCGCAATGGACGGAAGACCTCGATGGACAGCAATGTGATGAAGAAAAGCCGGTCGACGGGATAGTCGCCGTGGGAGACCTCGAGGAAGGCCAGCAGGAGTGCCAGTGCGGGGCCCAGCACCATGACCGCGGCGGAGGCGCCCGTCTCCCCGAGGGAGACGCGGAGCTGGGTAAGCGTCGTGCGCAGGAGTTCTCTGGAGCGCTGAGCGAGTCTCTCGCCGTAGCGCTCGCTCGCGCCGAAGGCCTTGAGCGTCGTCATGCCCATCATGGCGTCGACGACGTCGCTGTTGAGTTCCTCGTACGCGGTCCAGTGCGCCTGCCCCTCCTCGGCGAGGGCGCGGTCCCACAGGCGGGGGATGAGGAAGGTGACGACGGCGCAGACGAAGAGCACGGCACCGATGAGGGGACTGGTCATTGCGATCCAGACGCAGAGCGCACCCGCGGTGAGAGTGGTGACCGCGATCTGGGGCAGATAGGTGCCGAAATAGGGCTCGATCGCCTCCACACCATCAACCATCATCGACTCGATGCCGCCCGCCCGTGACGAGCTCAGGCGCATCGGCCCGCGGCGGTCGATCTCCGCAAGTATCGCATGCCGCAGATTCGTCTTGAGGACCAGGCCGACCCTGTTGGACGCCACCCCTCGCAGAAGGCCGAGAAGGGGCGTCATGATGAGAAGAATAGAAAGGAAGCCGATGAGCCGCGTGAGAACCGAGGGGTTCCGCTCACCGAGCAGTTCTGAGAATATCAGGGAATTAACGAGCGCCGTCCCCACGTGAGAGGCGCTCGTCATCACCCCGGCGGCGACGGGGAGTGACAGGATCAGAGGCGTGACCCCGGCTGCTTGCAGGACTGCCCTCTGGCGGCCGCCCCACGTGACGCGTTGGTCGTTCACCCGCACTATTCCTCGTTTCCTCGTGTCCGATCGTCAGAAGGCGGAGCGCTGTTCGACTACTGTCCGTGTGGCGTTCACCGCCTCGATCGTCGGATACGCGGATCCCGAGGGGAGTTCGATGATCTGGTTCTTCTTGAAAGCCGTGGTCTCCGTCATGCCGGGAATCCTGCGAAGCCGCTCCATTGAGTCCTCGAAGGTGATGCCTCCCTCGCCGGTCGTGACGACGAGAACGTCCGGATCCTCCTTGAGGATGGTCTCCGGGGACAGTGCTCCGTTGAGCATGGCGTCGTAGGAGGGATCGACGACGTTCTTGAGACTCGCGGTGTTGAAGATCCCCTGGATCGTCGAGTTCCCGCCGTAGGCGTAGAGGTCGTCCGAGGCGTCCCAGTAGTACACGCCCGCGACCTTGAGCTCGGTCAGGCCCGCTCCTCTGCTCCTGGCGTCCGTCAGCGTGCTCTCCATGTCGGTGGCGCTGGTCTCGGCGGCCTCCCGCGTGTTGAGGAACGTGCCGACGTCGCGAACGTGCTGCGGAATGGAGTCGAGATTCGCGAAGTCGCCGGCGCTGTCCGGGAAGAGGTACGAGCAGCTATCGGGAGGAAGAATGCCGACGATCCCATTCGCCGCGAGATTGTCGAGGGTCAAGTCGCCCTCGCCTATCGCCGAACCGTATATGACGTCGGGCTGCAGTCCCAGGACCTTCTCGAAGCTGATGCTTCCATGATCCGCGCCGCCGCTCACGGCGACCTGCTCGACGGGCGAGATCGCCTCCTCTATCTCAGGGCTGTACAGGGCCCCGTGCTCGCCGAAGCGGGCGACCATCTTGTCGACGCCGCCGGCGGCGACGATGTTGGCGACTCCTGTGCGCCCTGCGGCGATGACTCTGGTCGGCTCCTCGTTCACCGTCGCCTGCTGCCCGCAGAAGGAGACGGTCATCGGGTACTGGCCATCGCCCACCGAGGACACGCTGCTGTCGCCGGTCGCCGACTGGCGACCCGACGTGTCGCTGGTGGCACAGCCTCCCAGCACCATTGCTCCGATTGTCACGACGGCGAGGAATGGCAGGGTGCCTCTCATCTCTTCTCTTCTCCCTTTGTCCGTGTCCGGGCGTTCGTCTGGTCATTGCGCTGTTGTCTGGTCATCGTGCTGTGAAGAGGAACTGCGGACTCCCGAGGTGCTCCACCCGTGAGACCTCCACCTCGTACAGACGTCGGATGGACTCCTCGGAGAGCACCTCGTCCACGGGGCCCGCCGAGTGCACGCGGCCGTTGTCGAGCATGTGGATCTCATCGCAGTACCGGGCCGCGGCGTTGAGGTCGTGCAGGACGACGATGATCGTCTTCCCGAGGCCGCGAAGGGCTCGGAGCAGTTCGTGCTGATATCGGATGTCGAGGTGATTCGTGGGTTCGTCCAGGAGGATGCAACCGCCGTCCTGAGCCAGGGCGCGCGCGATGACGACGCGCTGGCGCTCCCCGCCGGAGAGCTCGTCCGAGCGACGGTCCTGGTACTCCTTCATTCCAACGGCCTCCAGGGCGTCGAGCGCGTGGAAACGGTCTTCCTTGGAGTAGGGGCTGAAGTCCGAGACGAATGGGAGCCGACCGAGGAGCACCTCGTCGAGGACGCTCATCCGGTGGGGAGCTGAATTGTTCTGAACGACCACGGAGATCTGCCGGGCGATATCACGCGATTTCAGTCTCGACAGATCCACTCCGTTCAGAAGCACGCGACCCGAGTCCGGGCGCAGGGCCCCGTACATCGTGCGCAGGAGCGTGGTCTTGCCGGATCCGTTGGGGCCGACGAGACCCGTGACGATTCCGCGGTGCACCTGGGCGCTCACCCCACGCAGGGCGCTCACCCCGCCGTAGGACACGGTGACGTCCTCGACCGCGTACACCGGAGGGGTGCAGGCCCTCATCCGTCCTCCGCCTTCGTGCGACGCCCGATGAGGAGCATGAGCAGGGGAGCCCCCAGGAGTGATGTGATGATGCCGATTGACATCTCCCCGGGGGCCACGAGCATCCTGGCGACGAGGTCGGCGAGCACGATGACGATCGCGCCGGTGAGCGCGGCGGCGCCCGTTGATCGCCGGAAGACGCCCCCGTGAAGCCTCTTCGCCAGATGAGGGACGACCAGGCCGACGAATCCGATCGTTCCGGTGATGGAGACGAGGAAGGCAATCGTGAAGGAGATCACCACGAACGCGTGGACGCGCTGCCCCCGAGGATCGATACCGAGAGTACGGGCGACGTCATCGCCGAGGGAAAGTGCGTCGATGCGTCGTCCGAGGGCGACCAGGTACGCGATCCCCACCGTGCTGGCGGCGATGGCCACTCCCGCCTCGACCCAATGGCTTCCGGAGAGTGAGCCCAGCATCCAAAACATGATACCACGGGACGTCGTCGGATCCTTGGCCATCATGATCAAGAAGCTCGTCAGCGCGGAGAAGAAGAAATTGACGGCCATTCCCGCGAAGATGACGCGCGTTGTGGTCAGGGCGCCGCCCGCGCTGGCGATGAGCATGACGATGGCCAGTGATCCCACTGCGCCGACGAAGGCTCCCAGACCCACTCCCAGATGGAGGCCCGCCATCGCCCGTGAGGCGCCGAGCACCATGACAGCGGCCGCGCCGGTCGAGGCTCCGGAGGAGATGCCGAGGATGTACGGATCGGCGAGGACGTTCCGCAGCGTCGACTGGGAGGCCAGGCCCGCGACGGCGAGGCCGGCACCGCATGCCGCGCCGACGAGGACTCTCGGCAGCCTGGTTCTCCAGATGATGCTGTCATCGACGAGGCTCGGCTCCGGCAGGAGCCCCCAGTCCGCGGTCGTGAGATGCCTGATGATGACCCGCAGTGTCACCCCGGGCGTCACGGACTCGGCCCCGAGCCCGCAGGCGAGGATGACGACCCCCAGCAGAATCCCGAGGAGTAGGAGGTCGACGACCGGGGCGCTTCTCAGGAGGTGTAGGGAACCATTCCCGATGCTCCCTTTCCCGATGCTCCCTTTTCGGAAAATCGCTGTAGTCCTCGCTCGGAAAAGCAATTCTCTCCTCCGTGGAATTTATCCGCTTATGCATGGGGCAGGGGGAAAAAATTGAGTTCTTCAACACGTTGAGGTCGTGAGTGAAGTCCGATTTCGAAGTAGGTGTTCAGAATTCTATCCTTTCCCAAGGTAATGTCGCCCGCTGCGAAATTGGGAACCAATCCCGGTACGATTGCCCGCAGAACATTTCCGCCGCATGCGAGAATATCCTTAGTTGTCACGTCGGCAGCAAAAACCTCGAAACCATGACGTTCAAGTCGATCTCGATAGAATCCTACGGTGCGGGATTCGCCTTCGTTCACGAGATCTTCATCCAGCGGTTGTACAGGGCGATCGAGGTGAGGGGCCCTCAGCTCTGCTGCTCGTGGATCGAGGTTGATGTGCTGCTGAATCATAAGATCGGTTACTCTATTGTAGTCCCACTCGATGGTGTCAAGGTATTTCCTGTCGCCACGCCAGGGCAGCGCCATGCGAGGAGAGAGTTCCTTGTTAGCGATTGAACGGTACATGCGTCCGTTCGGGTTAAGCAGATCCACTGCGCCATCGAAAAGCGTTGACGCTTCGGTGATCGCCTTCAATGCGGCATCCTCAATAGTGGGACGACAGGAGAAGCCAATATTGCACGTCCGGTATTGCCGATTCTCTAGAACTGCTGCGATGACCGGGATCTTGAATTCGCTGGGAAGAAGGAAGAAAGAGAGGCTGAAGCCCCGTTCTGTGAATGAGTCTGCTACTTCTTCGACTGCGTCTCTCCGGATGGTGACGCGGTTGAGGGTCGGGCGGCTGTGCCACCAGATCATTGTTGCGTCGCGCTCAATGATCTCCTCGAGACCATTGACAAGCGCTCCCTCTGTGTCGACCCCCGCTGCGATTCCCGCGTAGGGGACGGGGTTGACCAATGGGAAACTATCCACCTTGCGGCCAGCGAGCGTGCCTGCTCGATTGTAGTTGACGTACACCATTGAAAGAGGGACGAGCGCATCGTCTTGTCGAGAAATATTCTTGGCGGGGAACCAGGGGATAACCGTGGATCGTGTCAGTCTCTCGAAGCGGCACCCGGGGTTCGCGTACTGCTCGTCGCTGAACAGGACGAACTTCTCCGGTGCGACGGGATGAAGTCCTTCAGACGCAAGAGCATCGTAACTCGAGACGACGACGCGATCCATGTCCAGAACATTGACGCAGTATCGCTCCACCGCTTCTCCGACTGCGGCTCGTCGGGCCTCCAAAGGATTGCGTACGGTACTCCCCTGGCACACTGTGTTATTGCTCCACGGAGATATCACTCGGATGTCTGTGACGTCGGATTGGACTGTGGAGATGAGGGGAGGCAGTGCCGGGTGGTGCTGAATGCGTCGGAGGCGGGTGATGATTCCAGCCGTTTCGTCGCAGAACTCGGGATCGTGAAGAGAGCATATGCGAGGCTCTGTGCGGTAGCCCGCCCATGTAATCCATGGGACCAAGACATGTTTTTTCTCTTCTCTGGCTAGGAGGTCGATCGTTGTCCACTCCAGGCAGGAGAGGGCGTCCGTGACTTCATCGTTGATAGAAGTAGAGATATTCAGACTGTCCGGCGTGAGAGATAACTTTTCGGCGATGACGTCAAAAAGAGGAGTGCGCAGGCTTGCCCACGTCGTCTCCGGAACCAGGCTGGCCGATATTATTCGTTTCTCAAGGTGACGGTATAGATTGGGGTATTCGGGGGTGGAAAGGGGTCCTATGACCAGTTGGGGGTAGCGCACGAAAACCGCTTTCATCGCGGCGCCGAACGCCAGGGCTTTCGTCTCCGTATTCAACAGATGGTTGAAGTCGGGGCTGATGTCGATTCTGAGAACTACAGAATTGTCGGGCAGTGAACCAATGTCCATGAATTCTGCGGTATTGAAATGAGAATTCGCGGTTGCTTTCAGGTGGGAGGGTAGAGGATGGTCGGTCACCACTACCGTATGTGCGGATCTGGGTATTGATACTCGCGTATCCCTTCCTGTGGATAAGGGAACCGGAATGGCCTGGTCTGCGCGAACGACAAGATGTTCTGCTTCTTCTCCGTTTAGGGCGACCAGTCGACCGTCCTTTGTGCGGGCGAAAGAATTCTTGTCATTCCGCCAAAGTTGTACGAGGTCCATTCCGGTTCCCTTTTTCACGGAACTCAGATCTCCTCGTCGGCGCTCAGCTGGAAGGCTGAAGTCGGGAGAACGGCGGGGTGGTGGTTGGAGTTCGGTGCCAGAATCTCCTCGTCACGGCCACTCTCGTGGATCTCAGTGATCTCGGGCGTCTTGTCAGTCATGATGTTTCCTAGAGTTCGGTGTCAGGAACAAGTCGGAAGGGGAGTAACCCCGCCCGACATGGTTAGGCTAGCCTTGGCACAGTATCATGTAAAGCATAGCCCAGGTCACGATCAGGGTGCTGTTGATGCTGTGAGACGGGGCTGCGGCCGGGGTGTCGGCGGAGTGGATCGCCGCGTGTGGTGGCGCGGTAGTCGGTGGTGCCGGGGTGCACCTACTGTGGTGTGCCAAGCGACTGTGGGGAGCTGTGCGCTGGTTGGGGATTCGTGAAGGGAACCGTCGGGTCACATAGTGTGCAGGGTCGGCGATGCGTCTCACAGACGGTCCCGGCGGGTAGTTCACGGTGATGGATGCCCATGTCCTGGGCAACTGCCACCGCCGGCGTTCCGATGGCGGCAGGCTGGTCGACCACCAGCGGGCTCCCATGGGCGGCGAGCCTCTCGTAGAGAGTGCGTATGCGCGCCTCATCGTTGGGCAGGGCCTTGCCTCGAGCTTTCGTCGTTGGGGTGCTGAAAGTGGGGTGAAGGTGCTCTTTTCCTGGGATAATGCGGATTGCTTAGGTCTGTGCATGACCAGGAGAGGAGCACGTTCGTGGTGCACGACTACCGGGTTGTACCCGGCCGTGGTGTTGGAGTCCGGGAACGTTCCCGCGGTGGGGTGTAGGCCTGCTCGTGTTGGATGGGGGTGTGCATGCCGTTGGCGGAGTGGGGTCGGGTGGTGCCCGCCCAGTGGACCCACTCGGCGATGGTGACCACAGGCAGCGTCGATGCCCTCCCAGGGGCCATGCTCATCGAGGTAGTTGCGGTTGCGGATCAGCTCTGCCTTCTTGTACCAGGAGATTGAGGGCCTCGCGGCCGCCGCCCAGTCCGCCCCTCCCGCCCGCGTCTCAGCCATTGGGCGGTTCTTGGCCCGGCGAGCGATCGTGATGTTATCGTCCCGGCGTCGCGCGGTCGCCTCGGGAACCGCGGTTGGATATCGGGGCCAGTCGAGATCAGGAGGAATGCGGTGCGCATGCGGATGTGTTGCTGTCAGTGTCGCTGAGACGCCTCCGCACCCATCCGCCACTCTGACTGAGACGAGGTACTCGTGCCCGCTCCCGAACTCCTCCCCGAGCAGTCCGCCAACAGCGCCACCGGCGCCGGCAGCGCCGACGGCGATGAGGGCGCCCGCCTGATCGCGGTGCTGGAGGCACTGGGGATCGACATCCCCGACGAGCCGCGCACCTACGCCTGGGACGAGGGCTTCTACGCCGACTCCGCCCCGGGGACCCCCGGTCCCCGGGAGTCCGCCGCCACGGCGCCGGTGGGCGACGACGGCGCCGCGCACTAGGCTCGGCGCGGTGACGTGCGGGAACGAGCACAGGGACAGCACAAGGAGGCAGTGACATGGCAGATCGTATCCACAAGGAGGTCTCACGCGAGGACGCCCCCGAGCCCGAGCCGGCCCCGGCGCCGGTGGCGCCCAGCACGGCGGCCCAGGGGCTGGACGAGGTCCTGGACGGGATCGACGACGTCCTGGAGGTCAACGCGCTGACCTTCGTGCAGAGCTTCCGGCAGAAGGGCGGCCAGTGAGCCCTGCCCCCGCCGGGCGCCTGCACCGCGCCGTGGGGATCGAGACCGAGTACGGGATCACCAGCGCCCACCTCGCCCCCGGCCGCGACGGCGCGCCGTTGAGCGTCGAGGAGGCGGTGCGGGAGGTCTTCCGCGACGTCTCCTCCCCGCGCAGCGGCACGCACCGCTTCACCACCAGCGGGGCGCGCCTGTACGTCGACGTCGGCCAGCACCCGGAGTACGCGGGGCCGGAGTGCGTGTGGGTGAGCGACGTCGTGGCCCAGGACCTGGCCGGCGACGCGGTGCTGGCCTCGATGACCCGCACCGCCAACGCCCGTCTGGAGTCCCGCGGCGCGCGCATCCACCTGCTCGACACCCGCTCGGACGCGGCCGATGCCGTGACG
>ERZ772921.1999-NODE-1999-length-11326-cov-3.325969_pt1 | contig 11326 bp, 11 predicted proteins | sample MGYA00512117_ERZ772921 | MGnify/ENA primary metagenome ERZ772921 (study PRJEB29015, sample SAMEA2737944) | human oral metagenome | biome: human oral; feature: human-associated habitat; material: dental | place: China | collected 2150 ... | reverse complement strand
GTTAATGCTATTAAAAGAAAACGATGATGCTGCAACTGTTAGCTTTGAGTTGCTTGATGATGTTGATACACAAACAGAGGAGGGTATAACGTTATATCAAATAAAACATAGTGTTCGTAAAAGTTCAAAAAGAAAAACGATTAATTTAAGCAATCGAGATACTGATTTGTGGAAAACTATTTCCATTTGGATGAAGAATATTGACGAACGACCAGATATTTTAGAAAATTCAACGTTCCAATTGATAACTAATAAAGAGATATCTGAAAATGCGTTTGTAAAGGCAGTTGAAGCTTACAAGGAGACCCTTTCTGATGATAAACTAAAATCAGCTATTGACGCTATCAAAGAAACTGAAAGAGTAAAAAATGGAATAGTAACACCTAATACCTCTAAAAAGAAAGGCCTAGATGTTTCAAACATAATTACAGAACTACTTGATAAGCCTTATTGGGGCGAATTTTGCAAGCGAATTACAATATCAAGAACAGCTGATATATTAAAAGAAGATATCAAAAATATGATAAGTCTTCGTTTTGGCATAATTCCTGAACATATAAATAAGGTATATGGACCACTTATGACAAAATTAAGAGATGATTCTATCGAAAATATTGAAAGTGGAAAGCCTGTAACATATAATGGCTCAGTTTTCAGAGATAGATATCATGCCATACTTGAGATTGGTCGTAAGAAGCTTAATTTTAGGTTCGACTATAGTCTTGATAGTTTAAGTGGAGACTTTCGTGATTTTCTATTTATAAAGCAGCTGATTTCTATTGACGACACAAAAAATGATGATTTAGACAGAATAGCTGATCTGACAAAAAACTGGTTATTTTTTAACAATAATCTTCAAGAACATTGGAATAATAATGATATAATACATGAAGATGTAAAAAGGTTAACTGAAGATGTATATGCAAAATGGCGTACTTATTACCATTCTAACCATCGTCGAATAATATCAGAAGCAACATGTAGTGAATTGTGCGAGGCTGGATGCAATACTGTCGATTCAATGAGACAGTGTGAATTTTTATTGGCAGATACACCTTTAGGAAATTTTTTAAGTGAAGGATGTATTTATTATTATTCCAATTCTGCAACAGAAATAATTCCAGATTTACCATTGATAGGTTGGCATCGTGATTGGAAAAATAAATTCAAGAAGTAATGAACAGAGTTTATAATAATGAAGCAATAATTATGGCATGTATCGTTCATCTTCTCAGAAGAAGGAATATGGATATGCCAATATCTTATATCATGGTTACTTTGCTAATAGATAATCAGTTGGGGACGATTATTCGTAAGTCCCAGAATTTTGAAGAACTTTCTGATTTGATTAGTAAACAAGGATTAATTTCTCGAAAATTAGCATCTTTCGGACCATATTTCATAAATGCTATGGTAATTCTCAAGCAAAGTAAGGTTATCGCTATATCAGGCGATGTTGTGCAATTAATTGATTATTCTTTTCCTGATGAGAATTTGTGTTCTAAGCGATTAGAGAGAATTGTCAATGATACCAATGTTTTATTGAATATGTGTAGTAACTTATCTTCCAAAGAAATTTATAACAAATTGAATGTACAATTATGAATCTATATATTGCTAGCATAAAGTTGTGGTTCAAGGGGTTTAAAGAAAATACAGAAAGATCGATAACCTACTCGTTCGAACCAAATAAAATTAATGTTATTACAGGAGACTCTTCCACAGGTAAGTCTTCTATACTTGATATTATTGATTACCTCCTATTGTCAGATAATCCCACTATAGTTGAGAATATTATTAATGAAAATGTTGAATTCTATGGAATGAATATATTTCTTGAAGAAAGAAGCTACATCCTAATGAGGAAGGCACCTCATTCAGGACAAGGTACGCAAGATGTGTATTGGAAGGAGCAAGAGGAATATCCTATGCCATACATACAGACTCACTCTGTGGGTGAGATGAGAACAATTCTGACAAGGATGTTTTATGTTCCTCAGCATGAAACTAAAGTTGGTAATCGGAAGTACAATATGACCTTCAGGCATTTTTTGCCATTTAATTATCTAACAGAGGATATTATTTCATCAGCAAACACTTATTTTGATACGGCATTTTTTATTAATCGTAGTTATGATGTTTTCCTTGATTATGCATTAGAGCTTGTTAATGGTATTCAATATCATAATGCAAATGAGATTAAAGCTAAAATTGAGAAAGCAGAAATTGATTTAAAGCAATATCAGAAAAAACATCAAATAGCTCAAGAAAATGCGACCAAATATAAAGCTAGTCTCACTTCTATTTATGATGATGCCTTAAGTCTCAACCTTATTCCTGCAGATAATTTTTTTGTTCGTGAGAATGCACATGAAATGTTACATTATATCAAAGAAGCTTTATCTACCTATAATAAGCTGATAAAAAATGATGAGGATACAAAGAAATTGGAATTGCTTAAAAAAGAGAGGTATGAATTAAATAATAAATTAAGTATCTATAATTCTTTACTAGCTGAAATGCAGAAGCAAAAGTCCTCAGGAAAAAAGATTCAAGATAGTTTGCGTCCTATTACCTTTATAAAGGAGCACATAGATGAAGTCATAATTTCTCCTGAAACCATTGAACTTCTTCATTTGTTAGAGAAGCAACTAGTACAAATCAAGGAGTCCAGAAAGGAGAAGCCCAAATTACCTCATGATTTTGCTTTAAGGCACGAAGAATTAAAAGATAAGCTTAAGGCATGTGAGAGTAAATTGAAAGAATTAACGATTCTTCGTGAAACCATAGCAAATCCCAAATGGCTGGAACGGGCAATAGGTCTTAAATACCGATTAGAAAATTTGAAAAGACCAAAAGAGGACACTTATCAGGTAAGTACAGAGCAAAATATGATTTCTTTAATTGAGTCTTTGAAGATAGAGCAGAAGAATATGTCTTTATTGCCGCATGATGTAAAAGAGGAATTGAATAGTTATATAAATAAATATTTCCACTCAATCAATGGTATAGTGGATTCTTATCCAGATTCTACAATGCGTTATGATGATGATGAAAGAAGAATCTCTTTGCTAAAAAATGGAGAAGATTATCCTGTTCGAAATATTGGAAGTAAATCAAACTATATGTTCTTGCATTTGTGTTTCTTTTTGGGGCTACATGAGTCTATAATGTTTCATCGGTCCAAACATGTTGGCTCATTTTTATTTATTGATCAGCCAAGTATGCCATATTATGCAGATAAGGGTACGCTTGATAATGACGATAAGAAACAACTTATAAAGGCTTTCCGTCTGCTCAATGAATTTATGGAAGAGATTATTGGGAACCAAAATAGAAGTTTTCAGATGATATTAATCGAGCATGCGGATGAATCATATTGGAAGGAACTAGAGTATTTCCATACAACAGCAACGTTCTCTAAAATTGCACAAGGAGGCTTAATTCCTAAATATATCTACGAATAATGGTAAACTTTAAATTAGGAGTCCCTACAGTCGCCACAGTACAAAAGGTTGGCAATAAGTTAAAAGAAGAAGGGATAGCATTTTCTTCTAAAGCAGATGATATGTCGTTTGCTTCTGAATTTATTTCAATATTAGTAAAAAACACATTCAAGTTTGATGTTTTCTGTCAGTTTGATTCTATAGAGTCTTTAGACATGAATCCGTCATATAGATTTGTACACAAGATTTTTGATGACAAAGATGATATAGTTAAACAATCTAACAACCTTGCTAGACACCTTTATGATCAAAGCATACACCCTAATATTGCTAATGGTGAGTTTTATGTAATTTACATTGATGGTTGCATACTTAACAATGAAACAGTTGATGCACTTATGCTTCTCAAAACAGAAGCTAAAGATAGCTTTTTAACCGTATCCTATGAAAATGGAGAATATTCCATCAAACCGCAGTTAGGCTTGAGTACAAAACACTTGGATAAAGATTGCTTAATTTTTAACACAAAATCAGAGGAAGGGTACTTGATTTCAATCGTGGAAACATCAACTATTCGTCAAGATGGTAGATATTGGTCGAATAACTTCCTATATATTAAGGATATTATCACCGATTTTCAATATACAGAAAACATAGCGAACTTTTGCTCTTTTATAGTGCAAAAGGTAAGTAAAGAACATCCTGAAAAATCCTTAAAATTAGCGAAGGTGTCTCGAAGAATTACACAAATGTTGCAAGATGATGGTGCCGAAATTAATACAAATGAATTGATTTCATCATTAGCAATAGATGACGAAGTAGCATCCTTATTACCAGTGTGTCGAAAGGAATATGAAGATAGAACAGGAAAAATACCAGAAATATTTAAATGCACACAAAATGCGACGAAAAGAAAAGCTATAACAAAGGCAAACATTATAAAGATAGGGACAGATTTTGAACTTAAGGTGTTAGATGCGTCTGCCTTTATTGAACAAGGATATGATGATGAGAAGAAAAAGAATTTTATTAAACTATACTATGGATAAGTATCATAGTATCCAAAGGTTTCGAACACATCCAATGTATGACGATAAGACTATTGCCCCTGAACGCTAGGCAAACATATAACCTTTTTTGTACATATCTTCTTTTTCACAAACATCTCATAATATATTCAATTTGATCGTATGAACCGTCCGTTGGGCGGCTTTTTGTTTTCTGTGTATTCCGTTTTATTGCTGTCCGGTAAAAATAAACTGAAAGCTCTGTATCTCTTTATCCATCGGTATTGCAGCTGTTTTACTCATCCAGGGGCTTGGTTTTCAGTTTCAAACTGTAAGCATTATAAAATACACTTATTTTGACAAGAAAAGACCTATAATAACCGATAATTCTAAGAAATAATAAGTTTAAGTCTATTTTAACTAACACAGATAGCCCCAAAAAAGTTTTACCGGACAGCAATAATTCCGTTTCTATGATAAATGCACTCCCCTGAGACTGCGTTTTTTTGTTTTCGCCCTGCTTCTCTCCCTGCACATACTCCACTTATGCTCGTGTATCATGTCGGGATCGGTTGTTCGTTGTCAGCGGCAAAGGTAGTTCCGGGCTTCTACGGACAAAAAAGGTCGGAGCGGTAAGCCGTTTAGACGACAATCTCCACACTTCCATTTCATTGCAGGTAGTATTCTCGCCGTAAAACCTTGTTTGTCCTAAGCCCTACCTTTTTACGCCACTGAAACGAAAACGACCGACCCGACGGAAAGACGCATAAAAAAAATGTCGGATATGCGAGAAGCAGGGAAAAAGAAAAAGGAAACTCAACTCCCTCACCTCTGGAATCCGCATAAAATCAGACAAGATGATTTATTCCGAAGTAAGGACGGGACGAATAACCGTTCAAGAAGAACAGATGAAGTAAAGCGTTCGGCAAGATTTGCCGAATGTTCCTTTTCTTTCTTATGCTTACTTTGAGTGACCAAAAAAGCCTAAAGAAAAAGCATCTCGTTACTTTTGAAAGTGAGTTGAGACGGCTCAAAAGTAACAAAAAGCCGCTACTAAATAACTCACAACAGCTTCCTGAACTTCATCTCTGCCAATCTGTTGATTTCATCTTTGTAGGTCTCAAGGTGGTGGAGGATGATGTTCTCCACATAGATACCGATGGTCATATCCCTATTCCTCATAGACATGACAATCTCAGCCAATGTGTCTTGCAACTCTTTGGCAATATAGATGGTCTTGCGATTTTTCAAAGTGTTGCGACAGATGAAAAGTGACTCATAATCACCTTTGTCAGCCTTTCGCCTTTCTCTTCTTGGGGCTTTTGAAAAATCCTTTGACATTGGTTCGTCATTGGGACGTTCCGATTCAGTGCACTGCTCTTCTGATTGAGAGCGTTTTATCTCGCTCTCTTTTCTTTTCATGGGAATACCCTGTGAAATAAGTTCTCGGATGGCAACGGGATCTACCTTGCCGTTTTGTTTTTCTGTCATACTTACTTTTATTGTTATACAATTCACTGTTCATTTCGTTGTCGGTATATTTACCGATGAAGATGAATACGTCCGCTATCGAAGATATGCCCAACAGTCGACTTGTACCAGCAGGGCTACATCCTTTCGTTCATACCCTTTCAGTGGAGATGTTCATTGATGTCCATCAATACAATCATTCGATTGTATCTGCTTTCGCACATTCCCACGTTCAAGTGAAAGAATCAAGGACATGTTCTTTGATATACACCCTCGCTCATATCGCTCATCGAAACGTGATATTATCGAAGACGCATCCCTCCACCGACATATTCGACAGTGCAAATATATGGCTCGGAGATGCTGTAATCAGCGTGATCTCCTTTAGTGCGTACTTGTGGCGTTAATTTGGATAGTTGTGGCTTCATATGAGGTAACGGAGTTAGACACAACGCTTAGTAACTTTGCACCCAAGCGGTAAGCCGAAGCCTTCGAGGCATAAAACCTTTCTTTTAGAGAAAGAAATGCTCCGTTTTTCGGGATGGATTTATTTGCATCGGGCAAATAGCAAGGTATGTTTTATGCAGCACGACTCCGTTTTTGCAGCATAAAACCCTTGCTCCCCGAGAGAGCTGAAAAACTCCGAAGTCGTTTTTCTTGAAAGAGACAATATCATGTTTCGAATACTGCTTATGCCGTGAAACACTAAAATTCAAAGTAAGAAATGAAAATGAAGAAAATTCAGAGCGTACGTTCCAAAGAGAAGACAGAGAAGCGTGTTTCGGTCAATTTCACACCGACGGAATACGCTCATTTCCTCACGATGAAAGAGGAAAGCGGTGTACCAAGTCTGTCACTTTTCATCAAGGCAAGAATCTTTAATGAGACTTTTCGGGTGATAAAAGTGGATCGTTCGTTGCTTGACTATTATCAAAAGCTGACGACTTTGTATGGACAATTCCGCAGTGTGGGAGTCAATTACAACCAGACAGTAGTTGCAATGAAGAGCAACTTTACAGAGAAGAAAGCCTTTGCCATGCTCGCAAAGTTGGAGAAACTGACACTTGAACTAGCAATAATCGGAGGTGAAATCGTGCAATTGACTCGTGAATTTCAAGAGAAATGGCAACAACGGCAGTAGCCATTTTACATCGCATTGTTCTTTATGGGTAAAAAAATCAGGCTTCCCTCTCGTTTTGGGAAGCCTGATTGATTATTTGAATGCAATTACCGTTTCTCGAATTTTCCGCCTTTTAGGTCGCTTTCCTTCATTCGCCTGTTCAGCTTCTCCCTAAGTTCGTCAAGGAAATAGGTGCGGCTGTCATCCTTGCGGCGTTTCATGTTCATGTAAACATTGTAGCAGTTCTTGATTTCTACTCCGAAGATTTCAGAAAAGGCGTCTGCCAGTTCTTCTATACCGATTTCACCACCGTTGATACAGTTACAGGTGTCGAGTGCGTAAAGCAATTCAACTAAATCTGTCGCTTTGCCTGTCCAACGGAGTTTCTTGGCTGGTTTGACGGGCAAAGCAGGAAGAAAACCCTGTATTCGCATATTCAACAGTTCCAGTTCTGTATCAATGACAGACAATAGCTCTGCCACATTTTTCCCCCGCCCTATCCGACGAGGGTTTCTCTTGCAGAGATTGCAATCGGAAACGGGTATAACGAAGAATACGGAGTACAAAAATGTTATCATTCTCTTCCGTGTTCAATTTAATGATCTCTTTTATCAAGTTATCAGTTGCATTCCTCTGCTTGTCAGCGGACGATTCATTCGAAGAAAGAACCCTGAATGAAAAAGTTTTGACTAATCTTTCCATACACATTTGATTTGAATTATTGATTGAGATAATAGCAAAGTCAACTGTTATTTCATGAGCCTTTTGTAGAAATCTTCTTTGTAAGTATTGCCGATACTGATTTCATATTTTCCGATGAATACGTCGTTGGTGTCGAACGATTCTATTTTCTCTAAGTTCACAACATAGGATTTGTTGATGCGGAAGAAAACAGACGGAGGCAGAAGTTCATGGATAGTGCGCAGGTACATCTTGGTAATGATGCGTCGATTTTCTGTTTGTATGATGACATAATCCTTTAAGCCTTCTATAAAGAGGATGTCGTCATATCTGATTTTGAAATATCTACGCTCTGATTTCACGAAGAAGAAATCCACATCTGCCTCCACACTTTCTTTCTCTGCATTGATGAGTAGGGTGTGATAGGCAGAAACCTTTTCCACTGCTTTACGGAAACGTTCTTCCTCGATGGGTTTGACGAGGTAATCGGTAGCGTTTACCTCATAGCTGTCCAATGCGTATTCTGAATAGGCTGTGGTAAAAACGACAAGTGTTTGTTGTGGGATTTTACGGGCAAAATCAAGCCCGTTTGTCCCAGGCATCTCGATATCAAGGAATATTAAATCCACAGGATTGTCTTTTATGTATTCAGTCGCAGATTCTGCAGACTCAAAATTGCCGACAAGTTCCAGCATTGGACTCTTGCGTACCAACCTTTCCAATCCTTCTCGGGCGATAGGTTCATCATCGACGATAATACATTTTATAGGTTCACACATAAGCATAGGGTATATTTATTTTCTTCTTCCGTAATGGATAAGGTATAAGACTTTCCGAATAGCAATTCTAGTCTCCGTTTGATGTTTTTCAACCCCAAACCTCCGTAATGATTCGATGTACGAGAAGCGGCCTTGGTGTTTTCGCACTGGAAGTGCAGTTGGTTTTCGGATGCGGCAAACGTGATGTGTATGTTTGTCTTTCCTTTGACTTCAACACTATGCTTGACTGCGTTTTCTACAAAGGGAATAAACAGCAATGGATATATAGATATATCTTCCACCACGCCCTCTGTCTTGATTTCGTAATACAAGTTTCCACGACGTGTACTTTCCAGTTCCAAATAGTCATGCAAGAAGGAAATTTCATTCCGTATCAGAACTTTTTCTTGCGAGGATTCGGACAACTGATAGCTCAACAAATTTTCAAGCCGGGAAAGAATGGCATATGCCAGTTGTGGTTCTTGCTCTGCTTTAATGTTGGCATTATTGAGCGTGTTGAAAAGAAAGTGCGGATTTATCTGGCTTTTCAGTTGTTGCAATTCTGCTTCTGCCGTCGTCTTTTCCAATTCCGATACTCGACGGCTGTTTTCAGCCCAGCAACGAAACAGTGGTACTACTGAAGTAGAGGCTATCGTCAATCCCAACAATAACATATTTCCCGCGATATTGAAACAAAGAGAGATCAGCCTGTAACTTTTGGGAACATCGTACAGGGTGTTTTGCACCAGTATGATAAAAAGCATCAACAGAAATACACACAAACCGATGGAAGCGAAATATCCTGACAACTTATTGCGCAACAGAAAATGAGGAACCAGCAGGCGGGCGTTGGTATATACGGTGCAGGTGAAGACAATGAAATATGCCATCCATTCGTAAAACCTTGCATTCGTGAGCCGTCCGTGTACACTGCCAGTGTTATAGACCATTTCCATTGTCAAGACAACTATAATGCAAAGTACAAGCAGGTTTCCCATTCTATGGAATCCTCCTGTTTGGATTTGTGTTCCAATCTTTTTATTTATCTCTTTCAATAATGCCATTCGATTCTTTATGTTTATTAATTCCCAAAAACTTTATCGGAAAATTTCTTGGAAAGCTTAGTAACTTTTCAAACTCGTTTTGTGTGAAGCGTTTTCTGGTCTTCTTGAGATGGTAAAAATGCGCTTACCCGTTTTGGGAGGATTGCTATTGTTTGTACAGGTACAGACAAGCGTGTCGGCGCATATTTCAATCTCAATTTCTATTCGGTCTTTTCCCGGTGAATTGAATAGATGTTCTTCTACAAACGATAGTAACGTCAATGGAGGAATAAAACAAATACCAGTCCTCATTTGGCAAGAGAGTGTGAAATCGGTGAGAGTCCCGCACTTCTTTTCCAAATTCAGGTAGTCTTTAAGGATTTTGATTTCGGAATTGAGTGGTACAACCGGATTGCTGCAATCGTATAGGCGATAGCGTACAATCCGGCTCAGTGTCAATAATAGCGGAGATACTTCCGGAGGTTCGGTCAGGCATAGTGCAGTTGCTTTTTTCAATTTAGCCAAAAGAAATTCCGATCCGATATTGTTTCTCAAATTTTCCAACTCAACGGTTAGCCTGCGAGTTCCGATTTGTCCCTCCATCTCAGTAATTTGAATCCAATGTTTGTAAAAGACGATTACAGTAATACTTGTCACCGACAATGTCAGTACCGAGAAATCGGAGAAGAAATCGACTGCTTTATTGCGTCCGTCAGAAAAAAAAGAATATGGACCGAAAGGTATTTGATACTTAAAATGAATGTAATACTCCAAGCCGATATTCGCTATCACGAATGTGAATATTGCAGCGAGCAAGACAGCTGCATATTGCACATACCTTTCTTGTTGTAGCAATTTAGGAATGAAGATGTACATATTCAGATATATCAGCAACAGATAAGCTACTATATGCGCAAATATAATACCACAAACATTTCCGCCTCGAATCTGTTCTCCATAGGTAATAAAAATATGGTTTGTGGAGATAATGCCGATGGAGATGATAAGCAGGAAATGGCGAGTCCATCTGTATTTCTTCTCCATAAGAAAATCATATAATACGCTTTGTTTCTTTCTCTCTTGCATATATATACTATTACTTTTTTGCCAAGTCTTCCATTATTTCAAAACACAATGCGTCTACATTTTTCGCATGAGGATGCAGAAAAGAAACATTGGAAAGAATAATGACTCCACTCTTTTCATTCATATCGAATACCATAGAGGAAGAAAAACCGCCCGTACCACCATTGTGCCAATATAAATCGTTTCCGTTATCTGCCTTTACGATATGCCATCCAAGTGCTACGCTAAGTTTGTCGTTTACTTTGAAAGTCGGTTTTCTTGTCATTGCAAGTTCTTTGTTGCCCATATCAAATTGAGCCTCTAAAAAATATGCCATATCGTTTGCAGAAGAAAGAATGCCACCGGCTCCTAAAAACACATCCGAATCCCATATCCAATTGCCGATAGGAACACCTGTGAGGCTTATTCCTTTGACAAGACCGGTTTCTACTAATCTTGCATCTGTATATGAATTATTCATTTTGTACTTTTTGAAGATTTTATTGGAAACGAGTTCCGTGAAACTGCATTTTTCCATTTGACATAACGTATATCCCAACAAACCTGTTCCCAAATTTGAATACAGATATTCTTTCCTATCGGAAGAACAACATAATTGCAACTGATTTCTGAGGTAATACTCTAATTCAGAGTCGCTGTATTTCTGAAAAGGATTTTCCCGCTCTGCTTTTGTACTTTCGCCGGACCCTCGGGCGTCGGGAGGACGGAGCTCACC
>ERZ772921.1989-NODE-1989-length-11349-cov-79.565522_pt1 | contig 11349 bp, 19 predicted proteins | sample MGYA00512117_ERZ772921 | MGnify/ENA primary metagenome ERZ772921 (study PRJEB29015, sample SAMEA2737944) | human oral metagenome | biome: human oral; feature: human-associated habitat; material: dental | place: China | collected 2150 ... | reverse complement strand
AATGAAATTCGCATTCACACCAGTATCAATGAGCGCTGGAGGAGTTGAAGTTGTCAGCTTTTTACCCAAGTGGTCAATCATGAATTGTTTAGGAATTTGATAAGTCGTGATGGATCCCTCAGTTGATTTCTTACCTTGAAGACGAACATGCTCCACATTGTCTGCGTAGTATGCATTTGATTCTTGTGAAGTTTCAAAAGATGTTTTTCGCAATCCTGTAAATGGGTATGGTGTTTTTAGATCGAGTGCGCCAGATTCTGTTTTTGAAATCTTAGCAAAGAATCCCATGGCATTACCATGAGTAACCTCTCGTGTGTCATATTTATAAGTCATTGTGACTCCTTCCTTAATTTGGTCTGATTTTTATTGATTTCATATTATTGAGAAAGATTTCTTTATTTTTGAGATAAGCTGGTCTGATGTGTTCTTGAGGTGCTACAAATCCACCATTTTTTGTTGCGTGACCATTTTCTAACAAGTGAGCAAGCGACTTCTCTTTCCCATTGTTATATACTACAGCGATATCTTCAATGGTCTCGTGAGTCCATCCTTTTTCATATACTCCGTTTCTTCTAGGACTTCCGTCTCTAATGTCTCCAGCGGTGCTTTTTCCTGCTTTTTCTATGATTTCTAAAACTTGATTCTGGATATCGATTTTTAATGTTTTCACATTAACGCTACCACTTCCCACTTGTGAATACCTCGATTCTGTAGGTTGTAAGTAAGTAATCTGTATCAGGCTGTTTTAGATTCAACTGACTAGGTTCACACATAAAATTAGACAACATCAATTCCTCAATGCTGTCTAGTTTCTTCTTGTGATAGTGACTGATTTGAATAGTCACTTTTCTCATGTGTACTGTGTCATCAGCAGTAATACTACTACCCGGAGTTAAACGATAGTAAAGAATAACGTTATCAGGAGAGGACTTCTCCTCACGTTCCATATAGAACACTTTTGATTTTAAAGTGTTTTTTTCTAGGATTTCTTGAATCTCTTTCCTGGTGAAGAACTTCTTAGCCATTATTTCAATTCTCCTAATTCAATTATCGTGTAGTGGCCATCATCAGATTCAGTTCCAACATTTACCTTGTACTCTTTCCCTTTGTACTTCACGTAGTCTAAGGAATCTGTCACATAGTTAGAACGTATCCGAAATCTTGCTGTCAAAACTTGACCATCTGCCAAAGCTTTATCAAGTCTACGTTGGTAGATCTTCTCTTTTTCAGCTTTGACTTTCTTTTCTACAACTTGTTTTTCAAAAACACCTTTTTCGACCTCTGTACGCTCATCATAACAAAGGATGATTGATACTCTAGATGATTTCATGATTTAACTCCGTAAATAGCTTTTAATTGATAGAGAATATTTGTCAATTCTTCATCAATCCAGCTCATTGTTGTTGAGTTTCCTGTCATCAAGGATTTATCAAATCTCTGAACACATCTCAAATGTAACCAATCTAAAATTGTTTCTTTATCATCCTCTTCAATCTCATTCCATTCTGTCAATTCGCTTTCTTTATCGATGCGAGTGATAGGAATGTTGTTTCTCGTTAGATATGAAATCCCACTATTTATGTAGCTTAAAAGTTGAGTGTTGAAGATTTCTTCTTCGACATCAACTTCAACCATTTCTTTAATTTGGTTAAGGATTGTCATTTTAGACTCCCCTTTCTATTTAAAATCAACCTTTTGTGAATTTTACAGCTGATTTGTACTGACCAAGTCGGCCACCAAGTACGCTAGCAAGTTCGATATGACGGCGATTCATCGTTACATCATAATCTTCAAAGCGATCAGCAGAGACATCATCACCAATCATCTTATAAGCCTTGTCAGCAAATGCGATAATTGGATTGGTCGCATCTTCCATCCAGTCATAGACATATACTTGGTAACCAGCAATGACATTTCCTGTTTGTGAAATTGGTGCGAATGGTTGTGGGTCAATGTAGCGTTTTTCGCCATCCTTAACCATTTTAAGTTTACGAGCAATGGTTTTTGAAGTTACCAAAATTGGAGTTGTATTTGCAGCAAGTTTATCAATTCCTTTTACAAGGTTTTCTAAAACAGTACTGTCAAATTCCCCGTCAACACTGATTTCTTGTGTATCAAATAGTTGAGCAAGTGTTTCTTCTGCGATAGATTTAATTTCAGTGATTTTGTCATCATCATCACTATTTTTACCATCGCCGATAACAACAGCACGTTCAACTGCACGGATGAATCCTTGTGCTAATTCATTCATCACATAGTTGAAGTAAGCACCTGTTGTATCCTTCTTCAAGTCAGCATACTCAAAACTGTACTTGATGTAGACAGCAGCAGAGTTGATTGTATAATCGATAAATACAAAAGATTCATCTTTCTTTGTTTTGCCATTCTGATGGCCTTTAGCTTTTGCTTGTTGCGTTTGAAACGAAACACGTACTGCATAACGAGGATCTTTGGTTACATGGTTCAGGATACCGTCGTAATCATTAAATGCATTTTGGATTGCAATCAATACTGGTTCAGGTAAGATTTTGTTAACATCAGTTACACCTTTTTCAACCAGATTTGCTTCCCACGCTTTGCGGGCACTGTTTGAGCTTCCTTCGTTATCCATAAGGATTCGAGCGAAATCAAGTGCAGCTTCTTTTGTTTTTAAGTATTCCATTTGTGTCTTGCCTTTCTGTACTTCCTTGATAGATTTAGCAGCTTTATTGAGATTGTCTTCTTTTTCTTCAATCTCAACATCTAACTTAGAAATTGTGTTCTTGAGTTCCTCTGCTTTGGATACCAATTCTTCTGCATCCGATTTCAACTGTGCAAGTTCTTCTTCTCCAATAGTTGCTGACTTCAATTTCTCTTTGATTGAAGCTTTTTTTAATTTGACCTCAGATAACTCATCTGCATATTTTTGTCGTTCTTCCATCAATTCGACTAGTGTTTTCATTTTTTGCTCCTTTTTTAAATTGTTGCAAGTTTACTCATGATATCTTGCTTCATGCTCGCCTGAGCGATTCGCTTGTCAACCACAGACATATCAAATTCCTTAATATTATCAACGGTTGCTTGAGGATTGGCTGGCACGGTCACGACAGATATTTCAAAGATTTCAACTTCTTTAAAAATCCATCCACCGTAAGGTTGCTTGGCGTCAACTGGCTCATAATCATTAATAAAAAATCCAATGCTCAGACTATCCAGTGCCCCCATCTTCATGAGGTCATAGGTTTTCTTAGCTTCTGGATCACTTAGATTGAATGTTGACCGTGTTCGCAGACCTTTTTCATCTACCGACAGCTCATGCTTACCGATGACACGATTGCGGTCGTGATTTAAGCACATAGGGACGACGGCCTTAGTTTTCAGGGTATTGTCAAAACACCCCTTGGCCATCACATCGCCATCCCTGTCGGTATTGCCATAGGTGGAGGCATAAGCCTCAAAGTGAAAGCCAGCTGACTCTTCCTCAACTGACTTGACGACAAAGGTTTTTAACTTTTCCATAGCCTACCTCCTTTCTTAAAATTTCTGCCAACCGCCCACCCTATTCTTAATTACTTTCGCTCGGCTCGATACGAACTGCATTCAGATTAGTTTCGAACACTTCTCCACCTTCATATCCTGGAAGCCCTAGATAGGTTTCACGGAATTCATTTGAATTCATCAAACCTGCGTATTTAGATTTAAATCCACCTTCAACTAGATCTTTGAATGAAATCATATCAGCCATATCAAAGAAGACCAAGAGCTTGTTTCCTTGTGTCCTTGCCGTCTTCGTGAAATATTTTCTATTAATTTCTTCAGAGAATACACGTTGATATAATTTCATGACACTAGAATAGTAAGCTCTATATTGTTCTTCTGTGTAGTCACAAGTAAACAATTTTTCATTAATCCCATGAGCATGATAAAGTTGAGATTTCAGAAACTCCATTTCTTCTTTAGAAGCGGTTGAGTAATCTTTGTTTAATTCCATAAACTCTTCACCTTGCTCGAGATAAGCAATGCCACCATTTTCAGCAAGTTCCATCATGCTATCAACTCGACTCTTAGCTTGTTTCTTCAAATGTTCATCTGCTGCTTTAGTTGGTAGTTTTAAGAATCCTCTCAACTTTGAATTCCCTCTGCCTAACTTCTCGGTTAACGCATCAAGGTTGATATCAATTAATTCTGTGATTTGGTTGAGTTGACTTGTCACGTTTAATTTAGGATTCTCAAAAACCCAGACATCGCTAAGAGGTAGTTCAATCTCTACATCATCAATCATGATTTCAACTCTCTCTGCAGTCCATGATATTGTTTTCTTTGCAAGCCAAATTTCAATCAGTCGACCATTTTCCCAACGTGGAACAACGACTGCAACACCATCTTTCAGCATAGCTCTTGTTACATTTGCCCAAAATACAACTGGTATTTCAAGAGGATTTGGAGAGAAAGATAAAACATTTGCAAGATCACTATTTTCAAACCACTCCATCTTATCAACTCCTGTCGGATTTCGAGTGATTCTCACATGCTTAAATCGAACTTGTGCAGTATCTGTTGAAATCTTATTGTAGATATTATCTAAGTAAATCGAATTTCTTCTCCAATAATTCAAATTCCTTTGTAAATAGGTCCTTGTGGATTTTCTATTACTTGGTCTGAAAATCCTAGCAAAAACCTCTCTTAGATTATTTATATATTTGTTCATTCTTCACCTCAATCAAAGTAATAACTCAAGTCTTCCTTGAAATTTTCGTAGCAGATAAAAGCATCTAGCTGACTAGCAAATACGTCAATCTTTTCTTTTGCTTTTTCTTTATTTGGAAAAACATTGTTATTCGCATCTATCTTGACACGAACATTTGCGTGGTTCCATGTTGCCACAGGATCGTCAAAGATGATTTTCCCCATCTTAGCTTTTTCTTTATACACTTTTAAAGGATTGGATAAGCTCTTGACCGTTTGTGGAATGTCGTGACATATATCTCCGTAGTAGTCATTAATTAAGCGGATAAGCTCTTTTGCATTCCAGCGGTCATATCCGACTGCAACTGGTAAGATTCTATTCTCACTCATAAACTGCCTTAACTCTTCAAAGATATAAGCTTGGTCATTGTAGTCCAACTCATGAACGTGAAGCTGTCCACTAAGCTCCCACTCAGCGTATTTGTCCCTCAGTTCTTTCGGAAGTCCTTCAATCGTATGACGTGGCATGAATTTCTTGTTCAAATACTGACGCTCTTCGCCACGCACCACCATAAATGAGACCGAACAAATGTCATTGACATCCGACAAGTCAACACCAAGCACACAGCGAGCACTCCGTTCCTCATTTCCGACAAACAAACTCTTATCAAACTTATCTGACCAACCCTTACACTCTTCATTACTGAAGTAAGCAAGATAGTTATTAACAGGGAGATTAAACGTCTTAGCCATCAGCTCAGCCTGTTGTGCTGGATCATTCTTACTCATTTCAATATCCTTGGCAATCGTCTCCTTCTCAGTTGTTATACCAAGTAAAGGCATAGCTTTCTGCCACATATCTGGATTGTGGATTTCAGAAACATCATCCAGCTGATAAATCCAAGGCATGACAGAATCATTGACAATCTTTTCATCAAGGATATCTACCCAGATGTTGTAATACTTATCAAACAGCTTGTCACGTTTCGTTCCATTCGTGGAGATGTACCATGTTATCCAATTCTTACGTTTACGGCTGGAACCATCATTCACAACCTTGATGAAGTCATCATCATAAGTGTGCACCTCATCAAAGATATTGTAGTGAGCATTGGTCCCATCAAGACTTTCATAGTCAGAAGTCTTGATTGACATAAGACTGTTAGTTGTCTCATACAAGATTCCTTGCTTTGTTGACCGTAGTATGTCAGCCTCACGCATATAGTGTAGCAAGCTCTCTTCGTTCGACAACATAGCTCTAGAAGCATTAAACAGATATCCAGCCTGTTCACGACTGTAAGCTAGAAGCTGAATATCAGCACCCCACTCACCGTCAATAATCTGACCAACCTCACCAATAGCAGAACCAAGGGTGGTTTTTCCTGTACCACGAGGTACAATAATAGGCACCTCATGAATGAGACGCCTTTCTTCAAAATCTTTATATTCTTCAAGTGTATCGGGATCTGTTTTTGTAACTTCAACTGTATGATAAAAACCCCACGTTGTTTCTAGCCAGACCTTCTGAGGCAAAGCCAAGCGTAACTTGCCAGCAAGACCTTTAGTATTGCTGCACTCTTCCTCAATGAACTCAATCCGTTTGTCAGCTTCTTCTTGTTTAAAGATGTATTGCTCCTTGTATCTCTCTACTCGTTTAATCGACTTCATCGTAAGTTCACAAACACGAATCTTCCCTGAGTAGACCAGCTGAGCATATTTATCAAAATATCTCATCTCAACCATATCGAGCCAACTTCTCCTGAATCATTTCTTTGAGGCTATCACCCTGTGGACTTTGCTTTTCAATCGTTGACATAATCTGCATGTTTAGCTTTTGATACTTTTCCATTCCATCAAGTAGATACTTATCAGGTAGCTCACCATCATTGATGACTTTATTTATTTCCAGTTGGAAGTTTTCAATCACTTTTTGATTGTGATTGTATTGAGTTTTTAAATTTTTCAAACCTACTGAATCATTGTCATTGATTTCAAGCATTTTTTCTTTTGGAATCAACTTGAAAGTCTTACGAGAGAGTTCAACACGTTCTTCTCTTGTATACTTTTGCCGTTGATTTGCAAGCTTTTCTAACTCTTTAAACTGACTTTTGGTGATATTTGACCGAGTTTCTTCAAATATGCCTAGCTTTTTTCGATACCTTGTGAGGGTAGCACGACTTATTCCTAGCTTTTCTAAAACTTCATTGATTTTCAAAATCATGCTCCTTTCTTGTATCAATTTTCGTCATTTTTGGGGGAGAGGTATATAAGAGGATTGACACCGTTATTATTTTGGGTGTGTGAAAATTTTAAATAGGGGGGATCTTATAAAAATCAAAAATCCAAAAAATAAAAAAATCAAAATAAATTAATATTCCGATTTTCTAAATTTAAATTTATTTTACTTTGAAATGTTTTTGTATTATGACACTCGAGACAAAGTAATTGCAGATTATCTTCGTTGAGAGTAATAGACTCATCTTGATAATTAGTTTCATCAATCTCTATAATATGGTCAACAATGCTCTTGCCATGAATTAAACGTCCACACACATCGCAGCGCATACGCTTTGTAGTTCTGATTCTATTTCTCAGAGTTCTCCAATGTTTCGAGTTGTAGAATTTAATCTGCCAAGTTCTAAACCAGTCAGAGTGTTTTGAATTCCTAGATTTCATAGTTCGACCAACTCACTCCGAAGCTCTCCAGTTACTTTATGTCTGTAGGTTATAATTTTATACAATGGTTTGTCCCAAGCGTTTACTGTACAAATATCAACTAATTCAAATCCATTAAAGCTATATGGATATGCTTTAGGTCTCATGCTTCATCCTCCCTCAAAAAAAGAGAACTCGCACAAAGCTGTTCCCTGAATTTTTCGCATGATACAAATATATCAGATTCATTTTGTCAATTCTATATCTTTTTTTGACAAGATTTATTTTTGAGTTTTGAATTTATGTAAAATATCCCTGTTGAATTAGTTATATCTTATATTTTATCCAATTTTGTTTCACACTCAAAAACTAATACGGACAATGCTTCAGGCCCTATTCAAAATATAAACTAGAAACTTCCTCGTTATGGATAGTTGAAAAAATCAAAAAAATATTAGAGGCTAAAATTACTCATCTTAGTATCAAGTTCATCTTGCCTTACACAAATATAAATTAGTGTGACTGCTGGACTTGAATGATTGAACAGTGACATCAAGTCTGCAATGTTCTTGTACTTCTTGTAGTAATGATAGCCAAATGTTTTTCGCATTGTATGAGTTCCGACATTATCGATGCCTAAGTCTTCAGCAGCTCTTTTAAGAAACCAGTATACCGTCTTATAGCTGAGCGCCTTATTCTTTCCAACACGACTCTGAAATAGATACTCATATAATTCTTTACCTTTGACAAATTCCCTCAATTCATTCTTGAGTGGTCTTGTCATTTTGATGCTCTTATATTTCCCCGTTTTCTGTTCTCTAACTTTAATGTGCCAGCCTTGAACATCTTTAACCTTTAGTTTGAGAATATCGCCAACACGAAAACCTGTGTTGATCCCCAAAAGAAATAACATATAATACTTTTCATTCCAAGATGATAGATAGTCCTTCATGGCTTGAATATCATCCTTGTCTCTTAATGGTTCAACAATATTCATAGTTTTGCTCCTTTCACAAAAAAATAAAGCACTAAGATTTTCTCAGTGCTTTGGATAGTATCAATCTATCATATTCATTTTGTCAATGCTATACATTTTTTTGACAAGTTACATGAACAATAATTTTGCAAGTGTATCAAGAATGACTTCACGTCTTCTGTAAATCTGCTTACTATGTCTGTATAGATACCCAGTGTCACCATTCTCCATGATATGCCAAACTTGAATCCAATCGTATCTAGTGTGTTCTCCCCATCTCAAATGAAAGATTTTTTTATCATCAGGTTCAAGTGCGTCAAGTAGCTTTGAAATTGCTGTTTGAAAGTTTTCCAGTCTTAAAACCATCGGATCGCTTGCGTATGCAATTGCTAGATTCTCAGACCTGTTAACGAATGATCCACTTCCACTTGATCCTGTATCATCAATACCAGGAACAGTTAAGTGTTTCACTTCGTACAATCGTTCTAATTCATGTCTACGCTGACCAATAAGTTTGTCGATCTTCAAGTATTTATCATCGAGTTCAAACTCAAGATAATCTCTCCGTGATTTTGTTAAGTTCTTTTTGCTCAAACCTTACCTCCTCGAAATCTTCGTGACTGCTTCCACTTGATAAGCTTACCATCGTTATTGTTGTTGAAATAATCTGGCAATCTTGCCGTTGGGCTCTCTTTATAGACCACTTTTTCAACGACCTGGACTCCAGGCATCATTTCATCATCTATCCACCCAACAAGCCACGCAGGGTTTACATCATAGGTTTTAGCAATCATTTCAATCTGCTTAATAGATGGATATCCACCTCGCTCATACAAATGAATTGTGTTTTGGGAGACACCTGTATCTCTGGCCATATCTTTGACAGAGATACAGAGGTCCTCTCTAAGTTCTTTCAATCTCACCTTCATCTTGCTCTCCACTTTCTAGTATTAGCTTTTATAAATGTAGCCTGCTTTTGCATCTGCTTCCATTCATAATCCATGATGATTTCAAGTTGATTGTTACAAAGACCTTTTAAGAAATCATTTTGAGCTTCTAGCTTCTCAATATCCTTATAGGCCCTTTCGTACAGTTCATCTTCCAGAAATCTAATGCACTCTGCCATTGCTTCTTGAATGATGATATAAGTTGGTTTCTTGTACTTTGTCATTACAATATTACCTCATCTCCTATTTTAAGAGATTCATAGTTTGTTTGAGTAACTACGAATATTCCGTAATTTTGTACTGTGATAGTGTACATGTCACCAATCTTCTCCTTTTGTAAGACTCTACCTTTGATTTCTGCGCCTTGATTATCGGCTCGATATATAACCATCGGGCGCTTTTCTTCTAGTTTTTTAATGTGGATACTCTGCCAGATATTCAATCCAGCAGACAATAATATCCAGATTGTGATAAAACGTTTCATTCTGTTGCCTCCTTATAAAGCAAATCCATATCAAAACCACTCTCGATAAATCTGTATGTGAGTTCTTTGTTAATTTCCATCCCCAGGCAATGATAGACCACATCTGCATCGATATCTGCACCTAAATATTTTCTCAAGCGGTCGCGATTATCTACATAAAAGTCGATATTTCGCTTTTGTTGTTGATAAGGTCTAGCTTTGGATATATCCCTAGTACACCACATTAGTACCTTTGAAATGACATCATTCTTTGTCAAACAATCTCTTAAAGAAAAGTATGTGTTTGTTTTTGGGATGAGAATAAGTTCTAATTGTCTGTTTATAAATGAGTCGGGAAAATAACTCATAAGCTTTTTCAATTCTTCAAAGACTTCATTATTCATCACTCCACCTCCTCATTTTTTATTGATTCATACGCTCTTTTATAAGCATCCAAATATAGAAATACTATTTCAGACACTTTTTTACCAGCGAATTCAAGAGTCTCATAGTATTCTGAATCTTGTTCACTCAGGAATTCTCGAACAGTATCAGTAATGTGTTTGAATCCATGCCGATCATCGAAATATTCAAATAGTTCATCAAAATAATGTCGATTATTTTCGTCTAAGTCTTCATATCGCTTATTATCAAAGAAATACTCAAGAATAATTTTTTTAGCTTCATCTTCATCATAAACAAAAAGATTTCGACTAGATGCTTTGATTTTTTCAATAAAATATCCAGCGTTGTTTGTGAAATCCTTATAGAAATCTTCCCAACTACCCATATTGTTAAAATTTACCGCAACCAGCTCGCCAAAATCACCTGTGATAGCCAGAGATGAATTTTTCTTATCGAAAACATATCTTAGATTATACATTAGATTATATTCTGGACTGTGATAATCAATGATTGTAATATCATCTAATTCGATTTTTTTAGCAATGTGCTTGTTAAAATAGTGTGCAAATGATTCCATCACTCCACCTCCTCAAAATAACTATGAAATTTACTTAAATTGACAATAGCGACCTCTTCGACAAAATGTCTTTCGATATCAAAGTCTGGATCATTTTTCCCAAACTCTTTCTTTATAGCTTTTTCTGCTAGAAAAGGTAAGTCGAATATACTTGCTCCATTTCTTAAGGCAAGTGGTTGACCGTGTCTGTTTACTACTCGATAACCTACATCAAACGGTCTGATTTTCGCAGGGATTTTTATGCGTTTGTTTTCAGTTTTTATTGCTTGTTCAATGGTTTGTACCATCACTCCACCTCCTCAACTTCAAACAATGGACTATTAAACACTTCACTAAAACCAGCATCTTCTAGTTCTTTGCGGGTGTGCTTTGTTTTATAAAGTGAGTTTTCTTCCCGATCAGAAAAAAGCCATTTTTTCGAATGTTTTTCGCAGTTCAAAGTTTCGTGATTTCCGCAAACGCCTTTCACTTTCACCAAATACCGCTTCTCTTCCTCGTTTGTGTAGCCGTCAAGCCATGAGCGAGCAACTTTGTTGTAAGCATCCTGTTCATTCATCAACCACTCATTGTATTGTTTGTTGAAGTTTTTTTCTCTAAGCGCATCATATAACGTAGCGTTCTGTCCCTTGTAATACTCGATAATTTCCGCCACAAACTGCGG
>ERZ772921.1988-NODE-1988-length-11357-cov-19.734118_pt1 | contig 11357 bp, 13 predicted proteins | sample MGYA00512117_ERZ772921 | MGnify/ENA primary metagenome ERZ772921 (study PRJEB29015, sample SAMEA2737944) | human oral metagenome | biome: human oral; feature: human-associated habitat; material: dental | place: China | collected 2150 ... | reverse complement strand
TCTCCATAGCTCTTTAATGATATTCTCTATAGTTCTATAGTTCTATAGTTCTATAACTCTATAATCCCATAGTTTCATAGTTTCATAGTTCCATAATTCCATATAATTCTTCCTCATAATTCTTACCATAATTCTCCTCTATATATTTATATATAAAAGGAGAGAAAAAAGAATAAAAGATAACAGGGGTAAAATAAACAAAAAATACCGGATATCGATATCCGGTATTTTTAGGTTGAGAGAATAGCCAAAAGAATAGCCAAAAGAATAGCCAAAAGGCTATTGGATACTTGTAGGTAGGAGCAAGGAATATAAGGGTGTAAAGGTGATCACCACCCACCACCCACTCCGAAGCTTTCATTGCTATTCTGATAGTGATAGTAGTAATTTCTGCCCCCAAGAGCCGTACTCACGATAGACTTCTTTAGCTAGATTGGTGATGCTCGGTGAGATTTTTCGGTTATCTTAGTAAAGCGACTTAGATATAAAGATTAAGCTACTGTTCACTTGTTGCAAGATTCTATATGAGAGGATCTCGGTTTCATGTAGTCGGACGGGGCTGTTATGATCTGTAGAGTAATCTTCTCATCGCCACTTAACATCGTCATAGCGCCAATAACGTGGCCCAAAGGATCGCAAGCTGTTCAAGCGTAGAAGTAAGAGTGAGTGATAGAATGTAGCGTCCATCCCATCCTTCTTGAACTCAATAACTTTATCAACATTAACGTTGTGGCACTTGGCCTTCTCTATCTTAGAATCAAATATATGTGAAGTGATTACTTCTTGCACTTTTTGATTGTATTTTTCGAGCTACAGCAGATAGCGAATCCCTTCTTACGAGCTGGCGTAATCTTAAAGCTTATTTGTCGGCAAAACACTATTTATGAGTACCTAGGAATGCAGCAGAAGTTGTTGAGCTTTACGCATAAGAGGCGTTACAGCTTATACAGGTTATCTTCTCTTTGTATGAGCAGCCTATCTTGAGCGCTGGCAGTACCGTCGCGGAGGTGTTTGCGCGCCTCGCGTAGTTCGCGGCGGCGCTCAATATCAGCTCTACCTTGGGTGCTTGTGCTGTATTCAGTAACACCGCGGCGTAGCTGGTTGAGCGCTTGTCCGCTAGCAAGCTTGCTGAGGTTCTCATTCGCCTCAATCTCGTCGTGAGCTTCAATTAAGTCGCTGTAACGTACGCGGAACATATCGCGGATATTCTGTTCAACGTTTGTTAGGCGCGCGTTGTCGTAGCCCTTAGTATCGCGGAGGTAGTCCAGATACGAGTTAACTAGGTTTTGCCAGTCGCTGCCATTTTGAGTGTAATCCTGGAAGACCTTGTGTAGATGTGCAATACCGCCGTCGCTTGATCCTGCTAACTTTTCTGACTTGAGCCGTCCTTCCATGATTTCGCGGAATGAGTGGAAATCAACACTGTCTTTAGTGACCAAGCCGCGGCTCATTAGGTCGATTGTGACGTCATTCGCCCATGGTTCTAGAGCGCCAAAGCCATTCGCCATGAGCTCGCGTGTGATAAACCCAGCCCAGCCGCTGTTTGCCGCACCATCTGCGCCGCTAAACGAAAGATCAAGTTTTTGCCCGCGCGATCCGTTCTTTGCTACCCATGAGATAGCAGCGGTTTTTACGGCGTCGTCATTAAAGTTAAAGGTGATCGTGTTACCGTTCTTGGTGCGCGTGACGGTTGCGTCTTTGGTGGTGGCAAGCGCATGATAGTCGTTTGAACTGAGGTCAAAGTGCTTCATGAGCGTGAATGCTGCGGCCGATTCAGCTTCTTGATCTTTGGCGTGCTGCGCTTGGGCGCGTGCGAGCATCATGTTGTTTGAGCCAACGCCAGTTGCGTAGGTGTGGAGCTCAATATTACCGTCTATCTTGCGCTGGCTGAGCACGATTGGCTGACCGTTGGCGTCATTAACAATATTGCCGTTAGCATCCTTCTGATATACTTTACCGTTGCTGAGCAGCTCGGTGTTTATCTTAGCGTTGAGTACGCGCGTCGCTTCAGCTTCGCGACCAGCACTGGCAGATATGATTTGGGCGGCATCAAAGGCGCGCTGTTTGAGCTGCGACTCAACCGTTGCGTTGAGGCGCGATCCAACGATTTGCCCCTGGGTGTTCGCCTTTAAGTCCTTATAGATTGCTTCAACTTGCGATTTCTTGGCGGCAGCTTCATCGGTGCGCACGCGGAGTGTCATTTCTTGTTTTTGGTTTCCTGGATCGCGCAGATTTAACTCATGCCAGCTCGTTTCCAGATCCTGTTCTGTAATTTGTTTTGCGCGTTCGGCGGTTCGGCGTGCTTTGTCGACCTGACGCCCAATGTGGGTCGCATTGAATTCGGCTTGCACGTTTGTCTTGTCGATTTCGGCTGTTTGCTGGCGCGCAATGAGGTCTTTATTGACACGATCAAATCTGTTATCAATCTCAGTTTTTTGTATTGTCGCTGAGCGTGTTCGGCGTTCAAGCGCGAAACCATGGTCTGTGTTATAGAATGCGTTATCAATTTCAGATTTGCGTGCTGTTTCGTTGCCCTCTATGTTACGCGCCGAACTGCTGCCGAAGCGTTTGTTGTCCCAATCGGTAGCGTTGTTATTCGCCATTGATTCATAGGCAGTAGTTAGCGCTTGCTGGCGTACCTTCTTGTGGTGCCGGCGGCGAATCGCGTTGTTCATGTGGCTGTTCGGATTCAGTTTGCTCGTATGAACGCGATTGAGTCCATCCGCGGTGCGCTCGGCGGCTTTTTTCAGCTTCGCCGATCGGCGCGTTAACGCGTTGTTGGTTAAGCGACCGTTCTTTTTATCAATGAGCGGTGCGCCGGCGCGGTTTTTGGCAGCTTGGTATTTAGCACGATCTTGCGCCCAGCTGCGCGTGCGGTCGACGAGCCCGCGGCTTGGATCGTTTACGATGCCGGCGATCTTGCCGAGTAAGTTGCCACTAATGCGAATCAGGAATGGCGTAACGGCGATCGGCGCGATTTGTACTGCCATACCGATGATAATCTGGATTGGTGAATCGCCGGCGTTCACAATGATAGCGTAGCCGGCGAGCTGGGCGGCACCGAAGACGAACGATACAATTGGGAACATTAAAAGCATTGTTAAGAATAAATCTTTCCATTTGTCGAAATATTTGTTCGTGCTTGGTAGGATATATGCGACAAATGCTAATGGCGCGATCAGGATACTAAGCGTGATAAGCGCTTGCCGCGCCGCAAGAATGACAACGGCAACCGTTGCTGCTAGCAGCGCGCCGACGAGCGCTGGAGTGAGTAAAGTGAGTGATGTACTGACGCCTTCATTTGCAGCGATTGTTGCGCCGAGAATACCGCCGCCAGCGAGGACTACACTGGTTAATTTACTCCAGCCGAGATCCGTCCCCACCTTGTCGTAGCCGGACAAACCCTTTCGTACGGCGGTGAACATATCTTGTACACTTGTACCGAGGAGGTTTGATATGTCAATCGCTAAGCCGGCAATCCAGTACGATGCGTTGACGAGAATCGCGGCAACAATTAGGCGCGGCAGCATAACCTTGAGGCCGTAGCTGCTGATGCCGAAATTTGTCACTTGAGAATATACGATGATCAAAAATGCGATAATAAAGCAGATGTTAGCGAGGTCGCGTACTTTTTCCCAGATTTCATACACGGGATTGTCGTGCGTATTGGTACTCAGGGCACGCACGGTCAAAAAGTTGCGCAAGATGTCCATAATCTTGTCCATGAAGTCTGCCAGAAAGGTCATCACGGGGCAGACCAGCCAGCCGACTTGAAGCAACTTGCAGGTTCCAGAGTTATCAGCCTTGCCTGTTTCGATCGAAACGTTCTTAATCTCGGATTGCGAGGTAGGATCATATACGCCATTTTTGAGCGTGTAGGTAACGGCTTTCCCGGAAGTTGCTTTTGTCGCGTCGCCATCGGTAAGAATGAGGTGCAGCACGTTCTCTGAGTCGATAAACTGGTAGCCGTCAAAATCTCCTGAGCTTGCGATTGGCAGCCCTTTCGTTTTCTCGTCTGAAGTAAATGACTCTTTATTGATGCGCGAATAATTATTACCGTCGTACGATAGCGTACTGCCATCTTTATCGCGCGTCGCGTCGGCGGCATAGGCGGTCTGGGAAAATGTGGCGGTAATGACAAATACAGCCATCATCACGGATGTGGCTAATAACGAAAAACGACGCCAGGATATGTGCCCTCGCGTGATATGTCTCCACAAATCCCACATAACTTCTTTATGTTAACACTTTTATGCTAAAAAGTCAATTATATGGAGGAAGTTAGCACGCTGTGAATACGTGGACTAGTTGCGTATAGTTGTATTTATGAGTACACTATAGGGTGTAGAAAGATTATATACCATCGTGAAGCAAAGACTAATAGCTACTGGATTATGTATCGTTGCCGCTATGGGCATATACTATGTTATTCTTGCGCCATTCACAGCGAGGGCATTGGAGTGTGCAGCGCTACCCAAGAGTATTTGCGATGCTGCCGATAAGAAAGCAGGAAGCAGCGACGTGTCTAATACCGCTATTTGGAAGCTTCTAATCTGGGTTCTCAATATCATGATCGCCCTTGTGGGGCTGGCGGCGACCGGAGCGATTATTTATGCAGGTATATTATATTCAAGCGCCGGCGGAAATGCCGATATGATTGCAAAAGCAAAAAAAATCATTATGAACACCGTGATTGGAATCGTGGCGTTTGCATTAATGTATCTTGGGCTTAACTGGCTCATTCCAGGAGGGATATTTACCTGATGAAACGTACTATTATTTTGTTGGCGATTGTGCTGGCGGGAGGTGGCTTATGCAGCACTTCCTTATCAACAGCTGCGCATGCCGAGGAGCCAATAGCAATAGCAAAGCCAAAGAGCGGCGGCTGCGACGCATCGTTGTTTGGCATGCCAGCGTGGTACAATGGTCTATCAGGCGGCAGCGGATGCGAGTTTACGCCGATAAAAAACGGCGAAGAGGTAGATGTTGTGAAGACCGGCGCTAAGATAGGCGCAAATCTGCTCCAGGCTGCTCTCATGCTTGCGGCGTATGCAGCGGTGTTTTTCTTGATACGCGGCGGCTTTGAATATATGACGAATTCTAGCTCGCCTGATGGCATGGCGAAAGCCCGAAAGACGATTACGAATGCTTTGATCGGTATGGCGATTGCGATTCTGGCTGCATCAATAGTGAACGCAATAGGAGCGGCAATAAGATGATGATTCCATCTTGGCTGATATTAGCGGCGACGAAGATAACGACTGGAGGGGGTGATAACACGTCGTCGGTTGCAATTTCTGAAGAAGCAAAAAATATTAAGCTGTCTAACCTTCTGGATACGGTATATTTTTGGTCTGGCGTTATCGCTGTTGCTGTGGTCGTGATCGCCGGGTTTTACTATACCTTCTCGCAAGATAATGAGCAGCAAGTGGCGCGTGCGAAGAATACAATTCTCGGTGCTCTTATAGGGCTAGCAATTATATTCTTTGCATTTGGCATTACGCACATTGTACTGGGGGCGCTAAAATTATGATTCGCCGGTGGTTGCTATGTACTGTTTGCTGTGCGGTTGCTGCGAGTGCTATGCTTGCACCGGTGTCGCATGCAATTAAGCTTACAGACTGCCAAACGTTGGGCATAGATAATATTGCCTGTGAGAATAATTTAAGCAGCGATAAAGACGGAAAAAACGTTGCTGGGCAAGCAATTCGCGTGGCGATACAAGCGTTAGCGTCAATTTCTATTCTTATCATTGTGATCGCAGGATTTCAAATGGCTCTGTCGCAGGGCGACCAAACGAAAGTAAAAAAGGCTCGTCAAGCGATCATTTATGCGGTTGCCGGACTTCTCGTGGCTCTTTTCGCGACGGTCATAGTAAGCTATGTGATAGATAATGTAAAACAAGGAGTGTAATGATGAAAATACGACAAGTGATAATAGCGCTCGCTCTGGTATTAGCAGGAGGTGCTGTGGCGCCATCGCTAGCATATGCCGCCGATTGTGGGACAGCAGAGCAATGCGTTAGAAATGGCGTTAACCAGGTTAGCTCTACTGGTGCAAGTATGACGGTAGGTGACATTATAAAGATAATTGTTGGTATTCTGTTGTTTGTCCTTGGGGCAGTCTGTGTTGTTATGATTGTCATTGGCGGTATTAAATATGCGACGTCGCAAGGTGACCAGACCGCCGTGTCTAGTGCGAAGAACACGATTCTTTATGCGGTCGTTGGGCTTGTTGTGGCGATTGCTGCTTATGCGATCGTAAACTTTGTGCTTCTACAATTTGGCATCGCCTCTGCGCCGACATCTCCTACGCTGGTTGCGCGTTCTAGATAGTATATAGTTTCTTGAGAAAAATTCTTTCCACAGTATGGTATTATATGGTATATAATGAAAGTAAGCGTAATTTTGTATAAAGAAAGGGATATAACTATATGAAGTTAAGAATTACAAAAGACCACGTTCTCGCACTGCTTGCAGTGCCTGCATTGGTGCTGTCTGTCGGTTCGGCGCCGGTATTCGCTGTTGAAGGACTATCGGTTAAAAATGGCGCCAGCTCGGCGAGAGGTAACGATCAAGGCGAGTGTCTATTTGGTACGGAGGAAGGTTGCGAAGGTAAGACGGCTATATTTCAAACAATTACGAATGTGCTCCTCTTCATTATTGGTGCTGTATCGGTGATTATGCTGATTATCGGCGGTATTCGCTATACGACGTCGCAGGGTGATCAGACCGCCGTGCAGAATGCGAAGAACACGATCCTCTATTCGATTGTTGGTATTGTTGTGGCACTTCTCGCTTACGCTGCGGTTAACTTTGTGCTTACAAGCTTTGCATCAAATAATTCAGCAGGCTAACTCTCTTATATATGATATAAGCGTTCCAGACGGGAGCGCTTATATTTTTATGGCTATGTAGAGGTTCATTTAACTATAATAAAAATAGCCTTATCCAGAAGGCTATTTTTATATAATTCTTACAGTACTTGCATTACTGAATCGCGATCTTCTTCGCTTGCTCTTGTTTGACTTTGACGAAGCTGATTGTCAGGACGCCGTCTTTTAATATTGCTGATACCTCATCCTCTTTTACGGCAACAGGCAATGCGAGTGTGCGGCTAAATTCACCCCAGTAGCACTCTTGAATGTGCCAGCGTGATACGGTTGTGTCGTCTCCGCTTGATAACGTACCGCTGATCGTGAGAATACCGTCGGAGATACTAACGTCAAGATCTTGTTTATTGACGCCGGCAGTGCGCGCCTTAATAACTAGACTCTCGTCTGTCTCGTATACGTCAACTGCGAGCTGCCCTGGGAATTCCTCTTCTTGATCATTCCAGGCTGCACTCGCGTCGGTTGCTACTGGCGCTGGTGCAGTTGCTGCGGCCTGCGGTGCAGCAACCGGCTCTGTTAGATCCATGCTGTCATCATTCAAAAATGCTGCAGCCAGCTCGTCTTCAATCAACAAATCATCATTTTTCTTGCGTGCCATGATATCCTCCACTTTACTCATCGGCTATTTGACAGATTGTATGACTACATTATAGCTAATGGTTGCGGTATAATCAACTATATCGTAACAGTAACGTAAAAATTACAATGAAGGGATTGCTCTGTGCTGTTCCGTCTTTCACTACTGTTGTTTCTACGGTATGATTGATGCAATTTTATGTGATAATTGTAAAAATAACATCGTATAGAAGTGATACTGTTGCTGTATTGCGCGCGAAAACCCAACAATGAAGCGTTGATTATACTCCGATGTCATACTCTATTGATGCGGGTGTGTCGTATTGTGGTTTTTGGTGTACTTAACTTAATCACCTGCAGGCTTTCCCGCCATGGGCTCAAATCTATAGCAGAGGCGCGGGGACGTGGTTGTTCTTATATTAATCGTTTTCTTGTATGGTAACTATTTGATATAATAAATCGGGTACGGAGAGGTGACCGAGTGGTTGAAGGTACCGGTCTTGAAAACCGGCGTGGGCTAATACTCACCGTGGGTTCGAATCCCACCCTCTCCGCCAAATAAGAGTAACCAATGTTTAACTAGTGTTACTCGTTTTTTATATCATGAAGCACCGTCAAAGAACAGCGAAATATCCCTGGTGGCTACGCCTTTATGTATTACCGGCGTGGTTTGTGTATGGAGTCGTATTTGCGTTATTCTTTGTGCGCGGGTTTGGAATTATTGACCCGGATTTTGGCTGGCATTTAGCGGCGGGACAGTATTATTGGGCGCACGGTATCCCTACGCATGATATTTTTACATTTTCGGCGCAGCATTTCCCGTGGATTAATCATGAATGGCTCAGTGACATGGTACTTGCAGCGACGCATCATCTTGGCGGCTATACGCTCGTGGCATTGCTCTATGCTGCGGTATGGACGATAGCGCTTTGGTTAGTAGCGCGGCGGTGCCGGCTGTCGGCGATCGTGCTTGTCGGGGCTATTACATGTTTGCCGTTTGCGGGCGTACGCGCGATTGCATGGACGGTGCTGTGCACTGCGATACTATATGAGCTATTTAGGGCATCGCGACGTACGCACTGGCTTATTCCCTTTTTAATGCTAGCGTGGGCAAACTTACATGGTGGATTTATTGTTGGGCTTGCATACATTGCATACCGGCTCGTTGCGCGTCCGTCGTGGCGGTCGGCGGTAATTATGGTTGTGAGCGTACTTGCGACGGCAGTGACGCCCTATGGGGCGGCGATTTACATTGAAATTATACGTACACTTGGCGACCGTTCTCTGCATGGGCGGATTAGTGAATGGCGGTCGCTGGCGTTTAGTATTGAAGTTGCGCTGCTAGCAGCGGTATGGGCAACGTGCCGTTATTGTTATACGCGCTCGGTATGGCGAACAGCGCTGGCCTTCCCTACGTTTTTGATCATTGGAACAGTGATGAGCGTACGCAATGTGCCTATTCTTGTTGTATTTGCGGTTGCGGATATTGTGCATATGATGGCGGTGGCGCCATTGCCCTGGGCGCATATTCGTGAACGCCTGCAGGCGATTCGTCCGTTGATGATAACACTCGCGTTTATCATTGTTAGCTTTGGGGGCTATTTGATGTGGCGGGATCTTATGGACGTGCGTGTGGCGGCGGAGTCGCGGTATCCGCGTGAAATTGCACAGTCGTTGCAAGCTGGCGTATGCAGCCATGGCAATTTATATAATGATTACAATATCGGCGGCTATCTGATATGGCGTGCGCCGAGGCAAAAAGTGTATATTGACGGGCGAATGCCGAGCTGGCGCTACGGTGGTGCGAAATTAATGGATAATTACTACCGCGTTGTACGTGACGCGTCATTTCGCCAACGCGAATTTGCGCGGTTCCATATTGTCTGCACTGCAGTCTTAACAGATACAGCGTTCGCAAAGGAGCTGCGACGCAATGGATGGAAGCCGGTTGTTGCCGATTCAGCCGGTTTTACGTTATTGAAAACTAGCGAGTAGATGCGCCGTATGGACCGGTAGCGCCACCTCCGGTACCGCCAGTTAGGTTTGTTGCGCTTGGTATGAAGCTGCCGATAACGAAGTTAACAGCTGCGTACGCTAAAATTGCTACGACGATACCAACGAGTGCGTATAAAATCGTATTCTTAGCATCTTGTACCTTTGATGCGTCGCCACCCGAGACGACATAGCGCAGACCGCCAATAATCAGCATAATAACGGCAACGGCGCCGATAATGAACAATAAAATACTGCTAATTTGCGCGAATACGCCAGTATCGCCAAACAAATTTGCCGGTTGATCTGAACCGCGTGCAGAAAGTGCACCGCCGGCGATGCCGCCTCCGATCGCTGCTGCAATTAAGTTATTTGCGAGGACGATTGCTCCTGCTGCGACGAGTGATCCAAAAATGATGCGAATATATTTCATGATAGATGTACATCTCCTTAGCGAATTTACGTATACGCCTATCTCATAGTATACGACGGACTATTCCCCTAGGCAACAGCCTGAGATTATGCTACACTAGTGAGGTATTTTATTTTGCAAATGGAGGAGTACCCAAGTGGCTGAAGGGGACGGTTTGCTAAATCGTTAGTGTGGGGAGACCTGCAGCGGGAGTTCGAATCTCCCCTCCTCCGCCAAGAGCAGAGAGAATGACCTAGCGTGGGTCATTTTTTGGTGTAGTGGCGACGTAGGTATACGAATAGAACCTGCTCATGGTACAATGAATACATGCAAGACCAAGAGTCGCAAACTCAAGATTGGCAACAGCCAGCGCAATCAACTGCGCATGGTGCGTATCAGCCGATTCAAGATACGGCACAAGCGGTACCGCCGGCTGAACCTACAGCGGCATCTGAAGTGTCGCCGGTAGTGGCAACTTCGTCCACCGAATTTTCTGCAGTACAAGAAGAGGCGCCGATGGCAGCAGTACCGGAGACCCAGCTAGCACCGCAGGCTGTTTCCTCTGAAGTACCTGTGACTTCTTCGTCCTCTTCTGAACTGCCTGACCCTGCCGCTGCAGCGGTGTCGCAACAAACTGCTGAACCGCCTACTCAAGAATTACCAGATCAGCCTGATGCTACAGATGACACGACAGCTGACGACCTCCCTGACGATGAGATTCTTGTTCGCTGGCAGGCGCTTGAGTATATGCAGCACCAACACGAGCCAATTTGGTATGTCGGATTCGGCGTTGTCGTACTTGCGCTCATTGCGGTAGCAATTTTTGTATTCAAATCGCCAACATTTGCGGTGCTCGTACCGGTGATGGCAGTAGCATTGGCGTTGTATGTTCGCCGCCCGCCAGCGACGATCGACTACATAGTAAGTCGCAAAGGAATTTACGTAAATGATCGGCTATATACGTTTGATCAATTCAAGTCGTTCAGTGTTGTGAAGCAGGAAACGGCAAATCATGTTGTACTCATACCGCGAAAACGCTTTCAGCTAGGACAGAATATTTACTTCCCAACTGAAGTTGGTGAAAATCTTGTTGATATGTTAGCAGCGCGTTTGCCGATGAAAGAAGCGAGTCCGGATATTGTCGATAAACTGCTCGCGAAACTTCGTTTGTAATACCTGGTACACTTACCCAACCCAAAACACCCTAACCCATAGATAAGTTAATAGATCCTTAAATAACTCAGAATAGTTAGTGTTACGGCGTTTCCTATTTATCCTTATCGGCGACGTGATTTTGATAAACTTCTTAAAAAACTTTCAGATTATTGTAAAAAACAAGAAGTGCCCGTGAGGACACTTCAAGGGCTAATCATACAACATGGTACGTTAACGCTGTTATTGTAACATACCTAAAATTTACGCTTGTTCCTCTTGAATTCCCATTCAAATCGCAACACCCATATAAGGCTGAAGGAGCTCTGCTGG
>ERZ772921.1987-NODE-1987-length-11360-cov-27.006723_pt1 | contig 11360 bp, 8 predicted proteins | sample MGYA00512117_ERZ772921 | MGnify/ENA primary metagenome ERZ772921 (study PRJEB29015, sample SAMEA2737944) | human oral metagenome | biome: human oral; feature: human-associated habitat; material: dental | place: China | collected 2150 ... | reverse complement strand
CGGCCATGCCCGCGCGCACGGCCGGCTCGATGTCCTCGTGGCGCACGGCGGCGAAGTCGGGCAGTCCGAGGTCGAGCGTCCATGGCCGGGCGAAGACGTTGGTCCCGGGAAGCGCGACCGCTGTGATGGCAGTGGGCTCGGTCATGGACCCATCGTGCCATGCGCCAGGGGCCTCTTAAGGACAGTGAGCAGAGGGCCGTGGGACGTTAGATCGTATCAGGAGGGCCACCGCATCCCTGGTCGGGCATGCTGCCAGCCACCAGGGACACGATGAGGTCGGCAATGGCGGGCTCATCGGGGTCCTGGTTATGGCTGTCCACGGCGCGGTTCGCCCACCATCCATCCACGGCCAGCAGTGCCACGCGTTGCATCGGTGTGAGCTCGGGCACCTCTCCGACCCACTCGTCACGCAGCACTTCCCATGCCTTCTTGATCATCTCGGCCTCCGCCGTGGTCGAGAGCATGAAGCCGACCTCACCGGGCAGGATCGCACCGTCGATGACGGAGCGGGCCAGAGCCTCAATGCGCTCGGCGCAGCTCGCCTCCTCCACGGGCTTTCCCAGTGCTTCCAGGGCCTCGGCCCGCCATCGCTCCTGGAAGGCTGCAGCGATGCCCTCCAGGAGCTCGGTCTTGGTGCGGAAGTGGTAGATGACTCCGCCGCGTGTCAGTCCGACGTGCTCAGCCAGGGCGTCGAAGGTGAGGGCATCGAACCCGTCCCGGTGGGCGAGCTCGAGCGCCCCGGTGATGATGCGGTCCCGCTTCGAGGTTCTCATGCGGTCTCCTCACTCGTCTCACTCGTGGCCGGAACACGACGTGCGGCCATGACGCCGGCAACCAGGAGGATACCGGCAGCAATAACGGCCGTGGCCTGCATGGCGTGGGTGAAGGCCGTGCGCGCCTGGGCCAGCAGCTGCGCCTGCTCGGGGTAAGAGGGGTCCGCTGCTCCTGCCAGGGTGGCCAGTGACTGACGGGCCGCGTCGGCGACCGGTCCGGGGACACCACCTGGGACGGCGCCGAGGAGAAGCCGGTAGCCGACGTCCTGGACCGTCCCCAGGACCGCGATCCCCAGGGCGACCCCGAGCTCCAGCCCGGTCTCGGAGATGGCCGACGCCGCCCCGGCGCGGCTCGCGGGCACGGAGCCCAGGACCGCGCCGGTGGAGACCGTGAAGGCCAGGCCCACGCCCGTGCCGATTATGAGCAGCCCGACGCAGATGAGGACGATCCCGCCCCAGGACTCCGCCACGGCCACGACCACCAGCCCGGCCGCCGACAGCACGAGTCCGCCGCCCAGGGCGCCCCCGTGGCCGAGGCGCCGCACCAGCCAGGCCACCACGGCCACCACCGCGATGGAGGAGACGGACGTAGGCAGCTCGGTGAGCCCGGCCTGGAGGGTGGAGTAGCCCCGTACCAGCTGGAGGTACTGGGAGAAGAAGTACAGCAGTCCCGCCAGGGCGAAGACCGCCATGACGGTGGCGACCACCGCCCAGGTGAAGGCGGGGAGCCTGAAGAGCCCGACGTCGATCAGGGGTGTGGTGAGCCGGCGCTGGCGGCGCAGGAAGGCCCTGCCCGCGACGGCCCCTACTACGAGGGCGACCGCGGCGGTGAGCGTGGGGCCGTCGTGGGCGAAGGACTTCACGGCGTAGACCACCGGGACGATCGCGGCCACGGACAGCACCGCGGAGACCACGTCGACCGGGTCGCCGTCGTCGTTGCGGGACTCGGGCAGGAGCCACAGGCCGGTGACCACGACGGCGGCCATGACGGGCACGTTAATGAGGAAGACGCTGCCCCACCAGAAGTGCTCCAGCAGCACTCCCCCGACCAGGGGCCCCAGGGCCGTCCCGCCCGAGCTGCCCGCCGACCAGACGGCAATGGCGGTGGTGCGGTGGCGGGAGCCGGGGAAGATGTTGCGAATGAGGGAGAGGGTGGAGGGCATGATCGTCGCGCCGCTGATCCCGAGCAGGGCCCGGGCGACAATGAGGGCCGTGGCACTGGGGGCGAGCGCGGCCAGGACGCTGGAGACCCCGAAGCCGGTGGTGCCAATGAGCAGGAGGCGCCGGCGCCCGATACGGTCCGCGAGGTTGCCCATGGTCACCAGCAGGCCGGCCAGGGTGAAGGAGTAGATGTCGCCGATCCACAGCAGCTGGGTGGCGGTGGGACCCAGGTCGGCGCTCAGGGAGGGGATGGCCAGCGCCAGGACGGTGGAGTCAATGGCCAGGAGGGTGACCGCCAGGGTCAGGACGGCCAGGGCGGCCCACTGCCGTGCCCCGGGGGCCTGCGGGGCAGGCGGAGAGGCGGGGTTGAGAGTCTGGGACACGCCCGCAACTCTACAGAACGTGGTCGCGCAGCCAGTGGCTGGCCTGTCCGGGGCCAGGCTCCGGGGGCCACGGCGCCCGGGGTACGGGCTGGCGGGCGGAGACCGGCCAGTGGGCAGGGCCAGCGGGCAGGGAGCGGGGGGCGTCAGCCGGTGGCGGTGCCCAGGCCGCCGCGGGCCAGGACGGCGGCGACGTCGGGCGGCCGGTAGCCCGGCCCCTTGAGGACCTTGCCGTCCTGGCGGTAGACGGGACGCCCGTCGGCGCCGAGCTTGGACATATTGGAGCGCTGCACCTCGGCCAGGACCGCGGCCAGGTCGATACCGGTCTCCAGGGCCATGCCGTAGACGACGTAGACCAGGTCGGCCAGGGCGTCGGCCGCCCCCACCGTGTCCCGGGCGCCGTCGTCGGCCCGGCGGGCCTGCTGCCAACTCTGCTCGACGGCGGAACGCGCCCTGGCCCCGTAGACGGCGCCGACCAGCTCGGCGAACTCCTCAGCGACCAGGTCCATGCGCATATGCAGGCTCTCACGCTCCAGGCTGGGGCCGTCGGTGCGCACGGGCAGGCCGTAGACGTGGTGGAAGCGGCGTACCAGGGCCTCGGGGTCGTCCCCCTCCCGCTGCCCGACGCCGTCGTGGGCGACCAGTGGCGTCGCGTCACCGTCGGTGTGGGCCGAGCCGTTGCCCCGCCCGACCGGTGCCTTCGACGCCGGACGCGGACCGTCCCAGGGCCCACGCGGCTCCATGGGCTCACCAGCCAGCAGGGTGGCGGTCCACTCGTCAAAGACCTTCCCGCCACGCCGGTAGACGGCGCGCCTGCGTCCCTCGCGCAGGAAGCCCAGGGACCAGGCGATGCGCCACGACGCCCAGTTGGGCACGCCGTCGTCAATGAGGCACGCCCACGCGACCGAGGGCAGTGCCAGGGGGCCGTCAGGATCAAGGGCCAGCTCGACGACGGCGCGGGCCGCACGGCTGGCCACGCCCCGGCCTCGCGCCTGTGGGGCGACCCAGTACCCGAGCTCGTTGCGGCCCGCCTGCGAGACGACAATGCCGATCATGCCGACCAGGACGGGCCCGGTACCTATCGTCTCGCGGATCGCCCAGGTGAGCTCACGCCCCTCCTGCCAGCCCGGCTCGACGACGTCGGTCACGAAGCCCAGCGCACTGTCCCTCGTGTAGGGAGAGGGCACAGTCGTCCACCGCTGGATCACCGGGTCCTGGCAGATCTCGGCGATCCTGTCCACGTCGGCGTGCGTGGGGACGCTCAGGAGGAGCTCCGGGGCCCGGGGCGCGGCAGGGACCGTGATCTCAAAGGGCTGCATGGGCCGGAGCCTATACCCCGTGGCCTACTAGGTATGATAACGGACAGGACACCACCTCACCCGGGCGCGGGCCCGCCGCCGGAGGTACCCCGCGCCCGCTCCCGATCCGCCCCGGCCCGCGCCCGACCTGCGCCGGGCCGGGGCGGATCGGTCGTCTGGGCCCGCAGGCACCATCCGTGCAAGGATCACCCCATGACTACCCCGACGACCAGCGTCTCCTCCTCATCACGACATCATCACCGCACCGAGGGCGAGATCCTGGCCCTGACCCTGGCTGCGCTGAGTATCACCGCCGTGGGCGTCTACTTCGCCAGGTCGATGGTGGGTCCGGCGTTCTTCGCCCTGACCCTAGTCATTACCGTGCGTCCCCTGCACACCTGGATGGTGCGCCACCAGGTGCCCAAGCTCCTGGCGGCCACCGCCACAATGACCCTGATCGTGGTGTTCATCCTGAGCCTGTTCGTGGCCATGGGGGTGGCGATCGCCCAGTTCGTGGACGCCCTGCCCGACTCCTCCGCCAAGTTCCAGTCCCTGTGGGACGAGGGGGTGAAGCACCTGGAGGCGATGGGTGTCAGCCAGGAGACCCTGATCGAGCAGCTCTCCAAGGTGGTGGACGCCTCCAAGGTGGCCTCGCTCGCCCAGTCGGTCCTGGAGCAGGTCAGCAACACGGGCTCAATGCTCCTGGTGCTGTTCCTGTCCATCTTCTTCCTGACCATCGACACCATGACCATTAGCTCGCGGGCCGCGGCCCTGGCCCAGGTCAAGCCCGGGCTGTACGACTCCCTGTCGCGCTTCAGCGCCGCGGTGCGCTCCTACTGGGCGGTCTCCACGATCTTCGGGCTCATTGTGGCCGTGTTCGACACGGCCGTCCTCATGCTCCTGGACGTGCCCATGGCGGTGACCTGGGGGGTGTTCTCCTTCATCACCAACTACATCCCCAACCTGGGCTTCGTCATCGGCGTCATCCCGCCCGCGGTCCTGGGACTGGTGAACTCCGGGCCCTGGACCGCGGTGTGGGTGGTGGTGGCCTACTCCGTGCTCAACTTCGTCATCCAGAGCCTCATCCAGCCCAAGTTCACCGGCGACGCCGTGGGCCTGAACACCACCACGACGTTCCTGTCGCTCATGCTGTGGACCATTGTCATCGGCGGCCTGGGCTCGGTCCTGGCCGTGCCCCTGACCCTGTTCGCCAAGGCCGTCCTCATTGACGCCGACCCCCGCTCGGCCTGGATCGGGATCTTCCTGACCGACGGCGACAAGGAGCTCCCCCAGCGCAGCCTCAGGTACCCGGCCGCCGCCAGGAGGGCCCGACGCCACCGGGACGCCACGCGGACCCGCTCCGAGGGCGCCGCGCCAAAGGCGCCGGGGGACGGGGCCACCAAGCCGGGGGACGGGGCCGCCCAGGAGAAGGAGTGAGGCCCTGGCAGGGCGTACACGCAGGGGTCCCGAGGCCAAAGCCCCGGGACCCCTGATCCGTGTCCGAGGGGGGACTTGAACCCCCACGCCCGTTTAATAAGGCACTAGCACCTCAAGCTAGCGCGTCTACCTATTCCGCCACTCGGACCTGATGACGAAGCCGTCCGCCGGGGACCCCGGCGGGGACGCAGAGAAAGTTAGCACGCCCTCCGGCGGTGGGACCAAATCATGCCGGGGTGCAACAGGTCACACCCGTTGTCAGAGCTGCTCGACGGTGTAGCGCACCCCCACCGACCAGCTCTCGCCGGGCGCCAGCGTGCGCGCGTGGGAGCGTACCGAGGCCGTCTCCACGCAGACCATGGAGGCGAACTCGTCGTCGGCCATGTCCGCCAGGTCGCGGGCCAGGTCCGCCCACGGGTTCCACACCACCACGTTGGCCGCCCCCTGGGGACGGCTGACCACGCGCCGCCCCAGCGCGGGGTCGCTCACCGCCACCGGGCCCTGGCACTGGTAGACCCGGTCCACCGGGCCGTTGACCGTCAGCGGGCCGTCGCCCTGGGTGCGCCAGGCGAACCCGTCCAGGGCGTCCTCGTAGCGCGCCCCCTCCAGACCCGTGATCTCCACCCCGGTCACGTCCCCCACGCGCAGGTAGGTGTGGATCGCCATCTCGGTCAGGACGGGCTCGGCCCCCGTGCCGCGCAGGGACAGGGACAGGCTGAGGGCCTCGCCCACGCAGACCTCGTAGCGGGCGGCCACGCCGTCGTGCTCGGTCTCCAGGCGGGCGACCACGCCGTCACCGTGGGGCTCGACCTCGCGCAGGACCCAGTCGACGTGACGCCCCCAGCCGTGCTTGGGGCTGTCCGTGCCCCGGGGGCCGAGGCCGAACCAGGGCAGGCACAGGGGCACGCCGCCGCGCACGCTGGCCACGCCGTCGTACACGGCCTGCCGGGAGGTGAAGAACACCTCGGAGCCGGCGCGCGGGACCCAGCTGGTGAGCTGGGCGCCGTGGAGGTAGATCTCCGCCCGGCCGGCCGGGGCGTCGACCAGGAGACGGGGCTGCCCGCCCCGGCCGGGGGTCAGGGCGGTGAAACGGGGCAGGTGCGGGGCGGCGTCGGCGCGGCCCGGAGCGGGAAGACTCACGGGCCCAGCCTAGCGCGTCGCCGCCAGCTGCCGCGAGTAGTCTGGGAGGCGTTCTCAAGGGCGTGGGCCGTGTCCTGGCCCGCGCACTGTCCGCCCACCAGCGAGGTTCCGATGCCACAGCCCTCCACCACGATCCCCCGCCCGCCGGACGCGGTGCTCCTGGACCTGGACGGCACGATCACGGACTCCGCCCCGGTCATCCTGGACGCCCTGGAGGTCACCCTGAGCGAGCTGGGCCTGCCGGTCCCCTCCCGCCAGGACCTCATGGCCTACGTCGGCCCGCCCCTGGTGGACGGCTTCCAGGCCAACGCGGGGCTCACCGGCCAGGAGCTCGTCCGGGCGGTGTCCACCTACCGGCGCCACTACCGCGAGCGCATGTGCGAGGCGCCCCTGTACCCGGGCGTGCCCGAGGTGCTGGCGGCCCTGGCCACGGCCGGGATCCCGGTGTCCCTGGCCACATCCAAGCGCGAGGTGCTGGCCGCGCAGATCCTCCGGCACTGGGACCTGGACACCTTCTTCACCGTCATCGCCGGGGCCGACGCGGCCGACAGGCACGGCGGCAAGGCCGAGGTCATCGGCGACGCCCTGGCCCGCCTGGCCCTGGCCGGCGTGCGCAGCCAGAACGTGGTCCACGTGGGTGACCGCGGACACGACGTCCGGGGGGCCCGTGAGGCGGGGATCCTCAGCATCGGCGTCCTGTGGGGCTACGGGGACGCCGAGGAGCTGGCCGGGGCCACCGCGCTGGCCGCCTCCCCCGCCGACCTCGCCACCCTGCTCGGGCTGAGCCTCTGACCGTCCCCGACCCACCCGCAAGGACCACGCATGCCTGAGCCGACCAGCTCCCCCGACCCGGCGTCGGACACCCCCACCACCTCCGGCCCTACCCAGCCCCACGGGGCCGACCGCGTGCCGGGCGCCGCCCCGCCGCGACGGCGCGCCAGGGGCCTGCTGGGGGCCCTGGCCCGCCTGTGGCGTCGGGGGCACAACGTCCTGGACGCCACCATCGAGCGCAACGAGCAGGCCCGTCTGCACGCCCGCGAGGTGGGCCTGAGCCTGGAGGGGACCGGGACCCGCGCCCCCGTCCCCGCCGCCGAGGTGGCGCCGCCCGCGGCCCCGACCCTGCCCGCGGTGGTACGCACCCGCTCGACGACCATGGACTCCCTGCCCTCCTGGCTGGTGCGCGGGGGCCTGGGGTCCTGGCTGCTGCTGGGGATCGGGATCATTATCTCCCTGGTCTTCTTCCTGACCAGCAAGGTCGTCCCGGTCTTCATCGGCATGTTCCTGGCCCTGATCATCACCTCGATCCTCCAGCCGCTGGTGAACCTCTTCGCCCGGGTCATGCCCCGCTTCCCGGCGACCTTCCTGGCGCTGCTGACGGCCCTGGGCGTGGTCGCGGGACTGGTGACCTACGTGGTGACGTCGGTGACGAACCAGTGGAGCACGCTGGCCGTCCGCTTCACCGACGGCATCCACACCATTATGGACTTCCTGGAGCACGGCCCCCTGCCGGTCCACATCACCCAGGCCGAGATCATGCGCGAGATCGACGACCTCATGACCAAGGGCCAGGACTACGTCACGCAGAACGCCCCCACGCTGGCCGGCGAGGTGCTCTCCAACGCCGGCACCCTGGTGGAGGTGTTCACGGTCCTGGCCCTGGCGCTGTTCGTGACCATCTTCTTCCTGGCCTCCGGGGGCAAGATGTGGCGCTGGTTCCTCAACGAGCTGCCCGCCCGCTACCGTCAGAGGGTCCACCGCGCCGCGGGCGCCGGGTGGTACACGTTCGCCGGCTACGCCCGCGGCACGGTCATCGTGGCCCTCACCGACGCCGTCATGGCGGGGGTATTCCTCCAGGTCGTGGGCATCCCCCTGGCCGCCCCCCTGGCCGTGCTGGTCTTTATCGGCGCGTTCATCCCCATTATCGGCGCCCCCGGCGCCATGGTCATCGCCATGATCGTGGCCCTGGCCTCCAAGGGCGTGGTCACCATGATCGTGGTGGGCGTGGGCGTGGCGGCGATCGGGCAGATCGAGGGCCACATCCTCCAACCCCTCATTATGGGCAAGCAGGTCTCCATACACCCCGTGGTCGTCATTGTCGCGGTGGCCCTGGGCACCTTCTCGGCCGGGCTGCTGGGCGCGATCGTGGCGGTTCCGCTGGTGAGCGTGCTGTGGTCGGTCTACTCCGAGCTCCACGTGCGCGACACCCCGGTCGTGGGCGAGCTGCCCGCCTACGTGGCCGACAGAGGATGACCCCGCCACCGGGAGGGGACCGGCCGGGAGGGGCCCGGTCCACCAGGCTCACAGACAGCTCTCAGGCTCTGAGGAGGCGCGGGAGAGGTTCACCGCCTAGCCTGCCGGGCATGACAGCCCCGACGACGCCTACCGGCTCGGTCCACGCCCCTCAGGACGCCGTTCCTGACGAGGCCTGGCAGCACCGGGCGTCACCCAGGCGCCACCACACGCTGGCCCACCACGCTGGCGCCCTGCCGGGCAGGGCGCCGCTGCTGACCGGGGCGGCGCTGGCCGTCATCGTCTTCTGCGTCCTGGCGCTGGGGGTGGTCACGGGCACGGGCCTGACGAACCTGGATCCGACCGTGACCGGCTGGGCGGTCCACGCCCGCACCCACCCCGTCAGCGCGGTGGCCACCTTCCTGTCGACCATGGCGAGCACCCCGGGGCTGACGGCCCTGACGGTCCTGACGGCCCTCCTGCTGGCCTGGCGGGGCTACCGGCAGCACGCGGGGGTACTCCTGGTGGCCATGATCGGCTCCTCCACGCTCACGGTGCTGGTCAAGGACGCCTGGGAGCGCGGCCGTCCCAGCACCACCCTGCTCCTGGGCAAGCCGGCCTCCAGCTTCTCCTTCCCCTCGGGGCACTCACTGAACTCCACGGTCTTCCTGGGCGTCCTGGCCGGCTTCGTCCTGGTCTCCGGGGCCTGCCAGGCGTACAAGTCCGTGGCCCTGGGTACCGCCCTCCTCGTGGCGGCCGGGGTGGGGCTGTCCCGCGTCTACCTGGGCTACCACTGGATGACCGACGTCCTGGCGGGGTGGTCCCTGGGCCTGGCCTGGACCTTCGCCATGGTGCTGGTGCTGGAGGGTGTGGTCAGGTGGCAGCAGCGGCGTGCCCCGGCCCTGCCACCGGCACGCGGTCAGGGCGTGGCGGCCACGGCGCCCGCCGAGACGGCGTACTGGAGCTAGCAGCGCAGCGGGAGCAGGAAGGCCCGGGGGCCGGTGGTGGGCGATACTGGGATCGAACCAGTGACCTCTTCCGTGTCAGGGAAGCGCGCTCCCGCTGCGCCAATCGCCCGAGCGGATGACGGGACTCGAACCCGCGACCCTCACCTTGGCAAGGTGATGCTCTACCAACTGAGCCACATCCGCGTTACCACGCAGCCCTGCTGCCAGGACGGCGCGGGAAGAAAGGTAGCAGAGCGCCCGCCCGAGCCGCAAACAACCACACTATGACCTGGCTCATACACATGTCTTTCCGGGAAGTTGACCGTGTGTCATGGCACAGTTGGAGCATGGAGACCTCCCAGTCAGCAGCGTCGAGCACGGACCCCACCACCAAGCCGCCGGCGCCAGTACCCGCACCCCCCGCACAGGCGCCCACGGCGCCCGAGTCCCCCGCCGCGCAGCCCGCCCCCGAACCGGCTCCGGCCCCTGAGGACGAGGCCGCACCGACCCAGGATCCCCAGGCCGTCCCCGAACCGGCCCCCAAGACAGGGCCCGCCCCCGAGACCGAGACCGCCCAGGCCGAGCCGACCGAGCAGGTACTCGCGGAGCCCGAGCAGGCGGCCAGCTCCCCGGACGCCCCCGAGCCCGAGACCGCCCAGACCGAGCAGGCGGCCCAGACCGAGCAGGCGTCCCCCGAGCCGCCCTGTGCGCCCACGGCTGAATCCTCCCAGCCCACGACACCCCAGGTCCCCGCCCCTGAGCCGGCCCCCGCAGAGCCCTCGGAGCCCGCAGAGCCCGAGCCAGCGCCTACGGAGCCCGAGCCGGCGCCCGCAGAGCCCTCGGAGCCCGAGGAGCCCACAGAGCCCACGGAGCCCTCAAAGTCTGAGCCAGCGCCCGAGGAGCCCGAGACAGCGCCCGAGGCCGTCGTGGAGGTCACCGAGCCGGAGCCCGCCCCCGAGCCGGCCCGGCCCCAGACCTGGCCGGGGCACTCCTACCCCCTGGGGGCCACCTACGACGGCGCGGGCACGAACTTCGCCCTCTACTCCGCCGTCGCCACCGGCGTGGACCTGTGCCTCTTCGACGAGGACGGCACCGAGACCCGCGTCCCCCTGACCGAGGTGGACGGGGACGTGTGGCACGCCTACCTACCCACGGTCCACCCCGGGCAGCACTACGGCTACCGGGTCACCGGCCCCTACGACCCCAACCACGGCCACCGCTGCGACCCCTCCAAGCTCCTCCTGGACCCCTACGCCAAGGCCATCTCCGGGCAGGTGGAGCCCTCCCCCGCCCTGTACTCCTACGACGTGCTCAACCCCGGGACCCGTAACACCGAGGACTCCGCCCCCTACATGCCCCGCAGCGTGGTCATCAGCCCCTTCTTCGACTGGGGCCACGACCGGCCGCCGCGCCACCCCTACCACGAGACGGTCATCTACGAGGCCCACGTGCGGGGGCTGACCATGCTCCACCCCCAGGTCCCCGCCGAGCTGCGGGGGACCTACGCGGGACTGGTCCACCCCGCCGTCATCCAGCACCTGACCGACCTGGGCGTCACCGCCATCGAGCTCATGCCGGTCCACCAGTTCGTCAACGACGCCTACCTGCAGGACAAGGACCTGTCCAACTACTGGGGATACAACACCATCGGCTACTTCGCCCCCCAGAACCGCTACGCCGCCTACGGGCAGGACGGTCAGCAGGTCCAGGAGTTCAAGTCCATGGTCAAGGCCTTCCACGAGGCGGGCATCGAGGTCATCCTCGACGTGGTCTACAACCACACCGCCGAGGGCAACCACATGGGCCCGACCCTGTCCTTCCGCGGCATCGACAACGCCTCCTACTACCGCCTGGTCGACGGCGACCCGGCCCACTACTTCGACACCACCGGCACGGGCAACTCCCTGCTCATGCGCTCGCCCGCCGTCCTCCAGCTCATCATGGACTCCCTGCGCTACTGGGTCACCGAGATGCACGTGGACGGCTTCCGCTTCG
>ERZ772921.1976-NODE-1976-length-11395-cov-22.934039_pt1 | contig 11395 bp, 11 predicted proteins | sample MGYA00512117_ERZ772921 | MGnify/ENA primary metagenome ERZ772921 (study PRJEB29015, sample SAMEA2737944) | human oral metagenome | biome: human oral; feature: human-associated habitat; material: dental | place: China | collected 2150 ... | reverse complement strand
GCTCACGGGCCCGCGCGCGGACGGCGCGAGACCCCCACCCGGGCAGTCGCGGCCGGCCCGCCTGCGGAGACCTTCCGGCGGCGTCGGTATTACCCCGCCCCGTCAGGCCCCTCCGGCCCCGGGCCCCAGTGCGCTGGGGACGCAGGGCGGCGGCGGCGTCCCACAGGACCCACACCACCACCCCCAGCACGTAGACGAGCCCGACCGCGGGGGCCAGGACGAGGACCACCGGGTTGCTCCCCTGCGTCGCGCTCACGGCACAGGCCGCCGCCGCGCCCAGGAGCACGGCTGCCAGGGCGGGCAGACGAGCACCCAGGAGCCGGGCTCGCAGACGGGGCCCGGACCAGCCGGACTGGACCAGGACCCGGGCCCGGAGGACCCGCGCCGCGGAGGACTGCCCCTCGACGACCAGGGCCAGCAGGCCACAGGTGAGCATTGACACGACGGTCAGCATCCTGGTGGTCCACGACGAGGCGGCCTCCACGCGGGCCACCGCCCCCAGCTCGGTCCACTGCTGGGTGGCGGTGCCGTGCCAGGCGCCGGTCATGGAACCGGTCAGCTCCACGGACACCTCCACCGGCGAGGAGCCTGTCACGACCGTCGGCGTCAGGCCCATGTCGGCGACCCGGGCGGCCACGCGCTCTAGGTCGTCCTCGCTGGCCGCCCCGCCGTCGGGCCGCTCCAGGCGCAGGCGCACCATGCCGGCGGGCAGCCTGGTCCCGTCCAGGGCCAGGTCGTCCAGGGCGGTGTCGGGGATGACCGCGCCCGCCGGTGAGGTGACGGCCCCGGTACCCGACACGTCCTGGGCGACCGGCCCCTGGCTGGTCCTCAGGGTGGAGGCCGCCAGCGGATCCGTGCCCGGCAGGGACCCCGAGGTCACCGGGTACAGGCCCGTTGAGATCATGCCCGGCTTGCGGTAGGCGCCCCCGACCAGCCCCCGGACCCGGTAGATCTCCTCCCGCCACTCCGAGGAGGTGATCCCGGCGACGGCCGCGTAGCGCAGGCTGGGACCGCCGCCGGGGCTGGTGGTGTCGACGGCGGACAGAGGCGCTGGCTCCTTGCGGGTGGCGGTCCTTGAGGAGTCGGTGGTGACGTCCCCGTAGGACATGGTCCCGTAGGTCACGACCTGGGACGGGGCGCCGACCCCCAGGGGGTGTGCGGGGGTGAGCCAGAAGTAGGCGGGCGACGTCGTGGGCACCGTGGCGACATCGTGCCCCGGCAGGGCCAGGAGCCGGTCGGCTGCGGACTCGGTCAGGTAGCGGCAGTCCTCACCCGCGACCGGTGGGCAGCGGTAGGCCCTGTCCGTGTCGTCCTCGGTGAGGGAGGTCCCGGTGGTGTCGAGCTCGGTGGCCTGCCCGCTCACCGTCATGTCGGGCAGGCCCGAGTCCGCGACCAGGGCCGGCACGGGGTACCCGTAGGACAGGAGCCAGGGACCGTCCAGGCCCAGGGGGTCGTCCGCCTTCGGGCCCGAGTCGTCCCCCTGCCAGGTGTCCTGTGCCCACTGTACGAAGGCACCGGGGTCAGCAGCGGCCCTGGCAAGGGAGTCCATGGAGGCTGCCAGGGCCTCGTCGCCGCCGGCCCTGGCGAGCGCGGCCTCGGAGGCCGGGTCCAGGGCGACGACGGACGCCCGGCTCACGCCCGTCATCGCGGCCGAGGAGAGGCCCGGGGCCGTCAGCGGCTCAAGGGTTACGCCCTGGTCGGTGACCACGGGGACCAGCTGCCCCAGCTCGTCTCCTGACAGGAGGTTGATGGCGGACCGCGTACCAGGGGCGAGGAGCATGTTCCCGCCCTGGGCTGCGAGAAGAAGGGTGGAGGGGGCGGAGACCCTGGTACCGGTGCCGTCCGTGACCGACACGGTGACCTGGACGCGCCAGGCCCGCAGGTGGTCGCCGTCCTGGTCGGCGGCGGGCCGGGGCACCCAGGCGCTCACGACCTGCTCCGTGTCCTGGTCGGCCAGGTCGACCACGGTGACTGGGGCGGCGACCTCCACCCCTGGGATGTCCCGCAGGGCCCGGACCTGGTCAGGGGTCACGCTCCCCTGGGTCATCCAGGCGTCCGGGGCCAGGTACCGGTGACCCCCCAGGACCGTCACCGGATCCTGGGAGGTCACGACGATATCGACAGGAGTGTCCCGCACCCCCTCCAGCCGGTCCCTGACAGAGACCGACACGCTCGAGCCCAGGAAGGAGGAGGCCAGCAGCGCGGCCCCTACCAGGGCCCCTGGGGCGAGGCGGGACAGCAGGCTCACGCGGGGACCGATCCGCCGTCGCCCAGCACGCAGGCCCTGTGGAAGCGGTCCACGTACCAGCAGTTACGCGGCCTGGGCTCCCCTCCGGGCTGCCACCAGCCGGACACGACGTCCGGGTGCGTCGGCGTAGCCGCCGCGACACCAGCGCCGACGCATCCGGCCACACCCAGGACGGCCACAGCGGCAGCAACGACGACTCTCCTCATGGCACTAACCCTCTCAACCAGCGGCGACGTACCGCAACGAATAGGTCACAGGTCACGCTACTAGAGGAGTGGGTACCTGTACAGCACCTCGCACAACGTCTCACTTTATGAGACCGCGTAGGGTGGACTCCCATACCGACGCCACCCGTGTGACGGTCTGGAGCGCGTGTCGGTCTGGAGCGCGCGACTCCTTGGAGCGCGCGGCCGCCCAGGTCGCTGACACCAACCGCCGCCAGCCCACCGACTGGGCGGCAAACCTGCTGGCTGGGTGGTGAGCTCGCCAACGGACCACTATCGGCACTACGTCAAGCTCGCTATGCTGGGCCCGCACCGGCGTCGGCCCACCTCCGACCCCGTACGCCCCTCTAGCTCAGTCGGTCAGAGCTGCGGACTTTTAATCCGAAGGTCGTGGGTTCGAGCCCCACGGGGGGCACCGCCCGGGTGCCAGGTAGACGCTGGTGTCCCGCCCGTCTCCCGCCCTGCTGGCAGCACCCTGTAGCGCCTATAGACTCCATAGCGCGACAGGTACTGCTGCATCGGTGCCGGGAGGTAGGGGGCGCCGATGGGCAGGAAGGCCAACGGGGAGGGGTCGGTCTACAGACTCCCAGGGAAGGTGGACGGCCGCGGCGCCCCGGACAGTACGGCACAGCCCCTGGCGGGTAGATACCGCGGTGCGCCACGACATCCTCTACGAGCAGGGCACGGTCATGCCGGGCGCGTACGCCTCCCTGACCTACCGGACACAGGCGACAGCGAAACAGGTCACACCCCTTCTTGCGACTTCTCCCTCGCCTATAGCGCGAGCGGGACGAGATCGATTTGCGGGGGTGGGGGTTCCTGGTCTCTCGCGGTGTGGACTCGGGTGGTTCTATACGGTCTCCTGGATGGTCTTCCGCCTGTCTGCTGGCCTGGTTCGTGTGCGTGTCGCAGTCTGAGGATCAGGGCGGTGGGCACTCTCTGCCGTGCCGGGCCCCGGGCCCCTGACCTGCGTGGACATTGGGTGCACAAAGGTGAGGACGGGGTGGGGTCGGCTCTGGTCCTCAGACTGCGACAGAACCAGGCACCAAACCCCGCCGGGGCCGTGCATAGCACCCCAGGTGCGGGGCGGGGCAGGCTCGTGCTCGCCCTGGGGGCGGGCTGGCGGTGCCATAGCACCCCAGGTGCGGAGCAGGGAACCCCTGTCCGGGCCACGGCTGGTGGCGACGGGCGGCTGGCGGGCGCCGCCCCGGCCAGGTCACCAATCAGGCCGCCGAGGCAGTCACGATCTGTCGCGGCCAGGCGGTGGTGCGACCGCAGTGCCGCCAAGCGGGCGCCGGGTCGGCAGTGAGGGAAACCGGGGTCTGATAGACTTCAGGACCGTTGGAATCCCAAGGATCCCCAAGGATAACCCCGCGCCAGCTGGGATAATCCGTGGGAGTACATGTCGGGCAGCTCACGCCACCGGATAACCCCGCGCAAGCGGGGATGATCTGGTGTAGAGTCAGCTGCGAAGCGGGGATTCCCCCTGGGCCAGCCTTGAAATAAGAGGCCGACGTCCTTGGTAGACGTCCAGAACGCCCGGGAATGGGCCCCGCTTCACTAACCTTGAGCAAGCGGGGATGATCCGGCGCTTTGGCCTGTGCTCTCCCAGAGCGGGGACCAGGTAGACGAGGTCGTGGTTCTCCTCCCGGACGACCAGGAGCTACACCGGAGACGTGACGAGTGACATGGACACCGATGACTGGGAGAAGGGCTCGGAGTACCTGCTCTGGGTCGGCTCCGGCCCCACGCGCGCCCAGGTCGAGGCCGTCCTGGACCCCCACTTCCACCCTGACGGCGACTCCTTCGCGTCCGCGCAGTGGGACGTGGACGAGACTGACCCCGACGAGGTTGCCCTGGGCTATCCCTGGATCGTCTCCGTGGACGGCTGGCCCGGCCCCAGGTCCACGCGCCACGTCCTGACCCAGGCCCTGGGCATCCCCGTCGAGGACGAGTACACGCTGGCGGACGTCGAGACCCGAACCAGGGCGCTCACAGCCACCGCATAGACGACGCCGTCGCACTACTGCTGCGCAGCCCCGCATCACCTGACGGTGTGCGGTGCCTACGTCTCCGCGCACCCGCCCGCCAGCTACACCGACGCCCTGGCCAGCGCCCAGGACCTGGTCGAGGGCGGTCCCTGCCCTGGGCCCCCTCGGGACCAGGCGCTCTCCGGGACCAGGCCGAGAAGCCCGCAATACCCTGCCCCGGGTACCCTCGAGGACTAGGAGAGACCCCGGCGCCCTGAGTCCCCAGTGCCCTGAGACCCCGACGGATGCTCTGCCTCGGGTACCCTCGGGGACCAGGAGAGCGTCGGGACCGTAACCACCAGGAGGGGATCGTGGGAGTGGCAGAGGGCGACCGGGGAGGGTTCCTCAGTGTCGGTGAGCTCATCGCCCTGGCCAGGACCGCCCCTGAGCACCGGCTCGCCCCGGACGAGCGGGGTGTGGTCCACACCGCCGCTAGCAACGCGGCCTGGTGCCCGGCCATGCTGGCCCGTGGCGACACTCTGGACGACCTGTGGCGCTTCTGCGTCCTGCAGACCCTGGACGACTACGCCTCCACCCTGCGCTGGGGCGGGGCCCAGGAGGCCGCTCGGGTCTTCGCCGAGGAACCGGCCCCCACCGGCGCCCAGCAGGTCGACGCCGCCCTGGCGGCCCTGGCCGAGCACCTCGCCGAGCGCGACGGCTGGGAGGCCCCCGCCTGGGCCGGGGACCCCGCGCGTACCACCACCTGGTACCCCGACCTGCTCGAGATGGATCGCCACGAGGCCACGCACCACGGCCCTAAGGCCTTCCGCCGCCACGGCGTGTTCATTACCCACCGGGCCCTGGGGCGAGCATGACCACCCGCACCGGGCCTGACCTGACCACCGACGACATCCGCGCCCTCCTGACCGAGCTGTCCGACCGCCTGGCCGCCCGGGGTCAGAGGGCCCAGCTGTTCGTCGTGGGCGGGGCGGCCATGGCCCTGGCCTACGACACCACCCGCACCACCCGCGACCTGGACGCGGTCTTCAGGCCCGGCTCCGTCGTACGCGAGACCGCCGAGGTCATCGCCCTGGCGCACGGGCTCCAGAGGGACTGGCTCAACGACGCCGCTAAAGGGTTCATGCCCGGCACCGACAAGTCCCCACGCACCGTCCTTAGGTCCGAGTCGCTCCTGGTCCAGGTCCCCTCACCGGAGTACCTGCTGGCCATGAAGATCTTCTCAGGACGCGGCCAGCGCGACACCGACGACGCCGTCCGCCTGTTCGACGCCGCGGGGTACACCTCTGTCGAGCAGGTCATTGAGCTCCTGGAGCGCACCTACCCCGCACGTCTGCTCCTGCCCCGCCACCGGTACATTGCCTACGAGGTCGCCGAGAGGGCCCAGGCCGCCCGTACCTGACGGGCCCGCTGCCACATGCCCCACCCGGCCAGCGGCGCGCGCCCGCCGGGTGGTGGGGCCGGGCAGTGTAGCCCTGTGAGTCGTCCTGGGGCGGGTGGTGGCCGCCTGCCTGTGGAGCACCTGGTCCCATGGGCCTGGCCTGTCCACAGGGGGTGGTGGCCCGGTGGCGGGGTGGGTGAGGATGGTGGTGTCCGCCCGTGGGGGCGGGCCCGGGAGAGTTTCCGAGGAGGCTGGTATGGGTGTCGAGGATGAGGACCTGGTGGCGGCGGGGGCGTGCCCGTGGGTGCGGGGGCTGATCGCCACCGTCCTGGTCACGGGGTGGGACGGGCAGGACCGGGAGCGTGCGGGGCGGGCCGCGGTCCTGTCCCGGGTCCTGTGGGGGGTCCTGTCGGGCCCGCCGGTGGTGGTGCCGCCGGTAGAGCGGGCCGAGGCGTGGGGCGTGGTGGAGGACGTGGCGGGCCTGGTCGGGCTGCTGGGGTCGTGCCCCGGGGGGCTGGGTGTGGTGGACGCCGCCCGCCTGGCCGGGGCACGGGTAGCCCTGGCCGAGGAGGCCCGGGCCGAGGCGGTCTTCGAGGCCCTGGAGCGCAGGGCGGTGCGCGAGTCCCTGGGCGCCGCCCCATGGGGCCGGTAGATGGTGGTGGACACCGGTGGGAGGGTGGGACATAATGGTGGGGACCCACCCGGCGGCAACCGGATGGGTCCCGAGGGGCTCAGGCCCCGAGGATCTCGAACAAACGGATCAGGACCCCGGCGACGGCTGCGAGCGCGCTAACGATCTCGCACCACGTCGGGGTCCTGCGCTGTCCTGGGCCCCTGGGAGCCGCGTGGCGCGGCGGACGCTGGCGCACAGTCCCCTCACCTCCTTCCGGTGGATCGACACCCCGTCGAACAAACGGGAGGTGTCGGGGGTGATCCGCCTCAAGGAAGGCCCACCCATCATCGCACGGGACCTGTGGTGCCCGTGGTCCACGTGGTGGTGGCGCTGGGCGGGGCGTGGTCAGCACGGACGAGTGCCTCCGCCGGGGCCCGGCCCTGTAGCAGGCCCCGGACCGGTGTCCGCCGGTGACCGGGTAATGGACACGTGTGACCACGGTAGGACATAATGGTGGGGACCCACCCGGCGGCAACCGGATGGGTCCCCTGGCGGGCGGTTTCAGCTGAGCCACCTGCCGAGGGCATCCACAAGGACACTGACGGCCCGGACCAGGCGAGCGATACTGTTCAGGATCTCGCTCACCTTCCGGGCCGTTCTCTTGCCCCTGCGGCTCCTGCCTCGTGACTTGGACACGGCCCCACCTCCTCCCTGGCTCCTAGGCCTCCCCGGCAAGGACACTGGGTGTTCCGGGAGGAGGTGCCGGAGAAGGCCCCTGAGTATGCCACGTCGTGGGGGCCGGTCTTATACCGGCCTCCGGCGGGGACGGCGGTGTGCGCGCACGGCCACGGCAGGAAGCAGGAGGAGCCCGGGGCGGGCATGGCGTGGGCGCAGGCCGTGCTCCACTGGCGGGGCGTCACAGCCGACCAGCGCATGGTGAAGCGGCCGAGGGCGGTCAGGCGCTCCAGGAAGGCCTTGGTGGTGCGGCCGTTGCCCTCCCGGAAGGGGTGGGCGTAGTTGAGCAGGGCGATCGTGGTGGCGGCGCAGGTGACCGTGTCGTCGCGGTCCAGCCTCTCCCAGGGGACACGGGCGTTGTGGCGGGCCATGGCAGTCAGGACGGCGTCGATCCCGGCTCCGTGGGGCGCGAAGACGGAGCCCTCCTTGGCGACGTCCACTACGCGGTAGCGCCCGGCCCACTCGTAGACGTCCTGGAACAGCCTGGCGTGGACGGCCCGCACCTCAGCGGCGTCGAGCGTGTGGGGGACCAGGGCGGGGTCGAGGCGCAGCTGGTGGGCGCGGTAGCGGGCCAGGGGGTACTCGGCAGCGGCCAGGCGCTCGTCGTCGCGCTCACCCAGGAGGTTGCGCAGCGTCCCCTGGACGACGCCGTCGGCGTGCTCGAGCGTCTCGGGGTAGAAGTACTCACGCCAGCCGGACTGCTCAGCCACGAGCGGCAGGCGCCGAGGCGCGGTCGGCCGCACGTCGGGCGGTGGCCTGGTCGCGGTAGCGTTGGACGAGCTCGTCCAGGGTGGTGGTGCCGGCCGTGAGGGCCAGGTAGTCCTCGACGTCGGCGCGGTTGGGCACCCAGCCCTCGTGCCAGTCGACGGCCAGGCCCTCAATGAGCTCCTCGCGCTCGGCCGGGCTCAGCGGCTCAAACAGGTCAGGCCACCACAGGTCGGGACGGAAGGGGAAGTACGGGTCATTCACGGGCGGTCCTCCTCGCAGCGAGCGTACCGCACCACGTGCGCCCACCCGGAAGAGTCTAAACACGTACTAGAAAGACTCTTTAAAGCTCAAGCATTATGTGTGTACACAGAGAGCCTCAGTGGTGCCGTACGCAGCCCAGAGGCCGTTCGGGGCTGCCGACTCACTCAGGGCGCCTGAGGCGCACCAGGTGCGGTCTCACACCCAGCCCCAAAGCTAACTCACGCTCAGGACGCCTGGGACGCACGGGTCCAGGCGCCGTCTCCGCTACCCCGACCCAGCAGCCGCGCAGGCCTCAGGGCCGTCCGCCGCGCTCCTCCTCCCCAGCCGCCCGGACCGCGAGCGCCTGGGCGACGCGCTCGCGGATGACCCGGTGGTGGAGGGCCGTCTCCCCCTCCCCGTCGGAGGCGGGTTCCGCCCCCGCCGCCCGCCCCGGCTCCAGCAGCCTGAGTATCCCCGCCTGCAGGAGGGACTGGTCGAGGGCGGTGCTGCCGGCCAGGGACAGGACGGCTGCCCCCTGGTCCAGGGCGGCCAGGAGCGCCCCGAGCTGCTCGCTGGTGAAGGGGTCCTCCGTCTTCCCGCTTCCCGCGCCCTCTGCCGGGCCCCTGGTCCTGGCACCGGCCTCCCCGGGCCTAGCCTTCCCGGGCCTGGCCCCACCGGCCCCGGGCCTGGCCTCCCCAGTCCTCGCCTCCGTGGCCTCAGCCTCCCCGGTCCCGGCGTCCGAGGCGTCTGCCGCCTGGTCGGCCGAGGCGCGGCGCGAGGACTCCACGACGGCGGAGTAGACGCCGACCACCCGGTCGAGCCGCTGCGCGACCTGCTCGCTGAGGTGCTCGTCGCGGGCGGCCACCGCAATGAACTCCAGGGTGGCCAGGGCGAAGCCCTTAATGGCCGCGGCGATCTCGTCATTGCCGGAGATGTCCACCGGGGCCTGGTCGTAGGCGTTCCAGCCACGGGTCATGGAGTCCTCGATGTTCTTGTCCAGGACCGCCAGGAACAGCTCGGCCTTGCCTGCGAAGTTGGAGTACACGGCTCCCTTGGAGAAGCCTGCGGCCCGGGCGATCTGGTCGAGCCGGGCCCCGTGGTAGCCGTCCTCGGCGAAGGCCGCGCGTGCGGCGAAGACGATGGCCTCGCGGGTCTGTCTCTGCCGGTCGCGCCTGCTGATCGGATCGGGAAGGTCGGTCACCTCTTGATCGTAGGGGCAGGTCCACCGGTTGCGCCCCCTCCCAGATTCAGATACTCTTGGTATCCACATACCGAGAGTATCTGAAAGGTGGTCCCATGTCCTCGCCCGCCCTGAGCATCACCGGTCTGACGCGCCGTTTCGGCGACGTCGTGGCCAACAACGACATCACCCTGACCATTGAGCCAGGCACCGTCCTGGGCCTGCTGGGTCACAACGGCGCGGGCAAGACCACGCTCGTCTCCCAGGTCGTGGGCCTGCTGCGCCCCCACGCCGGGTCCATCCACGTGGGTGGCGTCGACGCCGTGGCCGACCCCGCCGCCGCCCGCCGGGCCGTGGCCATCCAGCCGCAGACCCAGACCCCCATCGACGGCCTCACCCCCAGGAACGCCGTCGAGATCACCGCGCGTCTGCGAGGCCTGAGCCCGGCGCAGGCCCGTGCCGCGTCCCTGACGGTGGCCGAGGAGCTCGGCTACACCCCCTGGCTCACCCGCCGGGCGCTGCCCGAGGGCGGGGGGCTGTCCGGCGGGATCCGGCGCCTGGTCGGCTTCGCCATGGCCGCCGTCGCCCCCACACCCCTGCTGGTCCTGGACGAGCCCACCAACGACGTCGATGCCGCCCGCCGTCGCCTGCTGTGGGACGCGGTACGTCGTCGGGCCGACGCCGGGGTGGGCGTGCTGCTGGTCACCCACAATGTCGTCGAGGCCGAGTCCATTATCGACGAGCTGGTCATCCTCGACCACGGTCGGGTGGTGGCCAGCGGCTCACCGGCACGTCTGCGCGGGGAGGCCACCGGCCTGCGCCTGGAGCTCCACCTGGCCCCCGGCTCGGCCGACCCGACCGGCCTCGGCGAGACGGCCGCGGCCCCCGCCACGCCCCCCGTCCCCACGACGCCCCTGCGTACGGTGCGTGCCGGACGGCGGATCCTGCTGACTATCGTCCCCGACGCCGCCGCAGCCTGCGTCACCTGGGCCACGGCCCTGCGCGAGGAGGGGGTCATTGAGACCTACGCGATCAGCCCCGCCACCCTGGAGGACGCCTACCTGGCCCTGACCTCCGAGGACGGTGCCGAGGACGACGAGGCGGCCGGGCCGGGGCGCAGGGCCGCCTGAGGGCGTCGGCACCAGCCACGGCCGACCGCTACCTCAATACATACCAACACAATCAAAAGGAGAATAATATGTCCACACAAGCCGTCACAGTATCCAGCGACACCTCCCGCCCTATCCGTGTCAGCGCCTGGACCTGCTACACCATGATCCTGCGCTGGAACCTGGGGTCACTGGGCCCCATGCTGCCCCTGGTCGTCGTCGTCCAGGCCCTCCTGGCCGCGGGGGTCGTCATCGGCTTCGGCATGCTCATCCCCAATATCGACGCCGACACCAGCGGAACCGCCCTGTTCCTGTCCACCGGCGCCCCCACGGTACTGCTCATGACGGTGGGGCTGGTCATTGTGCCCCAGGCCGTGAGCGTGGCGCGGGCCAACGGCACCTTCACCTACCTGCGCTCCCTGCCCGTCCACCGGGGGATCCTGCTGGCCGCCGACCTGACCATGTGGCTGGCGGTGGCGCTGCCCGGGGTGGCGGTGGCCGTGGTGGTGGCCCGGCTGCGCTTTGACCTGACGCTGGACGTCAACTGGCCGCTGCTCGTATCCACCTCGTTCCTGGTCGCCCTCATGGCGACGTCGGTGGGCTACGCGATCGCGGTGAGCCTGGCCCCCACGCTGGCGCAGCTGCTCACGCAGATCCTGGTCTTCTTCGTCATGCTCTTCTCCCCCGTCACCTTCCCCGTCTCCCAGCTGCCGGGCTGGTTCCAGACGGTGCACGACTGGCTGCCGGTGCGCCCTGCCGCCGACCTGCTGCGCTCCGGCCTGGCCTCACAGACCTACGTGGCCTCCACACGTGACCTGGTGGTCCTGCTGGTGTGGACGACGGTCGGACTCGCCATCACCCTGCGGGCCCTGACCCGCCGGGCCTGACGGCCCGCACGCGGCCGGCGGGGGCCGGCGGGTCAGCGTGCGGGGCGGGCGTCACCCCTGCCGACGAGCAGGCCGTCCAGGC
>ERZ772921.1972-NODE-1972-length-11405-cov-21.277004_pt1 | contig 11405 bp, 8 predicted proteins | sample MGYA00512117_ERZ772921 | MGnify/ENA primary metagenome ERZ772921 (study PRJEB29015, sample SAMEA2737944) | human oral metagenome | biome: human oral; feature: human-associated habitat; material: dental | place: China | collected 2150 ... | reverse complement strand
CACGAACGCCCAGCTGCTCCAGGCCCAGGACTACGAGCTGCGCGCCGCCGCCCTGTCCGAGCGCACGCGCATCGCCCGCGAGATCCACGACGGGGTCGGGCACCTGCTCACCCGCCTCCTGCTGCGGGTGAAGGCCCTTCAGATCACCCACCGCGAGCATCCCGGCGTCGTCACCGACCTGGCCGCGCTGGACAACGGGCTCGACGAGGCGCTGGACTCCATGCGCCGCTCTGTCCACGCCCTGTCCGACCAGGGGGAGGACCTGGCGGTCTCCCTCAACCTGCTGGGCTCGCGGAGCGCCATCGCAACAGTGGACGTGGACTGCTCGCTGGACGCGGAACCGCCGCGCACGGTTTCACGCTGCATCACGGCCGTCGTGCGCGAAGCCCTCACCAACGCTGCGCGCCACGGCGGCGCAGCCTCGGCGCGGGTCACCGTCATCGACTACCCCGCCTTCTGGCAGGTCACGGTCGACAACGACGGCGCCGTTCCCGCTGGGGACGCGGAGCCGGACGGCGGCTCGCCCGGCTCCGGGGCCTTCCCCGGCAGCGCGCCATCAGACCGCGGGGCCGGGCTCGGGATGCCAGGCGTCCGAAGGGCAGGGCTCGGGACACCATCCATCCGAAGGTCCGGGCTCGGGGAGCCGGGCGACGGCGCGATCCGCCCCGGCCTCGGACTGCGCGCGATGACGGACCGGGTCGAGGCTCTGGGCGGGACCGTGCGGATCACTCCCCGCCCCCGTTTCACAGTGTTCGCGACGATCCCGAAAGACAAGGACGGTGCGGTATGAGGGTTCTCATCGTCGATGATGACGCCATCGTCGTCCAATCGCTGGCGACCATCTTGTCAGCCGAGGACGGCATCGACGTGGTCGGCACGTGCTTGTCCGGCGCGGAGGCGGTCCAGGAGTTCCGGCGGCTGCGCCCCGACGTGCTCCTCATGGATATCCGCATGCCCGGTGCCGATGGGCTCAGCGCCGCGGAGGAGATCCTGGAGGGGGACCCGCAGGCGCGCATCGTGTTCCTCACGACCTTCTCGGACGACGAGTACATCGTGCGGGCCCTGAGAATGGGGGCGCGCGGCTACCTCATCAAACAGGACGTCGCCCAGATCGCCCCGGCACTGCGCTCCGTCATGGTCGGCGTGTGCGTCCTGGAGGGCGACGTGCTCGAGCGCGGGGCCTCCATGGGCATGCGCGCCCTGCCCGCCCCCGCGTCCGGCAGCGGGTCGGGGATGTCCGGCAGTGGGGCGGGGAAGAATGACGACCGTCCCGGGGCGCCCGGAGATTCGGGCGAGCCCGCAGGCGTGGTGGGGGCCCCGGACCCGCGGAGCACGGTCTTCGCCTCGTTGACCGACCGCGAGTACGAGGTCGTCGAGGCAGTGGCGGCCGGCCTGGACAACGCCGAGACGGCGGAGAGGCTCTTCATGAGCGAGGGCACGGTGCGCAACCACATCAGTTCCATCCTGGCCAAGACGGGGCTGCGCAACCGCACGCAGGTGGCGGTCCGGTACTACCGCGCCGGAAGGTGAGGAATCCCGGTCGGCGGTCGCAACGGCGAGTCGGAGCAGGCACTACCGCAGGCGGGCGCGACTGCCGACGGGCGGGGGCTGTCCGTCTGCGGGGTCCGGCCGCGCTGCCCGTTGCGCCTACTGGTCCAAAATGCGTCTGAGTTCAGCGGTTTCGGCCCGATCTGGGCGGATTCGGGCAGACTCAGACGCATTTTGGAACACGTGCCTGCCGTGCCTCCGTTCTCACCCGAGACTCAGACGCATTTTGGAACACCAGACGACCCGCCGAGCACCACACCACCATGTGGGGATCCACTGCCACGCCGCGGACAGCGCGCACCGATGGACCAGCAGAAGACGCGCATCGCACGGCGTCCCCGAACCTATGAATGCCTCCACACACGCTGTCGGACCTTGGTGCTTACCCGCTACCTCAGGCAGGCTGACTCTGCTATCGTTCCGATCATGGACACCAATGACGGATCGGCCCCACTCCCGTGCGACTCCGAGGGAGAAGCGGCGCGGGAACCGGGCGAACGGGTTGCGCGCGGATCTGATGGAGAAGCGGATCGCGAGCCTGACGGAGCAACGGCACAGGGGCAGGGCGAACTGGTCGCGCAGGCGCCGGGCGCCACTCTCATTGAGGTTTTCCCGGAGATCGCGCTCATAGTCGGCGAGTCGCTCAGCGCGCTGCCCGACGAAGTCACAAGCGATCTGGTCGAACTGCCTTTCGGCGTTGACCATGTCGAACTGGACAAGGTGCTCGGAACAGCGGGCGTTCTCGCACAAACGGCTTCCGCCGCACTAGCGGTCGGGAACCTGCAGGGGCTCGTGCGCCTCACCCCGGACACCGTGGCAGCGATGAACGGGGGGCTGAAACCCCTCGTGAGCGGCGGCGACAACCTCGGCGTCCTGACGGACGCGGGCGGGCGGTTCGCCAGGCAGATCCGTTGGAAGCCAGTCGGCCCGCAGGCCGCTGGGGGCACTGTTCTGGCGTCCCTGGGCCCTGCCTTCATGATGGTCGCGCTGCAGCTGCAACTGGGCAGGTTGGAGAAGACGGCGAAGAAGAGCTACGAGATCTCGCACGAGATCCTGGGCGAGCTTCGCAAAAGCCAGCAAGACGAGCTCGCGGGTCTCGCGGCGGCAGTCGGGAAGGCGCTCAAAAGTGCTATGAGGAGCGGTCATGTCACTGACACGATGTGGTCGCGCGTTGGTAGCTACAGCAATAAGATCGAGGAGCATAGAAACCGGTACGGGGACAAGGTAGAAGCCCATTCGAAGAAGATACGAGAGTTGAGGGGGGCGTCGGCCAGCGAATTGTATTCGTATATTAAGGAGAACGGAGGGCGGGTACTCGGCGATTTGAAGTGCTGCATGGTGGTAGAGCGCGTCAATCGCGACTACCAGATCCTGCTCGCTGCGCATGTCTGTGAAAAGGCGCGGACGGATCCCGGCGAGCGCGAGAACCTAAAGACGATCATCGAAGATGTCCAGGGCGACTACGAAGCCGCAGTCGTGCGGATGACCGGCCTTGTGGACTCGCTCAGTCGTTCCCTCCACCTGGCCAGGGCGGTCACTGTGGCCCAATCGGCGAGCATCTTCGATAACGCCGTCAGTGGTTTAAATGCGGTGAAAGGGTGGCTTCCGGGCGACTGGCAGAAAAGCCCAGTGCCCCGCGACCAGGTGTTGGAGGCCGTGGAGGAACTGGTGAACGGGGTGGAGGAATTCGCCAGTGCTATCGCCCTGGCGTCCCCGCGGCGGCCCGAGCCACGGGCCCGCGTCATGGGGGAGCACCCCGATAAGGAGGCCGAAGCGCTCCTGGAGGTTCTGCGCTGGACGCTGCGCGGGGATGAGGAACTCGTCGGCTTCGCCCACGCGACGGACGCCCGGCAGCAGACGGTGATCGCAATCACCGATCAGCGGGTCGTCGAGGCGAAGCTCGCGGATCTGCGCAGCCGGGGCGAGATTTGGCGCGAGATCCCCAACGACGAGATCCGCTACCTCAGGCGCCGGGGTGGCAACGAGGGCCGCGCGGAACTCGACGTCATCACCAAAGAGGAGAACCTCACCTGGAGCTTCGGCCCCGCCGACGAGTCCGATCAGGTTGGCCTGGACGCGATCACCGGGATGCTCGCCGAGCGGATGCGGCTCCCGGAGGAGGAGATGCGGGAACTGACCGGTTCCCGCAGTGACGGCGCGCCGCGCATCGGGGCCCAGGTCCGTCCCCCGGCAGGTGCTCACTCCGGCCAGTCGGACTCCAAGTAGGCGCCCACCGCCCTGTTGCGGAACGTGTAGTGGGGGCGGCCCCTGCGGATCACGCGCCGGATGAGGTCGAGGCGCTGGGCGGTCGGTCCCGCGTCGGAGGCCCGACGGTAGTCGAGTGCGCGCGCGATGTTCGTCAGGGTTCGCTCCGGGGGCGGCAACTGCGCCATCGCTTCGAGAAACGCCCGTTCCCGGGCGGGCAGGCGCTCCAGGATGCGCTGCACGTGGGTCTCGGCCTCGTGGGCGGCGCCGCGCCACCCCGATGCTACCTGCTCGGCGGTGATGAGGTCGTCGGTTCCTGCGTACCAGGAGCGCTCGCCCGCCAGTTGGAAGAGGAACGGCTCGCCGCGCGAGAGCTCGACTATGGCCCGCTGTGCTGATGCCTCCATGTAGACGCGCTCGCCGCCGGGCACCTGCCATCCCTCGGTCACGAACGGGTGGAGCGCGACCAGAAGGTCGTTGTCGCTGATCGGTTCGAGGATCGTCGTGCGGAAACGCCGTGCGAAGGTCGCGCCCGTCCTGGCCCCCGCCATGTCGGCGAACTCAGGGAGGCCGGTGAGGTACACGGCGATCGGGAGGGCGCGAGAGGCGCGCGGACCGCCCGGCAGGACGATTTCCTCCTCGTGGGCCAGCGCGTCGCCGAGGGCGATGAGCAGTTGCGAGCGGGCCGCTTCGTCGGTGATGTTCTGCACCTCGTCGATGTGGATGACGACCACCGCGTCAGCATGGATCGCGGCACGGCCGATCTCGACGAGGAGCTCGGTGAGCGCCGTGTACGGCTCGGGTCCTGCGTGCGCCCGCACCGTGAGCCCGAATCCTGATGCGGCGATCGATTCGACCCGGCCGAGCAGGTCGGCGATGCGCCGCTCGCGGGCACTGGGCAGGCCCGCGTCGGATGCGAGGCGCAGGAGGGCCGACGCCACCCGTTTCATGGGGTCGGTACCGGAGGGGATCCTGAGCTGGGGCGTCGTCCAGTCGCCTTCGGCCGCAGCGGAGTGCGCGATTTTGCGGACCAGTGCGGACTTGCCCGACCCGGCTTCGCCGAGGATGGTGCGCCCGCGCTCGTGAACGCCCGCGCGCCGACGCGGGCGCACGACATCGCGCCAGTCGCTGAGTTGCTCGACCCGACCCGCCCACACATGGGGGACGGTGTCGGATCCAGGGCTGAAGGGCGAGTCCAGCGGAGTCCTCATGATGATAAGTTTATCAAAGCTTCGGGCGTTTGATAAGTTTATCAGCACTTTTGCTGTGGGAGGCGGGAGGCTGGGAGTCGCGCCGCGCCGACTCGTGCGCGGGCGGGCAGTGCGGCTCGCGCTCCGGGCGCGGCCCGTCGGCTCCTGCGTCCGTTCCCGGCGCGCCGGGGGCGGCCGTGGCCGTCGATGCCGGGCCGAACGAGGGGCCCCGGCCGCTCAGCACCTGGTCGCGGTACGCGATGAAGCGCTCCATCCCGTCGGCCATGGCGGCGAGCAGTTGAGCGCCGTTGTCGACGAACGCGATCTCGCGGCCCCCATTGCTCTCGGCCTCGGCCAGTACGTCGGTGGGGAGCTGTGCGAGGGCGTGGTTGCCCGCGGGGATGATGAACGTCGGGTTCCCCTGGTGGTTGAGGACCAGCAGGCCGGTGGATGCGCACAGATCGAAAACGAGGTCGCACTCGTCGGGGGTGAGGTGGGAGTGCCCCACGTATCCGCCGAACGTCCTCCCGCTGGATTCGTCGACCCCGTGCAGGACGAGGTCGCGAGGGACCCCGTCCTCGTAGATCAACAGTTCGCCCGCCTCGTCGGTCAGGAGGCAGTCGTCATTCCCCTTGAAGAAGGAGCCCAGTCGCAAGCGCCGACGGCGTAGGAACAGTTCCAGGCCGGAGCGGTCACCGGAAACGACGCGTCCGTCCTCGAAGCGGTCAAGGGAGTAGGAGAATCCCATGGGGGTCCTTCCGCGAAGGTTTAGGCGGGCGCGCACCGCTGGCCGGGCGCGGGCGGGCAGTGCGGCTCGCGCTCCGGGCACGGACAAGGGGCCCGGAGCACGGACAGGGAGCCCCGCGCGCGGACAGGGAACCCCGCGCACCGGCCCGGGCCCGAACGTGTTCGCGGGGGAGGGGTCGTGGCTGCGGGGAGCTCGGTGCGCGGACAAGCGCGCTGGGGCAGGGGCCCTCAAAGGCGGGCGGCCTTCTCCAGCCCCTCCTGGATCGCCGGCAGGTTCGAGTGCTTCCTGTGGATGCGCCACTTGCCGAAGGTGGGCGAGTAGTCGGGCAGCCACGCCAGTCCTCCGTCGCGCACGCCGCCCAGGAACATCGCCGTCCATTTCGGGTGGCCCTGCTGGGTGAGGTCGAACTGCCAGGCGGCCAGGACTTTGCCCAGTTCGTCCCACGCCGACGGGGTCAGCCAGTCGTCGAAGTGCTCGGAGCCGCGCTCGAGCGCGGCGTAGGTGGAGACCTTCTGGCTGTCGGGCGCCTTGTTGACCAGCAGGCCCACCTCGGTCCACCCCTCCGCGGTCGCCTCGGCGTTCGCGTGCAGGATCTTCGCGACCGCTGCGATGTACTTGACGTTGGTGTCACGCGAGTCAGCGGTGTTCGGACGTGTCATAGAATGCCCCTCCTCGAGTCGTTCGCCGACGGCGGGGGCTCCGTCGCCTCGCCCGCCGGTGTCTGGTCCTTCCCCCTCAGGTTAACAGTGTATGGGGCGCGAGTGAACCCCTCTTTACCCTCTCTTTCAGTATGGCGCGCGTTCGGATGGGCCGCCGCTGGAGCGCGGGCCCTCCCGGGGCCGCCGAGCAGCACCAGACGCCCTCCATGCCGCGGGGCCCTGGCGGCGTAGGATTGGGTGGGGTCAACGCGTAGGAGGACACCGGTATGCGCCCGGAAATGCTGGTATGCGATCAGATCTCGCGGATGGTCGGCGCGCCTTTGGACGAGGAGGGGATCCATCGTTTCCTCCGCGGCCTCGCGCAGGTCCTGGAGGCCGAACCGATCTCGATGTACGGCCCCGGCCTGCGTTTCCGCTGGGTGGTGGACGACCGGACCATCGAGGTCGAGGCGCAACGGGCGCGCGGGGACTGGCCGTTCGAGCTCAGTGTGCGTGGAATGGACACGGAGTACGCCATTGACATCGAGGAGTACAGGACGTTCAAGTGGGCGGATCCCGCCGACTACCCGTTCTACTGGTCGGTCGATATCTGCCAGATCCCGGGTGCGTGGGTGTTCTACCCGGGCGCGTACCCCGTTGGGACATGGGACTCCTTCAGTGACTTGATAGCGCCGACGCTCGATGAGCTGCCCGCTGACATCGCGATGACCCCGCCCGAATGGAGGCGCCCGTTCCGCTGGAGGATGACGGCGCCGCAGTTGGGGGACGTGTTCTTCACGGCGTTGCCCGAAGGCGTCGAGGTCATGGTCGAGTCGACGGGGGAGGCCTTGCTGGTGCCGCGTTCGATCCTGGAACGGTGGAGCGGGAGCCACCCCGTGGGAATGGGGACGGCCATCGCCGGACTCGCGCACGGCGCGCCTTTCATGTCCGTCGGCTTCGCCTTCTGTGAACGGGACGAGGCGCACCATTTCTACGCGGAGGCGCCCATCGGGCCGGAATGGGAGCGCGAGGGCATCAGCGCCGACGACTTCGACGAGGGGGAGAAGACGTGGAAGCCGCTGAGCGTGGGGGAGTTGCGGCGCCTGATAGCGCGCCCGCCCGTGGAGCAGGAGGAGGAGCCCATCGAGATCCGCCGCGCGCCTTTCCGCGCGGGGCTCGGCGCGCCGGAGGTCCTCATGATCGTGGGGGACATCAGGCGGGGCCGCAAGCCGGCCCGGGTCTTCAAGAAGCACGGCGCGCGCAGAGCGCGCGGTGGGGACGGACCTGTGTTCGAAGCAGACGGGTGGAGCGCGAGTCCCAAACGCGATGACGGCTGGAGGGTCAACCTGGTGGAGCCGCCCGCCGCGCGTGTGCGCTTCGACGACCGCGAGGTGGTCGAGTACGCGAGGGGGATCGGGGAGGCGCTCGCGCAACGCTACGGCCCGCCATTCGGGTGCGAGGCGAGCACGACTGGAACGCTCATGCAGTTGTTCGCGGTCGATGGGTTCGGTGTGCGGCTCTACGCGGGCTACTCCCGCGTCGAGGTGGAGATCGGCCAGTTCAAGCCCATGGCTGAATACGAGTACGGGTAGACCCAATCGAAGCGGGGCCGGGCCGCGCTCCGAGTGCCCGCACCCCGGGCCCCGTCCCCGCGAACAACGTCACGCCCTCCTGCGCCTAGAATGAGCAGTGGCCGCTGAGTCGGCGGCCACTGTGCGGAAAGGCCGGCCTATGTCTTTGGAAATGGCGCTCACGCGGGGCGTTTTCCGGTTGGTCCCCCGGATGCTCGACTCCGAGGAGCTCACCCGGCGCTCCATGGCGCTGCCCCGCCGCGGCGCCCGTGTGCCCTGCTGGATGCGGCGCAAGCACCGGATCAGCGACACCACTGTCGCCGGGATGCGCGTCACCCGGGTGGAGCCGCGCGCCACGGGCTCCGGAACGGTCGTCGTCTACCTGCACGGCGGCGCCTACGTCTCGCCCATCAGCTGGGCGCACTGGCTGCTCATCGACGCCCTCGTGGAGCGGACGGGCGCGGCGGCCGTGGTCCCCGCCTATCCCCGCGCCCCCGAGCACACGGCGGCCGAGGCATTCGCCCCCCTGGGGGTTCTCATGGACCAGGTCCTCGGCGCCCCGGGCAGGGCCGTTCTGGCGGGCGACTCCGCGGGCGGGGGACTGGCGGTGAGCCTGGCCATCCAGCGCAGGGACGCTGGCGTGCGCGCTCCCGACGGGCTGGTCCTGTTCTCGCCGTGGGTGGACGTGTCCATGTCGAACCCCCGGATAGCGCCCATGGCGCGGTTGGACCCGATGCTCGGCATCGACGGCCTGGTCTGGTGCGGGAAGGAGTGGGCGGGGGGCCTCGGGACCGCCGACCCGCGCGTCAGCCCCTTGCACGACCACTTGCGGGGCCTGCCGCCGACCCGCGTCTACCAGGGCGACCGGGACATCCTGCTGCCCGATGTGGAGCTCTTCGCCCGCAAGGCCCGCGCCCGCGGCGCGGACATCCGCCTGCGCGTCGAGCCCGGCGGGATCCACGACTACGTCGTGCTCGTCCCGTCCCCGGAGGCGCGCGCCGCACTCGACTCGGTAGCCGCCTTCGTCTCGTCGCTGGACTGAGGGCCGGTTCCGGCGGGTCCCGCTTCCTCTTCGGCGCCCGGTCCTCGTTGCCCGGGTGGCGGCGTCCGATCGGCGCCCCGTTCCCATGGGAGGCGGGCCGGGCGGGGGAAGCCGCGCCGAGTAGGGGGCGCGACTCCCAGGGGCGGGGCGGGCTCAGTCGTCGGCGCTGTCCCGCTGCTCCCCGGGCGTGGAGATGAGCCGCTGGGAGACGCGCTCCACCATGGGGCCCGCCTCGTTGGAGGCGCTGGCTGACACGCGCCCGAAAATCCCGACCGCGATCACGCCGAAGGCGGTGTCGAAGTCCTCCTGAGTGGGCTCGGCACGGCCGTAGAAGCGGGCGGTCTCCAGGGCGATCCCCGCCACCCAGCGGTGCCACGACTCGGAGAGCTTCTCGCGGGTGTCCTCGTGGCGCATCGCGTAGAGCCACGACTCCAAGTGCAGCAGCACGTCGTCCGCGGGGAGCGCCTGGATGCCCGTCACCCATTCGTGCGGATCGGTGCCCGCCAAGGCGAAAAGCGAGCCGGCCCCGGGGACGGAGCGCATGCCGGTGTCGAGGCGGTCGACGATCTCGAGGAACAGGGCCTCTTTCGATGGGAACGACGAGTAGAACGCGCCCTTCGTGTAGCCGGCCTTCTGGGCGATGTCGCTGACGGAGGCGCCGTCGTAGCCCTGGGCGGCGAAGATCGAGCGCCCGGCCTCGAGCAGGCGCGCCCGGGTCTCCTCGCTCCTGCGGCGGCGCCCGTCCTGCTTCCCGGACACGCCGCTGACGGCGCGCGAGGCCGAGGCCAGGTCGCGGGCCGCCTGGTCGAGCGACGCCGCCACCGCGCTCTTGCTGGTGCCGAAGGCATCGCCGCTGGCCGAGCCCACGGCGCGCGAGAAACGGGTGACCGCCTCGTTGAGGGCGCGGACCGCATCCCTGATGTCGTCGTTAGCGGTGGGGGTGGCCTCCGGGGCGCTGCCCGCGCCACCGTGGTCCTCGAGCGTGGGGGCGGTACGGCGGTTGGTCATACCGTCCATTGTAAAGGAGGTTCCCGTGAACCATGTGCGCGGTCCCTCAGCGCGCCCCCGGGGGACTGCGCTGCGACGGCGCGGGGAGGCGATCGACGCTGGCCACGAGGCGCTCAACAACGTCCGCCTCCACGCAGGCTCCGACGCCTCGGACCCTGGCAGGCCCGCCCAGTGCCGCGTCGCACTGGTCTTCGAAGGCGGCGCGGTGCGCGTGACGATCACCGACACGGGCGCGGCTTCGACCCGGACCGGCCAACCGGGCTGCGCCACGGGATCCGCGCCTCCATCGTGGCCAGGATGGAGGCGGTCGGGGCAGGGCGTCCCTGGCCTCGCGCCCCGGCGGGGGGACGCGGGTCGTCCTGGAGTGGAGCGGTCCCCGGGACAAGCAGGTCAAGCGCGGACCCGTCCTGGACGCGCTCGTGTTCACCTTCTCCTTGGGGCACGTCGTCACCTTCGTCTTCTGGCTGCTCCTCACATCCCGGTCGGGCGCTGCGACGACCGCGATCGAGAAGGCCCTCGAGGCCGAGGGCGAGGCGCGCCTGGCGCGCGAGGAGCAGCTGACGCTCAACGCCGTCATGGCCGCCGGACTCGCCGACTACGGCCAGGGCGCGTCCTTGCGCGCTCCGCGCGCCCTCAGGGGACGGCGACGTGGCCGGGCGCGGTTCCCACCAGCTCCTCGACGACGACGCCGTTCGAGTTCACGACCATCGTGGGGCCGTCGGTCGCGGCGACGACGACGGCGGTGCCCGCCTGAGCGGCGTGCAGCGCGATGTCAGCGGCGTGGAACTGCTTCTGCAGGTAGCCGTAGGTGGCGTCGTTGAGGGGCACGTAGGCGGCCTGCGCTCCCCGCAGGCGCTCCACGACGTCCGGGTAGTGCAGGTCGTAGCAGATGTAGGATGTGGCCCGGTGGCCGGACAGGTCCGCGGTGTTCGCGGTATCGCGGGGCTCGCCGACCTCCTCGTCCGGCGCGAGGTGCTTCTTGTAGTTCGACAGCGCCTCGCGCCCGGTGGAGGCGTCGATGACGACCGTTTTCTTGTAGACCGCGCCCCTGTCCGCCTCGGCGGTGTGGTACACGATGTTCACCCCGTTGTCCGAGGCGAAGGCCGCGATGCGCGCATGGGCGGAGGCGGGGACCGAGTTCTCCGGCCACACGACCGTGGTGCCCTGCGCGGGGGCGGCGCCCGCTGCGGCGAGCGTCGCGGCCATGAGGGAGTCGACGTCCTCCTCGGTGGCTGGGGCGTCCACGCCTCCCCGCGTCATCTGCTGGAGGGCGAGAGCGGGCGGGATGGGGCGCGCGGGCAGGTTCCAGGCCACCGCGTCCAGGCAGACGACGGCGAGCGCCACGCCGCCGAAGGCCAGGGCGGCCGAGGCCGCGATGCCGATGGCCACGTCGCCGCCGACCCTCCTGCGCTGGCTGACGAACATGATGACGAACGACGCCGCGATGACCAGAGG
>ERZ772921.1971-NODE-1971-length-11410-cov-4.560986_pt1 | contig 11410 bp, 8 predicted proteins | sample MGYA00512117_ERZ772921 | MGnify/ENA primary metagenome ERZ772921 (study PRJEB29015, sample SAMEA2737944) | human oral metagenome | biome: human oral; feature: human-associated habitat; material: dental | place: China | collected 2150 ... | reverse complement strand
GTTCCGCGACGGCCGGCTCAAGACCACCGGCACCGCCATCGACGCGATCCTCCCACCCGTGCGTCGCTTCGGTGGTGGGCGTGCCGTGAAGAAGCGTAGCGTCATTGAGAAGCTGAAGGCGTTCTTTGAGAAGTTTATGGGGCTTGTGGGGGAATAGGTCAGAGGAGGCACAGCATGTCTACTAATCGATATACAGAGAATTTATACGGGGAAGAACGTCATCTGATCCAGCAGGCGGAACGTGAAAAGCGACTGGTGTTTTTTGTTGGAGCCGGTGTATCGATTCCTTCCGGTATGCCATCATGGGCAACGGCGATAAAACAGATAAAAAAGAGAATGAAGGGAATCCTGCAGGACGATGCGCTGAAGATTTCGCAATACTATTATGTTCAACACGGAAAACGCGATTATAACCGTTTGATGTGGGCTGTTTTCAAATACCAGAAAACCTTGCCCACGAATCATATACATCGTGAACTTTTTAAGTTTCAAGTAAAAACGATTGTTACAACGAATTACGATCATTTATTGGAAGAGGCTGCAAAAGAAAACTATCGTGTGTTTGATGTGATCGGTCAGGATTCTGATCTTGCTTATGGCTTCGCAGAAAACAAGATTATAAAAATGCATGGTGACTTTGAACATGATAATTTTGTTCTCAAGGAAGACGATTACTTACACTATGAACGGAATTTTCGATTGCTGACGGCATATATCAAGGCTCTTATCGCTGAAAATACGATGATATTCATTGGCTATTCCTTTAACGATCCGGACTTGAAACAGATCTTTTCGTGGGTCAAAGATGTTCTGGGACGTGATATGCCGCGTTCCTATATGATTGTGACGAAGACAGCGTATTCCGAGGCGGAAGCGAATTACTTTAAGAACTTTGGAATCACTGTGCTATATGCTAAAATGATGTGTGAAGCCCCTGAACATGAAGAGCAGTTGGTTCAAATGCTCCAATTTCTGCGTGAAAGAGAGGAGCAGACAATGGCAGAGAAAATATATGATACCTTAAAACCATTGCAGGATCTGAATTATGTTCATGGAAGATACATAGAACAACCATTTTTGGCAACTGGCATCCGTTTGGATAACAATCGACTTGTTGTAATCGAAAATATCGGATTTAGAATATTAAACTGGCTTTCTGCTTTTGGAGGGAATGTTGAAATTCCTTATGAGGAAGATGTGTCAGATGAGGACAAAGAATACTATAGGGAAATCTACGGAATCCTTGCAAAAAGTAGTGTCTATTGGCATGTGCGTGACGAAAAAAGGATAATTATAACAGTTACCCCTCGTATGGGCAAAAACACAAATATGGATAAAATACTCTCTGCAATCGTGGAATATGACATACTTGAACTGAAAAAACTGAGACAACGAAATGACTCCATGTTAGCCGCAAATCCTGTGCTATATGTAGAGCAGGCAGGGCTTTCCTACTATTTGGGAGAATATGTGGAAGCGTACCGATATTTACAGAGGGGCACGAATATTTTCTATCAACAGAGGAAGTATGTCTGGTATTTTATTAGTCTGTTGAATCGCAAATATTTAGCAAGGATAATAGCTCGAAAATCATTTTTACAGTATTCAAAAGAAGAGCAGAATGAGATCCAGCAGGATGCAGATGCGATAGATTTAGATAAAATATTTTACGCCCTACCGGATATAGGAAATGAGGACAATACATTCCTTCGAGAGCTGTATACATTTCAGGTGTTTTATTCATCGTTTCTATCTGTGCAGGAAAAAGCAGAGGAAACACTGAAAGAATCACGAACATCGTATTCCCTCTTTGCAAAAATACCTGCGATTACGGAGCTGCGTCAATATGTTATTGAGAACTGGAATTATCTGGTTCAGAACTTTATTCTTCTGGATCAGTATATAGAATTTTCCTCCGGAATCCGGCAATATGTGTCCAGTCTGTTGACGGCAATGACAGCCCCGCAAATAGTGGGCAGAGAAGAGTCGTCCTTCGTTGATGCCGTCGGAAATATCCAGCCAGAGGAGCTGGATGCAATGGATATCTACTTCATATTGCGATATCTACCCTTGGAAGATATGAAGTTTATTTTCTCGCAGAGCGAGGAGGATGTTCAGATCAGCATTAGCGATGATGGCGTTAACAGGTTAAGTCATATCCTGTCAAATCTACCTGATATAGATGTAGTTGAACGAAATGAACTCTTTGAAAAAATCCTGTGCCTTTCCTGTCATAGTGCACGGCTTCCGGCATTGCTACTGGCAGTGCTTCAGGCGCTGGTAAATTATGTCGGAAATATCGCACTTCGCCAGGTGCGGATGGCGATAACAGATTTCTTCGCAAGTGCATTGCAATGTGAGGATCTGGTGGACGATGAGAATAACGCGGAACGGTTGCTTCATGAATTTATAGAACAACTTTTGTGTGTCATTGCCGAAAAAAATATCGCTGTAGATGAAATAGAGTGTTTGCTCGAACGGGCGTTGTATTTGCAAAAAAAGCTAAATAATGTCGGAGCGTTCAAGAGCGGATATATATCTGATCTAATGGCACAGGAGGATCTTGATGTTTTGTGCATCCTGTATCCGTACGTGGATGATGATACGAAAACGAGTATTTCCGCTTTGGCGCAGCGGGAAGAGTGGGATTTCACGATGTTGCCTGATCGACCGACAATGAATGCCAGAGACTTGGATTTAAGTGATCTGACGGCGTCGGAGAGGCTTGCAGACATTTACAGGCGGGATCGATTGGGGCTGTTTTGCAGGCTGTTAAGTGCGAAAATCTTGCAGCCAAACAAAGAGGTGGAGGAACAACTCCTTGCAGTTCTGCCAAAGGTGCGGGATGATCGGGAAGACACTTCTCCGAGTTCTTATGACTATATTTTTAGTTGTATTACGAATGCATATCTCGCGGATGCTTTTATCGAAAAAGAACGAATACGTGAGTGTATCAGAAAAACCAATATTGCTGAACTTATTTGGGTCGTTGATTGGGAACGCTATGACTATAGCCATTTTCAATGTGAATGGCTTGCATATTGTTCAGAGAAGCTGTTGCAGACGATGGGAGGGAATGAAAAAGTGAGAGGGTGGATTCAAAAAGCCGTACAGGAACAATATCTGAATGGGAAAATAAAGATAAATATTCTCAAGATATATTTCAATTACTTCGTGGGCTGATAGGGAATACTTCCGTTGCAGTTTTATGCTGTGCCCATTTGATCCAACGATCCAACTCTTCCTTTGCCGCATCTGTGCCTTCACATTGGAATACGAGGCGCAGTTTCCCGTGGCTTATCAGCGTTACCCATAATGTACTATAAGTACGAATAGGGAAACATATAATAAGGAGGAAAAAAGCCCTAGAGAGTTGAATTGTTATTTTTGGATATATTGATCGTTGTCGGTTCGTGGAAAGGATGCGATGAATCCATGCTGATCTTTTCGACAAGACTTCCTGTAAAGGACACGCTTACCAAAGAAAAATTTTTCGAGCTTGTTGTTCGCTGGAATCAGGACAGTCCGCATCATCGGATCGACGGCATCGAATGGGATGGCGGCTATCGTCACCGTTGGGGCGATATGAAGAACATGCTTGAGATCACGGAGTATAACGATGTGGCAGCGGCGCATTTTGTTCAGAGCGAACATGGCGTCCATTGGACAACAGAGTTTATCCTCCATACAGAGCGGCGGGAGATCGGGATCTACCTCAGCCGTGAAGCGACAGAGAACACGGTTTACTTTCACAAGGAGTTCAAACCGCCATATTTTTTGAAGCTGCTCATGCGGGAAAATGTTCTTGGATCGGATGGCGGGCTCACCATTTCCGAATATCCGCATTCCTTTGGTGCAACTGCAGATGAGCAGCAGGTGTTGACGCAGCTCTGCTTGGAGGATGCTCGTGCTTTTCGTCTGCCTGTGGTCTATCTGACGCGGGATTGGTTCACAGAGCACTGTGTCGTTGATGAGGGGGAACTGGCGCGTCGCCTGTGCGGTGTCGCTCATGTATTGGTCGAGTCGGACAAAGATGTGAGCCGCACGTTGAAGGACTTGTGCCATGGGAAGAATGTTTATAACGGCGGTATGGCGATCTACTTTCCGAGCGTATCAGCGGCAGCGAAACGCTTTGTTCCGTATGAGGGCATGGATACAGAGAAAGTCATGACACAGATCGTGCGCATGATCTTCCGCTATATGAATCAACAAAAGCGGGAGCGGCTGGACACATGGGACGGCATTCAAATGATGCAAATGCGTCGGCAGACGAAGCAGCTTCTTGCAGAGAAGCGTCGGATCGAGGAAAACCGAAAGCAGACCTCGAAGGAGAAAGAACAATACTGGGATGAGTATGTCAAGGCACAGACACAGGTCGAGGCTCTGACTGAACAGAATGCCCGTCTGCAAAGTGAGCTTGCCGTCTTACGCGCACGTGTGGATTCGATGGGGGAAAATCCGCTTCTTTACTACGGCGATGAGAAGGAATTTTATCAAGGCGAAATGCTTGAGTTTGTTTTGACGGCACTATCCGAAAAATTAGATCGATTGCCGAAAGAGCAGCATCCTAAACTGCGTGTCGTTGATGTCCTGCAAGACCTTTTGAATGCGAATGAAAGTGAGGGCGTGCAAAAACAGCGTCAAGAAGAACTCAAGCGTGTACTGAAGGGGGAGCGTACTCTTACTGCTTCAATTCGGAGAACTTTGATTGACATGGGCTTCAGGATTACATCCGAGGGAAAACATCACAAACTGACCTACTATGACGATGACCGATATACGGTGACAATGGCGAAGAGCGGCAGCGATTGGCGCGGCGGAGAAAATCTATTCTCGGAGATCAAGAAGCGCGTATATTGACGAGTGCAATGCAGCTTACGAGAAACTCCATATATACTGCCCAACATATGAATCCTAATTTTGCCGGATATTTATATCTTGGACTCTACAATGCGACACCTAAGCGACACCTAATATCATTGACATTTACCCTGACCTGACCATTGGGCAGATGGTTTTCGAGGAAGTATGCGGGTCAATCACCACATCAAAACTCTATGATAGAAAAAAAGATGCCAAATATCAGGATGAGGATCAATTTATTTCTCCGCGATTGGATGATTTGAGCGAGGAAGATAAGAGAAAGGTTCATGCGATTGTCAAAGATTTGATGGGGGCATAGCATGTCAAAATTACATGATACCTTGGAAAAATATATTGCCACACGAAATATTGATCCCGAGTTAAAAAATTATGCTCTCGCAGATATGGAAAACCAAATAGTGCAGGAAATCGTTGCACAAAAAGCTGCAGAGATTGATAAAGCCACACTCGAACTACAACGAAAACGAATGGAGCAAGAACGTCATGAAAAAATAGAACAGCGTATTAAGGAGGCAGAGCGTACATTTTGGATCGTTGTCGTATTGGGGCTGATGATTGGTCTGGCGGGAAACCAGATCACAGAGCTTGTTTCTTTGACAAAAGAATGGGTCGGGGGGAGCCGTCTCGTCGGCACTATAGTCGTGGTAGGGTTGCTTTTCTTGGGCGTGTATCTTGTATTTGAGCGGGAATACATTAAAACGGCGAATGATATTATCACCGATTTTTTCCGGAAAGGATACGAGGATCGTGATGCGTGAATATCCGAAACATGGCGAAATATGGCGGCATTTCAAAGAGAGCCATCTCTACCGCATCGAGACTGTGGCGGAGCATACAGAGACGGGCGAGATGCTCGTCGTCTATCAGGCACTTCACGGAACGTATGGCATGTATGCGCGTCCACTCTCAATGTTTATGAGTCCGCTGGATCGCATGAAATACCCCGATGCCACACAGGAATATCGCTTTGAAAAAGTGCGGACGTGATGTGGGCGAAATTTGGAAGAGTATGTTGAACTGAAAAGACGATGGCACATATCCAATTTGCGGATATGTGCCATCGTCTTTATGAGGAACTTTGCGTTGGAATTGGAATCTCAATCGCAGGAGTAATCTGCGTGATAATTGGGGTATATAAATCTACGTCTGTGCTCGGTGTGGATAGGGAGACGACAAGCGAATATCGAACGCTCTTGTCATAACGCTTCAGATAATCGCGTTCTCTCCACCATCCGACAACGGGGGACACTGCGATGAGGTTACAGCCGGATAACTCTACGGCACTCAGTTCGCAAAAGTCAGAGTGGATGGAGCCGACATCACGATTGCTTGCGCCTAAGTACCAACGGTCACTGCCGCTTGTTCCGTCGCCTTTGTCTTTCTTATTGTCGCCACGCATCTTGATATTGATGCGTTTTTGGAAGTCCTCTTTGGTTTCGTTGGAGTTGATGACATCGAAACGAAGTCCGCAGGAGGGATAGCGATATTTGTCCTTCCAACCGACTTCGCCCGGCCCCGGTTCGATAAAGTAGGACAGGGTCAATTTCAATGTAACAGGAGTTTCGCCTAGCTCTTCCAGAACTTCTTTTGGCCAAGGAAGGGTATGCAGGTGCATCTCGTGCATACTTTTCTTGTCAAAGGGCTGCAGTTCTCCCTGGATCACCATGTTGACACTGTTGTTCATGCACTGGATTGCCTTAGCGAGGTTTGGGATGCCATAGCCGCACGTGTGCAGGAGATCACGTCTGCCTTTACTTTTGGTATCCTCGGTGCAAAATTGCGCTTTCATTTCCTGCGTCCAAGAAGCAGAGTGAATCATCAGGGCGCGAACGGTTTCCGGCCATAGATCGGGATATTCGTTGAGCAGCTGTGCACAGAAATGTGCGGCCTGTGCTGTGGCGGCACTTGTTGCCCAGATGGTTGAAAACGGTTTTCTGAGCGGCTGATAATTCGTTGTCAGCAATGAAAGGTCGGAGCAGGCATCATAGTCGGTGCCGTTGGATGCAACATTGCCGCCATTGAATAGAACTTCCGGCTTTATCGGCCATTTTTTGTCCCAAGTAGAAGACGTTGAGCTGTAGGGGGATAGTGCTCCAGCTTTGGCAAGAGGTGTGAACCCGTGAAAAACAGGATCGCTAATCGTGCTGTCATCGGAGTAAGCACCGACGGTGATGGCGTTCCATGATTGTCCAGGACTCTCGACGCTGTGCAGTCCGTTTGCCTCCGGGTATGGACTTGAGCCGAACTCGTTCGGCTGCACATTTCCGGCACTGATCACAAATAGGCGTTTTTCATCATTTTCCTCTGCACCGGATGTGATGTTGTCGATTGCGGCAGACCAAGAGGTCGGGTTGCCGTCTCTAGTGTTATAGGCGGGAGCTGTCACTGCCATACATAGGACACGCTTTGCCATTGGATTCGCGATTTCGGCAAGCGCGACGGCCTGCGCTGTTATGGCTCCGTATAGTTCAGGTGGATTTTCTCCTGTCGGCGGTAATATTTTTACGGATTCGATTTCGTGCGCTGTCTTCAGCGGAGATTTTGAGAGCAGTGCTTGTTTCAAATCATAGTATAGTGAAACGCCGGCCATTTCGGTGCCGTGTCCGTGATGGTCGTTTGTTCGCCAAGAGGCATCGACCGATTGAATATGGTCGTTATCTGCAGCAGAGGTTAATAATGGATGCGCAGAATTCAGACCTGTATCCAATAGACATACGGTGACGTTTTCCCGTTCAAATGTTGTGCGGGATAACAGTTCGTCTGCCCAGTCCTTTTGTTCGGCATTTGACAGATCTGTAAAGAAGGATGTGGGTTCGGGAGCCCGGTGCATCTCTGCGATGAAAGAGCAACTCTCGACGAGTGTTCTTAGATCGTTGGCATTTGCACATATGAGTTTTACGAGGCGTTCAGGGAATACGATACGATTCTTGTCAATGGGGATGTTGAGTGACTGACATACGGAGGTAAAGGCGTCTTCGACTTTGTCGCAAGTTTTGATAGCCTCATCCCTCTCGTCAAAACGCAGCCAAAGTTCACACCATACGGGTTCTTCATCTGGGAACATCGTGTGAGAATCGAACCAAAATGTTTTGAATAGGGCTAATCGAATGTCCTCGATGCTGCTGACTAAGTCGTTGTATCTGGGATGGTTTTTCGGTGTTTTTTCGTTGGCATAGCTTTCAATTTTTTTGATGAGATAGGATTCTTTTCCCTCCGGAATATAGACAATTGCCTTTTCCGTTTGGGTCTGCATATCCGTGCTTATATTTACGAGGCGTATTCCCTGTTTGCGGTTTTCCAATGCTTCTGAAGCAAAGTCGCATCCGGTAGCGCCGGATACCTCGAGGTAAATGCCGTCCTTGTATCGAATCGCTGCGACTTGACTCTGTGTAAGGTTATGAGCAGCATAGGCTTCGGATAGCTTTCGCTGAATATAGGCTGCATGAGCAACCGGATTCCGTTGCGGATAGTTCTTTGTCATAGAATGGGAATCAGAGGAATATGGATATGGCGCAGCCGTATGGGATAGAAAAATGTTCTTTTTGTCGACTGCCATTTATCTTACGCCTCCTTATAGGAATAGATGTTTTTCCTTTCCCGCAATAGATATGCAATCTGTTTTGTACTCAAGGGCTGATCTGATAGGATGGAGGTCTTTATGGCGTCGTCACAGATTTTGACGATTTCGGCATGATTGAGACCGTCGGCGGCGTGGATCAGTGTTTTTGTTATTTTGAAATGCTTGTCATAGTTGATCAGTTTGCATTTCAGAAGGCGACGGATTTCTTTTTCGGATGGAAGTGTGTAGTGCAGTACATCGTCGAAGCGGCGGAACAGTGCCAGATCCAGCAGCTTCTGGTTATTTGTTGCTGCAATGATGATGCTGTCGGATGTGTCCTGATCGATGAATTGGAGGAAGGAATTTAGGATGCGACGCATTTCTCCGACTTCGTTATCAAGACTTCGATCTGCGCCGATCGCGTCGAATTCATCAAAAAAGTACACTCCGGTGAGCGTGTTGATGCTGTCGAATATTTGACGTAGTTTTGCGCTGGTTTCTCCCATAAACTTGGTGACAAGCTTATCCATTTGCACGGTATAGAGCGGGAGAGATAGTTCCGAGGCAATGACCGAGGCGGTGAAGGTCTTCCCAGTCCCAGGCTGCCCCTCGATTAAGATTTTACGTCGGTTCATCAAACCGTAGGAATGAAGTTTGCTCCGATTGCGATATTCGTTCAGAATGCGTTGAATCTTTTCGGACATTTCGTCCGGAACAATGAGCTCTGATAGATCATGTTTGGGTAGTGATAATAAAAGCATGGGATTTTGTGGTGTGAGCTGAACAATACTAGCCACTCGTTTCCCCAGTTTATCGATCTGTGTCTTAAGCTCGCGCGCAACGGTATCATGACCGAGCTTTGCCTCATGGGCGGCGATTTGGAGTACAATGGTCTTGAACCGCGCATCGTCATGGTCAACGTATGCCTTTACAAGACTTTTTATTTGCTCTGCTGTTGCCATATCAATCACCTCCCATGAAGTATAATTCATTGTATATGATACTATGGTTTTGAGATAAATACAATCGTTTGTTTGAAAATATGACAAATCCCCCGTCGCAGCTCTGCGACGGGGGATTGTTCGTGAGAATATGGGGGAAAGGACAGGATCCTGTGCGCCAATCAGGTGATGGACGCGCGGTAGATGCTGTCGATTGCCTTCTTGAGGACGGCGTTGAATTCATCGTCGCTCTGCGAGAAGCGCAGATCCTGCGCGAGGGCGCGGGAGAAGCTGGCGATGAGGCCGTGGTTGCGCGCGAGCTTTTCGTTCGCATCGTCCATGGTGTAGCCGCCGCTGAGGGCGACGACGCGGACGACGTGCGGGTCTTTCATGATGTCTGCGCATTGGTTGCCGATTAATTTGTTGGTTGACACGTCGACGAGCTTAATATTTTCAGGCATCACTATGTGCGATGTAACTTCTTCATTGACAAAGATAACATTTCTCTTCCTGTTCTGCTCAAAGATGTATGCGTCCTCGGGCTTTGGCTTACGCACATACCTTACTTTGGCAGTATCAGGAACAATCTCCTTATACTTGCCTTGGGCGTGGCCAGTGAGACTTGCCATTATGCCCAATGATAGTACTAATAGCTTTTTCATATTGGTTGTTTTTTAATTTTCAGAACTTGTATTTACGAGATATACGATTGTATTATACTTTATTCGAGCCTTATTCTTGCGCATATTGCTCGACACGGCAGAGGATGCGGACTGGTACATGTTCTGCAAAGCTTGCAGTGCTATACTCTCTCCTGACAATTCACTGCCCATCCCACTATTGAAGTTGACATTGCTCTGCATGGCCTGTGACCCAGCGTCTTTCATCATCGAACGGAATGCCGATTCGGGAACATAGAAACCCTCCATCCCGTCATTGTCAAAGACGGAAAGGTTTATCTTGATAAACTTATCCTTGACAAGCACGCTGCTGATAGTTGCCATGACCCTTTGTTGTCCGAAACCAGTAACAATGCCATAGAGGTATGTACCTTTCCTTATCTTTACGTTCTTAATGACCACATCATCCAGTAACTTAAAGCGCAGTCTTGTTCCCTCATGTGCCTTTATTGTTTGGTCTATCATCGCCTTGATGAGCGGCTCGTCCACATTTTGGGAAAAGCCGATAGTATTGAACTTGTCCGCGTTTTGTTCAGGCATTTTTTGCACGATTTCGGCTTTCTGCTCTTTACGGCCTTCCTCCTTTGTGCTTTTTGTCTTTTGATGGATTGAAGCATCCTCTTCCTCATCATATCCTTTGTTCTTCTCGTACATACGCAGTCTTTCCTTGTTCTTACTCTGTATGTAGTCAAGTTCCTTTGCGTAGTCGTCGAGTTCATCACGTCTAGAAGCTCGGCCTCCGTTTCCTGAATAATCAGATTGGTTGTTTATGTGTCTTCTAGCGTTAGCAAGACTTCGTTCCATCTCTTCGGCCTCTTTTGCAGCTTTTTTACGCCTTGCGTTCTCTGCGTCAATTCTGTCCATTTCAGCTTCGGAATAACCACTTTGAGTACTGTCTTTAGCTTCCTTTTCTTGACCGAGAGATCCCATTGCCGTATATCCCCCATCTTGCATGAAGCGACTGTCCATTTCAGACATCTTATCTCCCATTTCAGGATTATCTGCATCGGGTAGGGACATGTTGATGCTATCCGTCACCACGCCTTTCTTTACCTCTTCCGAACCACCAGACACCAAGTTTGAGATTTGATAGCCCAGGAACACAAGAGGTAAGAATATGATTGCCGGGAAAATATACTTTGGTTGTTTAAAGTTTATTTTTTTCATTCTACATCCTTTAAATTACGTGTTATAATTTCCAACTGCCTATACGCAATCAAGATGCGAATTGAATCTTGGTGTGTTTTCGATTTGATCTGCAACAACGAATCCAAATCCATTCTTATCTCCTTTCCGCGCATCACTAGCTGTGAGACTTGCAGCTTTTGATTATATTTGGCATCCTG
>ERZ772921.1970-NODE-1970-length-11412-cov-3.164392_pt1 | contig 11412 bp, 19 predicted proteins | sample MGYA00512117_ERZ772921 | MGnify/ENA primary metagenome ERZ772921 (study PRJEB29015, sample SAMEA2737944) | human oral metagenome | biome: human oral; feature: human-associated habitat; material: dental | place: China | collected 2150 ... | reverse complement strand
TGTCTTGTAGCTTTTTTCATTATCTAGCACCTCCTTTTAATTCTTCTAATCCTTTTAAATATTCCTCTTTATTTGGTGCTTTTCCGATGCCATGTATTCTTATTTTCCATAAAAGATATCCCTTTACCTTTTATAGTTTTTGCTATTATTATATTTGTTTTTTCTTTATCAAGCTTATTTTCAAAAACATCTAATATTTTTTCAATATCATGTCCTACAACTTCTATTGTATTAAAATTAAAGCTCTTAAATTTTTCTTTTAATGGATAAATATTCATAATATCTGTTACATATCCGGTCTAATTGTATATTATTTGCATCTATTATAACAATTAAGTTTTCTGGATTATATTTAGAAATAGCATTTAGTGCTTCCCAAATATTTCCTTCTTGCATTTCTCCGATCACCTACTATAATATATACTCTTCCTTTATCTTTAGACATCTTTTTACCGAAGTGCCATTCCGAAGTCCAACAGATAATCCTTGTCCTAAAGATCCGTGTTGCAACTTTTACTCCTTTTGTATGTATTGATGGATGTCCTTCTAATGTTCCATCTATTTTTCTAAATCCGTCTATCTCTTTTTTTGTTATAATATTGTTTAAATAGAATGCTGAATATAGTGCAGGGCTTGCATGTCCTTTAGAAAATATTATTTCATCTTTTTTTATATCAAAATCATTCATAATCACTGATAATACATCAGCTATTGACATACTTCCACCAATATGTCCGTGATCCTGCATTATATACCATATTTAATATATTTATTCTTAAATTATTAGCATATTCTTTTATTTTTTTCAGTTTATCTTTATCCATAATACCTTCTTTCTATCCTTTGTACAATTATAATGATTATAATACTATATATCCTGCAAGTATTCTTAGTATAAACAATGGTGATATATATACTCCTGTATAATCTTCTATTTTACGTTTTATATTATTATATTCATCTATTCCCCATAAGATTCCTTCTATAATTACATCTTTTGGCAATCTATCTATTTTATTTACATATGCATAATTTACTTCTGGTGCATTAAATATTTTTTCTAATACCATCTTATTATATGGCTTATCCATTGGAAGCTCTTTATCTATATCAACATATAACTTAGATATTACCTCTTTTTCATCATCTAATAATGTTATTGCTAAATATTTAATATCACCTACATCTTGTTTTCTTTTTTTTATATATATATATCCTTCACTTTTAGATACTTTTGCTTCTGCTACCTCTATATCTTCTGATATCGACTCTTCTATTCCTACATATAGGTCTTTAAAAGTACTTTTAAACATTATACTTGCAATTATTGGAACTACATATATACAAAGTCCTAAAATTATAGCTGTAGTTATAATTCTTCTTAATTTTATCCCTTTCATTTTTTCTCCTATAACAATTATTGCCTACATTATAACACAAATATATGTATATTTAAAATTTAAATATCTGCTAATACTCTTATCTCTTTTCCCATATATGGTATTTGCTTATTAGGAATAAGTATTACTTCACCACTATAATATTCTACACATATATTTTGCATATTATCCTTATCTCCTAATTTAAATTCTAATTTCATTATTTCTTCATAAATATTTTTAAGTGAATTCATTGATATATATTTAGGGTTTATTCCTTTTGCTCTTAGATCCTGATGTAAATTAGTATAGCTTTGTGATTTTGATTTTAAATAATTATTAAGTTCATTTGCATTTATTCCTGAATTTAATGTTAACCTATTTAAATAACTATTTTTTTGTATATCTGGAAATGATTCTATTTTAAGTCTTAACACTTCTATAACTTCTGATATGATTTTTGCATCATTTTTAAAACTTTCTACTTTTGCTTTTTGTATATTTTCAAACCCTACATTTACTGCAAATGTTACTATTATAAGAAGGATAGCTATTGATATTACAAGTGATGTAAGCGTTACTCCTTTTTTTCTTTTCATAAGTATTCTCCTATTTTTCAACCTGTATATTTTTCTTATTCCCTTTATCTAATTGTTTTTTTACTGAATCAAATATATATTTATCAAAATCAAAATATTTTTCTGTTTTTACTTCTGGAAGTTCATTTGTATCAAGTGTCGCCTCTTCTATAACAATCTTATTCTTATATGGTCTTAAAAGAACTTTTATGCCTTCTTCTTCTTTTTCATTTCCGAAGAATTTCTTCTTTTTCATATAATTCATCAGCTATTTTTTGTCCTTCTATAATCTTACCAAAAACTGCATATTTTCCGGTCTAAGGCACTATCTTCTTTCATTACAATATTAAATAATCCACCGCCCCGAATTATAACTTTCTTCTACTAATCCTGGTACTATTTGAGTATAATTTGCTCTTCCCATTGATATCATGTATTTTTCATGTTTTAAATCATTATTAAATCCATTATTAGAAAATTCACCTTTTATCATATATTTTTCATCAGAATCTTTTCCTAAATTTTTAAGTGTTACAGGTTGTTCTGATTTATCTTGCATTCTACCTACATGTATAGTATTTATATCTCTTCCATATACTATTTTTCCATTATAATATCCGGCTGCTTACTAAATTCATAAAGTTTGCTACTGTATTTGGTGCTTTTTCTGGATATAGTTCTATAACTATATTTCCTTTATCTTTTATTTTAAATGTTGCTTTTGGATGTACAGTTTCTTTTCTTTTATTAAATACCATATATCCTATTACTCCTAGTAGTATTACTAAAAATAATATCATTAATATTAGTTGTAATTTTTCTCTTCTATTCATTTTTACCTCTCATAAATCCTATACAACTACTATATTACAAGTATTATCATATTTTCAATATATTTATCAAAAGTGTAACTTAAATATATGTAAGCAAATAAAAAAGACCATTAACATTTTATATTGTTAATAGTCTAAAATATTATTCTACATCTTGCATTGTTATCTTTCCATTTGTATCCATACTTATTCTAATTTTATTTTGATTTTTAAACAATATATTTGAACTAACTAATGTATAATAGCCTGATTCCCCACCTAACTGAAAACTACCAGATACAGTAACATCTTTAATAATTGGTGTCTTTATTTCATTTAAAGCAGCATTTAGAGCTTGAACATACTTTGCATTATCTTCACTACTCTTACTTGACGCAGTATAATCTGACCATGCTGCTAATTCTAAAGTCTTAAACTTTTCTTTTACTTCCGCAATTGTTTGTGCTTTCTTTATTAGTCCATTATCTCCTAAAGCAAGTTGTATTGCAACTGCTGCTAATATTAATAGTATTATTATTGTTATAACAAGTGCTATTAATGTTATTCCTTTTTTCTTTTGTAATATTTTCATCTAATTGTTCTCCTTTTTACTTTATATATCTTATATATATATCATACCTTATTTATTATAATTTTCATTCTTTTTTTACATATTTTTAATAAAAAAGGTACCAAACCTTTTAACTTGTTTTACAACATGTTTTGTTGGTTTGATACCTTTTCTCTTAATATTATTCTTTTTTAAAATATTCGTATCTTTCATTTCTCCAGACAATACTATACGTCGTCTGTTTTAAATAGGTTGCGAGAACCTCTGCAATACGATTAACAGCGTTTTTATATCCTTCCTTATCTTCAGTATATTGGGGATTCCTTGTCCCCTTTATAACATAAACTTTTTCACCTCCCACAGGGGCTCCAGGGTATATAACCCTAGATTTACTTATAACAGCAGTGACAAACACGTCCTCCTCTCTATATATTTTCTCAGCTATCTGATAATATAGCTCATTAAATTTCTCTATACTATCATATTGATTTTGACTTTTCAATTCTTCTTCGTCATATCCCGGAATATATCCGAGAACAAGTTCAAACCCTTCTGTTTGTTGATACTCAAAGCAATTATATGCTATTTCTTTCATTTGAATTTCCTCCTTAATAAAATAATTATTTTTTAAGTATCTCCATCGTTGTGCATTTATATATTAACATAATTTTAAACTTATGTCAATGCTTTTAAATATAAAAAAGCAGGATATTTCTTCCTGCTCTTATCTTATTATCTTACAACAATATTAACTATCTTGTCTTGTACATATATTTCTTTTACAATTTCTTTACCTTCAAGTGCTGTAATTACCTTTTCTTTTTGTTTTGCTTTTGCTAAAACTTTATCTTTTTCTTCACCTTTTTCTATTTCAATTGTATCTTTTAATTTACCGTTTATTTGTACAGCTATTGTTATAGTATTTCTTTCTAAATAATTTTCATCATATTTAGGATATTTAGTTAAATGTACACTTTCTTTTTCTCCAAGTTTTTCCCATAATTCTTCTGATAAGTGTGGTGCCATTGGTGCTAATATATTTACAAATGTTTTAAATGTTTCTCTAAGTTCTTTTACATTTCCATATTTGTTTTCAATTCTAATCATTTCATTTGTAAGTTCCATAAGTTTTGCAACTGCTGTATTAAATGAAAAACGTATAATATCTTTTTCAACTGCAAATATTGTTCTATTTAATATATGTTTAAGTTCTCCTATATCTTCTTTAGATATTTCTTTTTCTATTTGTTCATTTTCTATAATCCTATCTGCTAGATTTTCCACTCTTTGGATATATTTACTTATACCTTTTATACCATCTTCATTCCATGGTCCACCTTCTTCATATGCATATCCAAACATTAACCATAATCTTAATGCATCAGAGCCGTATTTTTCTACATAATCATCTGGTGATACTGTATTCCCTTTTGATTTACTCATTTTGTTACCATCTGGTCCTAGTATTAATCCTTGGTGTATTAATCTTGTAAATGGTTCATCTGATTTTAAATATCCACCATCTCTTAAAGCCTTATATATAAATCTTGAGTAGATAAGATGCATTGCTGCATGTTCTTTTCCTCCTACATATGTATCTACTGGAACATATTCATCTATTTCACCTTTAACAAATGGTACTTTAGTTTCTTTGTTAAATGGATATCTAAGTTCATACCATGATGAACATACAAATGTATCTAATGTATCTACTTCTCTTTTAGCATCTTTTCCACATTTTGGACATTTGCAATTTACAAATGCTTCTGATTTTGCAAGTGGTGATTTTCCATCTGGTTTAAATTCTACATCTTTTGGAAGAAGTACTGGAAGATCTTTTTCTTCTAATACAACTTCTCCGACAATCATCACAATATACTATTGGAATTGGTGCTCCCCAATATCTTTGTCTTGATACAAGCCAGTCTTTTAATTTGTATTTTACTGCTTTTCTTCCTTTTCCTTGTTTTTCTAATTCTTCTACTACTAACTTTTTAAAATTTTCTGCTTTTAATCCATTAAATTTATCTGAATTTATCATAATACCATTTTCATCTATAACTGGTATTATTTCTATATTATATTTTTTAGCTGTTTCCATATCTCTTTCATCATGTGCAGGTACTCCCATTACAATACCTGTTCCATAACTTTCTAAAACATAATCTGCTAAAATTATTGGTACTTTTTTACCATTTATAGGGTTTATAGCATAACTTCCTGTATATGCAAGTGTTTTTTCTCTATCTGTAAACTGTCTTTCAATATCTGACTTACTTAAAGTCTTTTGTATGTATTCTTCTGCTTCTTTTCTATGATCTTCTGTTATTAACTCTTTTGCTATATCTGATTCTGGTGCTACTGCAACAAATGATACTCCATAAAGTGTATCTGGTCTTGTTGTATATGCTGTAAGTACAATATCTTTGCCATCTACATTAAATTCTATTTCTGCACCAGTACTTTTTCCTATCCAATTTTGTTGTATCTTTTTAGTAAGTTCAGGCCAATCTAATTTTTCAAGTCCTGTTAATAATTCTTCTGCATAATCTGTTATCTTAAAAAACCATTGACTTAATTTTCTTCTTTCTATCTTACTTCCACATCTTTCACATTCACCTTGTATTACTTGTTCATTTGCAAGAACTGTATTACATGATGGGCAAAAATTTACTGGTGCTTCTTTTTTATATGCAAGTCCTTTTTTATATAAATATGTAAAAAGCCATTGTGTCCACTTATAATATTCTTCTTCATGTGTTTTAATTTCATAGCTCCAATCAAATGATGCTCCCATTTCACTTAATTGTACTTTCATATTTTCTATATTTTGTTTTGTAGATATTTCTGGATGTACCCCTGTTTTTATTGCATAGTTTTCTGCAGGAAGTCCAAATGAGTCAAATCCCATTGGATGAAATACATTATATCCTCTCATTTTTTGAAGTCTTGCATAACAATCTGTTAATCCATAATTATACCAATGTCCTAAATGCAATTTTGCTCCTGATGGATATGAAAACATTTCTAAAACATATAATTTTTCTCCCTTATTATTTTTATCAAACTTATATATTCCTTCTTCTTTCCATTTATCTTGCCATTTTTTATCAACTTTTTTTGAATACATACATACCTCCTTGTTAATTTTAAATATTATTCACTTTATTTTTTAATTATATCACACTACACAAGTTCTTGCCATATAATATTTGCACAGTTTTTTCCTTCTTCTGTTAAGCAGATATATTTTTTTAAATCTTCTCCAATATATTCTTTTAAAAATTTTAACCTTATATATTTTAAAATAACATCATATATTTCAGTATTTTCAATCATATCTTGTTCTAGAACTATTCCTTTTCCCATCCTAAGTCCTATTATAATCTTTTCTCTTAATTTTTCTTCAAAGTTTTGTTCTTCTATAATATTATAATTTTCATATATATATTTCATATTAGACTTTAATTCTTCTTTTTCTTTATTTATATTTTTATTTATATTTTCTCTATTTAATTCTGATTCTTTACCTTCTGTTCTTATTACAAACTTCTTATTTTTCCCTTTTAAATATTTTTCTATATATCTATATATCACCCTTATATTTGTATATCTTACATTATTATAGTATGATGATGCTCCTATTCCAAACCCGTAATATTCATGTTGTTTCCAACAATTAACATTATGTCTTGATTCATATCCTTCTTTTGCAAAATTTGATATTTCATATTGCACATATCCATTTTTCTTTAGTATTTCCTGTGCCGCTTTATACATTTTTCTTTCTTCTTCCTCACTTGGAAGCATTTTCTCTATCTTACTATTATTCCAAAACTTTGTTCCTTTTTCTAAAATTAAAGAATATACTGAAATATGTTTTAATTTTCCATTTTTTCCAAAACTACTAATAACTTCTTCTAAATTGTTTTTTAATATTTCTACTGTTTGATTAGGAAGTCCAAACATCATATCTATAGATATATTATCAAAATATTTTTCTACTATTTTAAATTTTTCAAATACTTCTTCCCTATCATGTATTCTTCCTATTATTTTTAATATCTCATTATCTAAACTTTGAACTCCAATACTAATTCTATTTATCCCAGACTTACTATATCCTTTCATCTTATCATCTGAAATACTTTCTGGATTACATTCTAAGGTTATTTCTAAATCACTATCTATATTAAAATTATCATATATAGTTTTTAATATAATAGAAACCTCTTCTTTTTCTAACATACTTGGTGTTCCGACCTCCGGAAAAATATTGTGTCTATATATTTATCTTCATTTGGTATATGTTTTGAAAATTCTTTTATCTCATTACACAATGCTTCTACATATTCTTCTTTTAAATCTTCTATTTTAGCAAATGAATGAAAATCACAATATCCACATTTTTGTTTACAAAAAGGAATATGTATATATATTCCTTTTTTCTTAATTTTATCTATAATTATATTATTAGTATCTTTTTCTTTCTCTAATTTATTATTTTTTATACCTTTATTTATATTCATTAATTATATTATTTTTTATCCTCTATTTCTTTTTTATTTATTATAATTATATTATCTATTATTATTTTCTAATATCTTCTTTATACCTAAATACCTATTATATGCTGAAGTCTTAGAGATTCCGCAGTTTTTTTGCAATCTCCCCAATACTTATATCTGGATTTTTCATCCTTACATCTAAAAACTCTTTTTGCTTTTTTGTTAGCATTTCTTCTTTTCCTTCTTTTCTTAATTTTTCAAATAATGCTAATTGTTCACTTGATGTTTTTATAATCTTTCCCATATTTGCTATTTCAAAATTAATAGCTCTATTGGAATTATTCATATATTCTTTTTGTATTCTTTTTTCTTCAAATCTTAAGAGAAAATTTGTTAAATTAAGTATTCTTAAAAACTCTGCAATACTATCACCTTTTGTTAATATATATGTATTATTATTTTCTGTATATTCTATATTATTATCTTTCAATAATTTTTCAATTCCTACTATTTTTTTTACATATCTTAAACGAATTTCATATTTTTTTTCCATATTACTTATACTTATTCCGTGTTATACATAGGCCTTTTAATATATTTAATTCTATATATTCATAATTATATCCATATATTTTTTCTAATTCTTCTAAATTATTTATACCTATTTCATTACATATACTTCTTATATATCTACATATCCTTTGTTTTAAATTTTCTTTCTCTGTTTTTATACTATCATTTTTATTTATCTCTTTATTATATTTTGTATAGTCTTTACCTATCATCATTCCAAGTAAAAGTGATAAATTTTCTATATATGTATTTGCTTTTGTATTAATATTTTTTTCCATTATTTCTAAAATTAATTGTTCTTTTTTTAGCATAATATTATTACTCTATCCCTATTTTCTAAATCTTTTATGCAAGAAATATTTTCTTCATTATATCCATTTTCTTTTGCTATATCAACTATTTCTTGTTTTTGCATATATCCTATCTCTAAAAAAAGTTTTCCATCTTCTTTTAAATTATTATTTTTTGCTATTATTCCAATTATTCTTCTATAATACTCTAAACCATCTTCCCCACCATATAGTGCTAAACTTGGTTCTTTTCTTACATCATCAGATATCTCTCCCATTTCATCTGAAGTTAAATATGGTGGATTTGAATATATTATATCATATTTTTCTTCAATCTCTTCATTTAATATATCTTTCATATATATATTTGCCTTATCTTCAAGATTATATTTTTCTATATTTTTCTTTGCAACTTCTATTGCCCCTTTAGATATATCTATACCATCAATTATTATATTACTATATTCTTCTAATCTTTTTAATATTGCAACTATTAATGCTCCACTTCCAACACCTATTTCTAGTATCCTTATCTTATCTTCCTTATTATATTTTTCTTCTATGTTTCTACATATACAATCTACAAGTATTTCTGTATCAAGTCTTGGTATAAGGACATTTTCATCTACATATATATCATAACCAAAAAAGTTTGCATTTTTTGTTATATATTGATATGGATATCCTTCACATAATTTATCAATTGCATCTAAAAATTCTTTTTCATCTACTTCTTTTTCTTTAAAAAGATCTTCAAATATATATCTTACTTTTAGTTCATATTCTTCTATATTTGCTTTTCTTGCTTTATTATTAGCTTCTTTTAACATTTCATATATTTTCATTTTTTTCTAAAGCCTCTATTATATTTTTAGCTATCCTTTCTATTACTGGTACACTAACACTATTTCCTGCTTGTTTATATAGTTTACCATCACTAGTATTTTTATAATTTAAATATATTGTGACATAACGTACTTTCTCTTAAGTTCACCTTTTTTTACTTCTCCGAAGTCCTATTAAATTATTTTCAATATATACTTTGTATATTCCATCATCATATTTTTCGCTTGAAATACTTGTTTTAAGTCCTGTTAAAAAAGCCTTTTTTCTATGTTCTTTTAAATATACACTATTTTTAAAATTATCTTCTATAACCTCTTTTTCTGTATATATCTTTAATATATTATCTTCAAAATCATTTTCTAATATGTTTTCTTCCATATTATATTTCCCTACAGATAATCTTTTAAGTTCTGTCATTACACCATATGTTTCCATATTTTTTGCAATATCTCTTATTAAACTTCTTATATATGTACCTGATGAACATTCCACTTTAAATGTTAATGATATATCTTTAGGGTCATTTTCCCAAAGTTCTTTCAAAGATATATCATACATATTATATATAGTAATTTCTTTTGATTTTTCTTTCGCCATTTCTGTTGCTTTTTCTTTATCTTTTCTTGCTATTTCATATAATTTTTTTCCATTCAATTTTTTAGCAGAATATATTGGTGGAATTTGTTTTTTATTTCCTAATTCTTTTTTCATTGAAGCTATTATTCTATCAAAAAATTCATTATCTACAATATTTTTTTCTCTGAATTTTCTATCTTCTTCTAATATTTCTCCCTCTATATCTAAAGTATCTGTTAAATATCCAAATTTCATTTCTACTAAATATGTTTTATCATGTTTTATTAGATATTTAGAAAGTTTTGTACTATTACCTATAAGAACTGGCAACATTCCTGTTGCCATTGGGTCTAATGTTCCTATATGTCCTGCTTTCTTATTGTACTTTTTTGATATCTCTTCAACTACTTTTCTAGATGTCTTTCCTTTTTCTTTGTATACAAGTATTAATCCATCTTCCATTACTTATTCTCACTTGCTTCTTTTAAAAATTCAACTGCTTTTTCTACAATCATATCAAAATTTTCTCTTGGTGTTTTAGGTATTTTAAATCCACCCGATCCTTTATGACCTCCACCGTCCAAACATTACTGAAAAATTTCTAGCATCGATATGATGTGCTGTATTTTTTGCCCTTATAGATGCTTTTGTTGATCCATTATCTTCTTTTAAGAATATAGCCATTTCCACACCTTCTATATCTCTTGGTATGTTTACAATTCCGATCTGTATCCCCTTTTGATATTTCTACATATTCTTTATCATTATTATCAACAAAAGTTATAGCAAGTTTTCCGATCTAAATAGAATTTTATTCTATCTATCGCTTTTCTTTGTATTTCAAATGCTCTCATTGTTTTCATACATAAATATTTTTCATATATTTCATAAAGAGCTATACCTTGTTTTAAGGCTTCTTTTCCTATCTCAAATGTTGTTACAGATGTTTCTGGATATCTAAATCCTCCTGTATCTGTTACAACTCCAACTATTATTGGCATCATTATATTTCTAGGTATTTCCATTTTTAATTCTTTTAAAATCTTATACACAATTTCACATACTGCTGGTGATTCTTCTTCTAAATATAGTATATCTGTATATGGTATTCCACCTATATGATGGTCTATACATATGCTTTTATCTACTCTTTTTAATATTTCATCTGGCAACATTATATGTTTTTTATCATTACTATCTAAAAATATTCCTAAATCATATCTTTTATCCATCTCTCTAAATTTTGTAACTGGTATTATTTCATCTGCTCCTTCAAGTT
>ERZ772921.1969-NODE-1969-length-11419-cov-24.229849_pt1 | contig 11419 bp, 9 predicted proteins | sample MGYA00512117_ERZ772921 | MGnify/ENA primary metagenome ERZ772921 (study PRJEB29015, sample SAMEA2737944) | human oral metagenome | biome: human oral; feature: human-associated habitat; material: dental | place: China | collected 2150 ... | reverse complement strand
GCTGATGGCTTCGGCCGTCGACCCGAAGGACAGCAAGCGCACGGTCTACGCCATGACGGATCCAACGGCCGACGAGCTGCAGGCGGTCGTGCTGGAGAACGTGCCCGTGGGCATGTGCGACAGGGCATTGGGGTAGGCAACGGATTATTGGGGTAGGCAAATCGCCTACCCCAATGGGTGGTTTCCTACCCCAATGAGGCTCGGTGGGCCCGGCAGGGGATGCGGGGTGCCCGGCGAGCGCGTTGGCCGGGTCGGCGCACCCGGGAGTCGCGCCCAGGCGCGCGCCGCGGTGGCGGCGTTGGCGGATTCGTGCGCGGTGGATCATCCCGCGTATAGCGCACTGATCCCATAGGACGGACAGCACGGTGGATTCGTCTTCCCCCGCGGCTCCGCCGTATCCCCTGCGGTTCTGATCCTCGTTCCTTCCCGGTGTCGCACACAAGGGAGGGAATTAGGCAACATGGGACCGCGCACAAGGGCTTGATTCCGCCCTTGTGTGCGCAGGGTGTTTCGTAAATCAGGGTCCTTGTGTGCGTGCCCAGGGGAGAATGGGAAGAAGTCGGCCTGCGGCCCGGTCCTGGCGTCGGCCCGGTCCTGGCGTCGGCGCGAATCCCGACCCCCGAACCCCGACCGCCGGACCGCGAACCCCGCTGGGCCTCCCCCACCCTCGACTCCGAAGAGCCGCTTATACACTAGGACCATGACCCCGGAGCCGACTCCCCGCCCCCGCCTCGTCGACGTCGCCCGAGAAGCGGGGGTGTCGGTGGCCACCGCCTCGCGCGCCCTGGGGAAGGGGTCGGAGCTGATCCGCGCCGACACCCGCGACCACGTGCGGCAGGTCGCGCGGCGCCTGGGCTACCGGGTCAACCCCGTCGCCCGCTCGCTGCGCCTGTCCACGACGGGGCACATCGGCATGGTCGTCCCCTCCATCGGGAACCCGTTCTTCATGGAGCTGGTGGCCCAAGTGGAGCACTGCCTGGCCGAGCGAGGGCTCAACCTGCTGCTCGCGGACGCGCGCATGTCCGTGGCCCACGAGGACCACCTGCTCCGCTCCCTGGAGAGCGGCGCCGTGGACGGGCTCGTCGTCGCGCCCTGCCACGAGACCTACTCGACCCCCGCCCTGGAGCGCGCCGCCGCGCACGTGCCCACGGTCCAACTGGACCGCGGCGTCCAACTGGACGTGCCGATGGTGGGGGTGGACGACCCGCACGGCATCCGCACCCTGCTCGACCACCTGGCCGAGCGGGGCGTGGAGCGGATCGCGCTCCTGTCGAACACGGGCTCCAACGTCTCCTCGGTGACCCGCGTCCGCGCCGCCCGCGCAGTCGCGGAGGAGCTGGGGATGCGCCTGGACCCCGACGACGTCATCGAGTGCAGCTTCTCAGTCGACGAGGCGGGGGCCGCCGTCAACCGGGTCCTCGACCGTTCGGGCGCGGTGCCCGACGCGTTCCTCTGCCTCAACGACCTGCTGGCCATCGGCGCCATCACGGCGCTGCGCGGCCGGGGCATCGCCGTGCCCGAGCGCGTCCAGGTCACAGGGTTCGACGACATCCAGTTCGCGGCGCTCATGCGCCCCACGATCACGACCCTGCACCAGCCGCTCGACGCGATCGCCCACCGGGGGGTGTCGATCCTGATGGGGGACGACGACTCCACGGGCAGGATCCACATCGAGGGGACCCTGGTGGAAAGGGAGTCGACGAGGCGCCGCCCGGGCGCCGTCGGGGAGTGACGGGCCCGGGCGGGCGGGCGCGGGTCCGGCCGGTGCCATCGCACTGGAGCACGGCCGGGGCCAGCGGCTCCAGGCCGGGAGAGGCTGGGCGCTCGGCGAGCAGCGCCCCCGGGGCGGAGCGGGGTCAGTAGGCCAGGCCCCGGGGCTGTTCGGCGAGTTCGGCGGTCTGCGGGTCCACCACTTCGAAGCCGTTGGCCTTGTAGGCCTCGTAGTCGAAGTTCTCGCACTCGTCGTAGCCGATGCGGTGGTAGGCGTAGAAGCCCTCCCAGTCCTCGTAGCCGCTGCCGAGCTCGGAGGCCAGGAACGCGTCCGCCATCGCCATCGCGGTGCGGGGCGCCACGTAGAACGCCCCCATCGCCAGCAGGTTCGCGTTGTTCGCGGCGGAGGCCCGGCGGGCCGAGGGCACGGACTCGCAGACGGCGGCGTGCACGTGGGGCACCTTCGAGGCGGCGATGTGGATCCCCATGCCCGTGCCGCAGAACGCCAGGGCCCGCTCGAAGCGGCCCTCAGCGATCTGGGCGCCCAGGGAGAAGCCGACGCGGTGGTACATCGGGGTCTCCTCGAGGACGGGCGTCAGATCCGTCACCGTCCACCCCCTCTCCTCCAGGTGGCGCTTCACGGCCTCCTTCAGTGGGAAACCCGCGAAGTCTGCCCCCACGACGACGTTCTTGGATCGGACGGTCTTCATTGTTGTGTTCCTTTCTTGAGGAGGCGCCGCGAGGCGTCGATGAGGCGGCGCACGGAGAACGCTCCTTCGTTCATGCAGATGACGAAGAGCAGGACCGCGCCCCAGATGAGTGGCCTGTAGAAGTTGGAGATGTTGGGGAACATGTTGAGGCCGGAGGACAGGACCTGCAGCATGACGATGGCGAAGAGCACGCCTGACAGGCGGCCCGACCCGCCGTTCGGGTTCACGCCGCCCAGCACCACGATGAGGACGGTGAGCAGCGTGTACGAGGCGCCGTAGTCGGACTTCGCGGAGTTGTAGTTCGCCAGCATGACCAATCCGGCCATCGCGGCCATCACGCCCGACAGGATGTAGGTGCGGATCAGCAGGCTCGCCACGCGCATGCCGGAGAAACGGGCGGCCTTCTCGTTGGTGCCCAGCAGCAGGATCCTGGTGCCGAAGCCCGTCAGCCCCAGGATCGCGGCCGCGACGAGGGCGCACACGATGAACACCACCAGGGGCATGGGGACGACCCCGCCCACGCGCGAGGCGAACACCGCGCCGAACGCCTCGGGGACGCCGGACACGGGCTTGCCGTCGGTGAGGACGATGGCGATGCCGCCGAAGAGCTCCAGGGTGCCCAGGGTCGCCAGGATCGGCGGGATCTTGGCGACGGCGATGAGGACCCCGTTGACGACGCCGCACAGCGCGCCCACGGCCAGTGCGATCCCCAGGGCGACCGCGGTCGCCGTCGCCATCGACGGGGCGGTGGCCGCGGGCTGCCCCTCCAGGACGGCCCGCAGGGCCAGGGCCGCGCAGATCGACGTGACATTGGCGATGGCCACCGCCGACAGGTCGATGCCGGCTGTGAACATGGTGAACATGACGCCCAGGCTCATCAGGCCGAACTCGGGGAACTGAACGGCCATGGACTGCCAGGTGCGCACCGCGAAGAACGGGCCGGATTTGACGATGGCGAAGAACGCCAGCAGCAGCACCAGCACCAGGACCAGGCGCGTGATGTAGGGGTCCCGCGTGAGGAACGCGGGCAGTGCCCCCGTCTTGGTGGAACGGGTCTTCGTGTTCATGGGCGTCTCCTCCTACGCTGTGCGCCCGCGGGAGCGGGCGACCTGGACGGCCGAGATCCCCGTGCCGACGATGATCAGCAGGCCCAGGGCGAAGTTCTGCCAGATCGTCGGGATGCCGGTGAGGATCATCGAGTTCTGAACGATGACGATGAGCAGGGTGCCCAGCATGACCCCGGTCAAGGAGCCCTTGCCCCCCGTGATCGCGGTGCCGCCGAGCACGACGGCGGCGATGACCATCATCTCCATGCCCAGCAGGTTCGTCGGGTGCATCTGGCCCATCGAGCACGTGCGGACCATGCCGGCCATGGCCGCGATGATCCCCACGATCACGTAGAGCCAGAACTTCGTGCCCGCCACGGAGAACCCGGCGCGCGCGGCGGCCGCCTCGTCGCCCCCGATCGCGAAGATCCCGCGCCCGAACATCGTGTACCGGGTGAGGAAGAACGCCGCCGCGACCACTGCGACCAGCAGCAGGAACGACACGGGCATGGCGGACTGGAGGCCCGAGGCGCGGTTCTGCGCGACGAAGAGGGACGCCTGCCCGAAGGACTGCATCGAGGAGGGGATGGTGTTGATCTGCACGGACTTGAGGGCGCCCTGCATGAACCCGTTGAACACGTTCGCCGTGCCCAGCGTGATGATCAGGGTCGGCACCGTCAGCCGCGAGGTGAAGATCCCGTTGAACGCGCCCAGCAGCGCGCCCAGCCCGGCGGCGATCAGGAAGGGCACGATGACGGGCCCGTCGAAACCGTTGTCGACCAGTACGCGCGTGGTCGTGTACACGGCCAACGAGGCCAGGGCCGGGAACGACACGTCGATGCCCCCCGAGACCAGGACCAGGTGGGCGGCCACGGCGAAGAGGCCGGGGACCACCATCGCGCCCGCCAGGTCCACCAGGTTGTTCGCGGTGAAGAACTGGCCCGAGCGCACTTGGATGATGAGCGCGAGGGCCACGACCACCAGGAACACCCAGAACTCGTTGGCGTGCAGCGCCTTCTTCTTCAACGCCTCCATCATCGCCCTCCTTCGGGTTGGTCGGCGCCGGCGTTGTCGGCGGGCCCGGAGGATCCGGGCTGTGGGTCGGTGGCGGCCAGCAGTTCCCCGAGGCGCGCCTCGGAGGTCGTGGCGGGGTCCACGGCCTCGCGCAGCTGGCCCCCGCGCATGATGAGGACCCGCGAGCAGTTCGTGAGCACCTCGGAGATGTCGTCGGAGATGATGATGACCGCCATGCCGTCCGTGGCCAGCTCGCGCAGGATCGAGTGGATCGTGAACTTCGAGCCGATATCGACGCCGACGGTGGGCCCGTTGAGTATCAGCACGTCGGGCTTGATGGCGAGCCACTTGGCCAGGACGACCTTCTGCTGGTTGCCGCCCGACAGCGTGTTGACGGCGTTGCCGGGGTCGGGCGTGGCGATCTGGAGGTCGGACACCCAGCGCGCCTGCTCGGCGGCGATGGCCTTCTTGTTGACTCCACCCAGGGCGTTGGTGAAGTCGGACAGCTCCGAGATCACGATGTTCTCGCCGATGGAGCGCGACAGGAACAGCCCCTCGGTGAGGCGGTCCTCCGGCACGTAGGCGATGCCCGCGTCGATGGCGTCGTTGACGCTGCGCAGGCGCACTTCGTCGCCCTGCACGCGGATGGTGCCCGCCTGGGTGGGGTGGGCGCCGAACAGCGCCAGCGCCAGCTCCGTGCGGCCCGAGCCGAGCAGGCCGGTGATCCCCAGGATCTCGCCGCGGCGCAGCTCGAAGGAGACGTCCTCGAAGGCACCGGGGGCACTGAGGCCCTCGACCTCCAGAACCGGTTCGTCGCTGAGCGCGGTGGGCTCGAAACGGGTCTCGTCGAACTCCTTGCCGGTCATGTGCTTGGCGAAGGAGCGCCGGTCGAGGTCCTCCTTGGGGCACGTGATGATCTTCCGGCCGTTGCGCAGGATGGTGAAGCGCTCGGCGATCTCGAAGACCTCCTCGAGCTTGTGGGACACGAAGAGGATCGCGATGCCCCTGGCGCGCAGGTCCAGGATGATGCGGAAGAGCGCGGCCACCTCGTTCTTCGTGAGCGCCGTGGTCGGCTCGTCCATGATGATCACCCTCGCGTCGGAGATGAGGGCGCGGCAGATGGCGACCAGCTGTTTGTCCGCGACCGACAGGTCCCCGACCTTGGCGTCCAGGTCGACCTTGAAGCCGATGGTCGCCACCGCGCGCTCGGCGATGGCGCGGAAGCGCTTCCAGTTGACCAGCGCGCGCCCGGCGGCCACTTCCGTGGTCAGCGCCAGGTTCTCCATGACGGAGAGGTTGGGGAACACGGAGAAGTCCTGGTAGATGACCTGCACGCCGGCGGCGATGGCCTCCAGTGGCGTGAGCCGGTCCCACGTGATCCCGTCGATCGTGATCGAACCCGAGTCCGGGGCGTGCACCCCGGAGATGACTTTGATGAGCGTTGACTTGCCCGAGCCGTTCTCGCCCGCCAGGCAGTGGATCTCGCCCGGAGACAGCTCCAGGTCGATGCCTTGCAGCGCGTGGACGCCTTTGAAGGACTTGCTCACGCTCGACACAGTGAGCAATGGGGCTTCCATTTGCTTTCCTTTCAGCCCGCAGTGCGCCGCGGCTGCCCGGTGGGGTCGCCGGCGCGCGAATTAGGTGCGTGCGGGGCCCGCCGCGCCCGGCCCCGCCCCGTCGATGGGGTCACGGGGCGGGGGACGGGGCGGTGCGGAACGGGCCCCGGGTGGTGGTGGGATCAGAAGCCGAAGGAGTCGACGTTGTCCTTGTTGATCTGGATCCAGCCGTTGCCCTCGAGGACCTTGGTGGAGCCGGGTGAGAAGTGCATGTTCTCGTAGCCGGTGACGCCCAGGTTCACGCCGTCCGCGATCTTCTCGCCGTTGAGGATCTTCGTGGCCAGCGAGGCCATCGCGTAGCCGGCGTCAGCGGGGTCCCACAGGGTCAGCGAGGCGACCGACCCGTCCTGGAGGATCTGCTTGTTGGCGTTGGGCAGGCCGGTCCCGGCGGTGAAGACCTTGCCCTTGAGGCCCAGCTCGTCGATGGCGCGGGCCGTGCCGGGCGCGTCGAAGGAGGAGGTGCCCAGGATGCCCTTGACCTCCGGGTACTTCTTGAGGACCTCCTTGGCGGTCTGGTAGGCGGTCTCCGAGTTGTCCTGCGACTCGACCCGGGGCTCGGCCTCCAGCAGCGTCATGTTCGGGTACTTCTCCTTCTGGTGGGCCACCGCCCCGTCGGCCCACTCGTTGTGGGAGGCGTTGGTGACGTGGCCGACCATCGTCGTGTAGGTGCCCTCCTCGCCCATGGCCTCGGCCAGGTTGTCCATGATGAAGGCGCCGTACTCGGCGTTGTTGAAGGCCTCGATGTCGTACATGGTGTTCTGCTGGGAGGCGCCCTCGTGGGTGACCACCGTGATGCCGGCGTCCATCGCCTGCTTGAGGACGGGCTCGATCGCCCCGGGATCGACGGGGACGACGCAGAGGGCGTCAACGCCCTGGGCGATGAGGTCCTGGATGACCTGCGCCTGCATGGTCGCGTCGGTCTCGGCAGGGCCCTTCTGGAAGACGTTCATGCCGGTCTCCTGGGCGTAGCGCTGCACGCCCGTCTCCATGCGGACGAACCAGGGGTTCGTGGAGTCCTTGGGGACCACGGCGATGGTGTAGTTGCCCCCGCCTCCGCCCGCCGTCCCCGACTGCGTACCGCCGCCGCCGGAGCACGCTCCGAGCGACAGCGCGATGGCCGAAGTGAAAACGATTGCACTCGCGGCGATTCGGAATTTCATGTCAACTCCTCCGTTGATTCTCAACCACTGTGTTGAGCCCTCGGGCGCTCCGCCTGAAGGCCACGGCTCCTGCCCGTCCGAGGTGGGACTCCGGCCGCTGACGGTGCGGTCAACGGGGCGCCGGGCAGCAGCGCGGTACGTCCACTATACGGGCAGCCTCTTGTGCGCCGGAAGCGCTTCGGCGCAACGGTTATGCAATCGTTATCATCAGCGGGTTCGCAGGTGTCCGGGGAGGCGCGGGTGGACCTGTGAGCGGGCGGGGCATCCGGGAAGGGTGTTCGCGGGCGTGGATCCCGCTGTGGGCGAGGTCGGCTGCTGACGTGGCCAGCCTGGCGCGGGCACGGGTGTGGTGTCCGTTGCGGCGGCGATGGGATGGGCGGCTGCCCGGAAGCGAACGGGCTTGGATGGCGCCCACGTCGCGGGCGGGGCCCTGGAGGCAGGCTGTCCGGGTGCGGCGGGTCTGGGCGGTGGTTGCGGATCGGGGGCACGTGGGCCTGGGCGCCGGTCCGCCAGCGGCCGTGGGCGGATGCGCGTCCGCATTGGGGCAGGTAATGGCCTATCGGGGCAGGAAACGGGTCATTGGGGCAGGTTAATAACCTGCCCCAATGTGGGTTAACCTGCCCCAATGCGACCCACGGCGGCCGGGAGGGCGCGGTACGCGCGCGACGGGGGCCGTTTTCACTGCGGTACCGCCTGGCCCGTGGGTGCGGTTTCCCTTTGAAAACGCGGCATTGCTTGCAAAACGACCCGTGCGCAGTCCCGACCGCCCGCATTCAGCGACGGAGCTCCGGCACCGCGGTCGGTGCCGCGCCGTGTGAGCGCCCCAATTGGCTCGTATTCTATGGCGGAGCTCCGTCAGGAGGGAGTCAGTCGGCCGGGCGCCTTCCTGGCGGGGCCGTTTTGCGGCACCGGACTCCACCGTGGCGCCCCGGCCAGGCGGATCGGCAGGATCCCGTATAGCGCGCAAGGCGAGCCCATGGCCGGTGCCTCCGGGCGCCGGCTTCGACCGCCGTGGTGCCACCAGCGCCCGCGCGCCCGGCCGACGAGGAGTCGGTGAAGCGGGGAATCTTCCGCCGTCGAACGTCCCCACGACCGGAAATCAATACGGGAAAAATAGCCGGGAATAACCCGGGGGCCCGAAGTGTTGACTGGAAATTTTATTACCACTATGGTGATGGCGAACGGTTCCCGCGGACGAAGGAGAACAAGGTCCCGCGGAATGGCGCCCCGGTGGAGAACGGTTCTCCGTCCGGCACGAACAGCCCATCCTTCATGGTGGGCGACATGCCGGGTTCGCCTCTGCGGAGCACTCTGCCCGGGAGCCGTCGAAAAGCAGATTGATCTATTGCGCGCATAGGAAGAGAGGCTGTGGCATGGACCTGTACTTCGGAGACGTCTCGTTGTGCTATACCAACTCTTTGGCCATGGCACTCGATTCATACGGTTTCCGTTTCCGCCCCGAGTATTTGGAGGCGCTGATGGTGATGGGCAATGGCGCGAGCGTCGTGGAGCACGACGCGGAGCACCCGTTGGTCTTCTTCGACAACGGTCATCCGGATGTTTCCATCAGCAACTGCCTGCGCATCCTCGGGTTCGAGTACGAGGACTTCTATGCCGAAGAGGCGGAGGGGCTCAGCGCCGATGACGCCTGGGGGCGGCTTCAGCGGATGCTGGCCAATGGCCCTGTGGTGGCGGGGCCCTTGGATATGGGCTACCTGACGTACAACCCGAACTGCCGGGACCTGGGAGGGGTTGATCATTTCGTATGCGTTTCCGGCCTCCACGAGGAGCGCGTCCGCCTGCACGATCCGGCGGGATTCCCCTGCATGGAAATGGAGTTGGAGGACTTCGCCAGGGCGTGGGCGGCGGAGGGGATCGCGTACAAGAGGGGCGCCTTCTCCATGTGGGGCAGTTTCACGCGCACAAGGGAACCGGATGCTGAGGAGATCTACCACGGGGCCTCCCTGGTCATGCGGAAGCGGTACGAGCAGGGAGAATCGGGCGTCATGCGGATGTACGCGGACTCGATCAGGCGGAACGGGATGAGTCGGCAGCAGAAGCAGATCCACCAGTTCTTCAGTTTCCGCCTCGCTGCGGCCAGGAGCATCTACATGGGCCGGTTCCTCGAAGAACACGACCCTGAAAGGGCGGAACTGAAAGAACGGATCGCCGACCTGTTCGGGCAGGCGCACCTCAACAGCATGGAGGACGACAGTGCTCGGCTGGCCGATACCCTGGCCAGGATCGCGGAGCTCGACGAGCGCTTCAAAGCGCTGTGCCTCCAGTACGAACGGGGCTGACCCCGTGCGAGCAGCCGCTGGGGCCGGGCCGACAGCGGGGGGACGTGGCGGGAGCGGGCTGGCCCCGTGCGAGCAGCCGCCAGGGCCGGGAGCAGGGCGGGGGTCGGCAAGCTCGCGGACCTGGCTGCGCGCGTTGGCGTAGGAGGGCGCGGGTCGCGTTATCCGGATCCGCTCATAGGCGGGACGGCAGGCGGTACTTCACCCACCTCCGCTCGCCGGAGCGCTCCGCCAGGCCCCGGCGCACCAGGTCCGCCAGGTCGGCCCGCGCCTCGTCGGCCGGGACGCCGAAGCGCGCCCGGTAAGCGGAGTTCGTGAACACGGTCCCGTGGCGCATGTCCACCAGCGCGCGCGACTGGCGGTGGGACAACCCGCTGGCGCCCAGGGAGCCCAGCCACGCCAGATCCGATTCGGGCAGCAGCGACGACGACGGGAACAGGACGGTGAAGGACACGCCGTTGTCGAAGAAGCGGGGCTCGGGAAGGCCCGCTTCGCGCAGGGCGTCGCGGGCGGCCGCGATGCCCGAGCCCAGGGCCTCGATGACACGGCCGTGCCGGGACTCCACGTTCTGGCAGATCGTGTACAGGAACTCGTTGACCGCGGACTTGCTGTTCTGCGTGCCCAACTGGTCGACGGTGACCCCCCACAGGCCGCCCGGATTGGTGAGCCGGAGCTCGCGGTCCCCCAGGCGCAAGTCGATCCCTTTGCCCGAGGCGGGCTCGGAGAGGTCGCGGTGGACCAGCGCGTTCGTCACGACCTCGCGGACGGCCAGCTCCGGCATGGAGAGGTTCGTGGTTCCGACGCCGTCGGAGGTCACCACCTGCGCCGAGTCGACGTTCCGCATGACCCAGTCGAGGGCGTCGTCGAGGATCTCGGGGATCGGGCCGACGAAGTTCCGGCGGTTGACCGCCCGCGCTCCGCCGCTCCCCTTGATGGCCGCGGTCAGCGTCAAATGCGGGAGCAGGCGCTGGGGGTACTCGCCCAGCGCGTACAGGCCGGCGGTCGTGAGCCTCCCGTCGCCCGTCACGATGTTCATGCGGTAGAGGATCACGTCGTCGTCCACATCGGCCATCCGGGACGTGGAGCGGCGGACCGAGGACGTGAAGGCGGCGACCAGGTCGGCGTTGAGGTCCGCCCTGCTGGAGCCGTCGACCGGTTTGGAGTCCTCCCTGGGGCGGCCGTGGCGCAGGAGGAGCTGCTGCTCCTCCTGGGGGGACATCGCGTAGTCCCCGTCGTACTGGCGGATGTAGGACTTCTTGCGCTTGTTCCAACGGCAGGGCTTCTCGTTGACCGGGGCCTCGCTGACGTTGAGGACCGCGACCGTTCTGCCGTCGATGGTGAACGCGCCGCCCTCGACCCGGATCTCCGTGGAGAACCCGTTGCGCGCCTGGGAGACGGCGCTCTGGATGAGGGCGTGCGCGTCGTCGACGCCCACGACGCAAACGCCGTCGCTCTCCGAGACCCCCAGGAGGATCGATCCTCCGCCGGGCAGGTTCGCGAAGGCGCTGAGCGTGGGGCCGAGGGCGTTGGCCGAGTACTCGGAGAACGTCTTCGCCTCCAGGGACAGGGTGTCTCCCCTGTGGAGCTCCATCTGCGCCAGCGCCAGTTGGAGGTCTTCGAGGGTCTGGATCATAGGGGCATTCTATCCGCTATGACACGCCCCTATCTCATAGATGGCGGTTTCTATGTCATAGGAGGGGGTTTCTATGTCATAGAGGGTCGTCCTCTGCGGAGGACTACGCGGGGAACAGGGGCGTTCCGCGCGCCTGGGGGCTGGGTGCGGAGCTGATGCGGGTCCGCACCCAACCCCCATGGCCGCAATCGGTCATAGCTACACCGTCTTTGATCGTCGCCCTGGAAATAAGT
>ERZ772921.1967-NODE-1967-length-11426-cov-3.870988_pt1 | contig 11426 bp, 8 predicted proteins | sample MGYA00512117_ERZ772921 | MGnify/ENA primary metagenome ERZ772921 (study PRJEB29015, sample SAMEA2737944) | human oral metagenome | biome: human oral; feature: human-associated habitat; material: dental | place: China | collected 2150 ... | reverse complement strand
GGAGTATATTTATAAAGAACACTCATTATCAAGGTATTGATGCACACTGACTTACCTGCGCCCGTAGCACCTGCTATAAGAAGGTGGGGCATAGTTGCGATATCACTTACTATAGGTTTACCGGCTATGTCCTTACCCAAAGCGAAGCTTAACTTTGCCTTGGTATTCTTAAACTCCTCCGACTCAAAAAGCTCTCTTAAACTTACTATGGTATTTTCTTTGTTAGGTACTTCTATACCTACTGCCGATTTGCCCGGAATCGGAGCTTCTATTCTTATATCACTTGCTGCCAGATTAAGTTTTATATCATCCGTAAGCCCTACTATCTTACTTACTTTAACCCCCGGCTCCGGCAAGATCTCATATCTGGTAACGGTTGGACCTATACTTATATTGCTCACCTGAACCTCTATACCGAAGTTATGCAAAGTCTCTTGTAATTTGGCAGCAGTGCTTTTAAACTCTTCATTGGATTTGTTTGAAATCTTTGGACCGGAGTTTAAAAGTGTAGTTGGCGGATACACATACTGCTTTATAGGCTTTTCAATATTTTGCCTTGCAGCCAATACTTTTGTATCAACCTGTGTTTGAGGCTTCTTATTTTCATAGGTTTTTATTTTATTTAAATTAAGATCCGCATCTCTTGCTATAACTTTTCCGGACGCAGTAGTTACATTATCCAAATGCGAATTGGAAAAGTCACTACTATTTATCTTATCGGTATAAGTTTCCTCGTCATCATCCTTATACTCGTAGTTTTCATAGTATTCGTCATCTTCAAAATCAGCTTCTTTCTCATATGCAGAAATATCCGCTTCCTTAAAAGTTTTTGACTTGGACGCAAATGTATCAAATCTGCTCTCATAGGCATCTTCATTAACAAGCCCCTCATTCATCATCATTTCTGCGGTAAGTTCAAGCTCATTTCCAAAATCACTTTCTACCACCGCTTTAGGGCTGTCAGCATATAAAATGCCGTTTAACTTATTTAATATATCCTCATCCATGTCCTCAGGCTTCTTTGTTATAATATCGGACAAATCTTGTACCTTTTTAATATTTCTTCCTGATATGGATGCTTTTTCAGCTTTTCCTTTCTTTAAATAAGCTGCGGTATCCTTATTCTTTTTTCGTTCTCTTTTAGTAGAAATACTTGTAATATTTCTTGCTTTTGCAATCTCCTCCTGAATGGCAAATTCATCCTGTTCATCAAATTCATCCTGCATGATATAACCGTCTTGTGTGACATAAGCATCTTGCATGGCAGACTCACCTTGCATAGCATAACCATCCTGCATAGCAGTCTCACCTTGCATAGCATAATCATCCTGCCCATAATAATCATCTTGCATAGGATAATCTTCTTGTGCGGCAAAATCACTCTGCATAGGATAATCTTCCTGTACTTCAAAGTCTTCATCCTTTGCAAAGTGCTCAACTTTATACTCGGCTTTATTTTGAGTATGTGCATTATCCGCAACATTAAGTGTGGTAGTGGCAAAGTCTATCTTCATTCTGGGCTTTATCTCTTCTTCAACCAACACATCTTCTCGCTGATATGCCTCTTCATCTTTTTGCTTTTGTACTTTTTTTCTTTGTGCTGTATTGGAGTTTTTCAGTTTATCCTTCTTTGCCTTTCGCCTTGCCATATCTTCTTTGGTTTGTTTGTATACTTTTTTACTTCCTAGTTTTACAAAACTTACAAAAGAACGCTCACTTATATAAACCAAGGCTATTATTATTATCATACACAGCACTATAAAAGCACCTATTGAACTGAGTACGGACTTAAGTGAGCCGCCGAGCAGGCTTCCAAACAGGCCTCCTCCATTTTGTGCTGAATATGCTTCTTTAAGCGCATCCAAAGAAAACGCAGTATTGTCCATAAATATATGCACAATACTACTTACAGATATCAATACAACTGTTATAGCAAGTGATTTTAACCCGGATCTTATATTTCCTTTGTTAGATACAAGAATTACTCCAATAAGGAAAACTACTATCGGGAACAGATATCCTACTGTACCAAAACTTCCAAGTTGAACTCCCTTAAGAAGACCTCCCATTTTTCCGCCAAGCCCAAAATTACTTAACATTAATAGAATGGAGAATACAAAGAGAGCAATAATAAATATTTCATCTCTAAGTATTTCTCCACCTTTTAATTCTACCGACTTTTTGGCTTTTACAGTTTTAGTTTTCCTCTTTTTGGGGCTTTTTTTCGTACTACGATTTGCCACAAATAACCTCCCGACTGCAACAAGCTTTTTTCATACTATTATACTATTATCTTTCCTTTATAGGAAGATAAGTTTTTAATTCCCCTACATACTTTGTAGCAGGTCTTACTATCCTTCCGTCATATAATTTATTTTCCAAATTATGTGCAAGCCATCCTACACATCTTGCACAAACAAATAACGGTGTGAAAAGATCCTTTGGAATACCCATCATATCGTATGCAAATCCGCTGTAGAAATCTACATTATTTGATATGGTTGTTCCTTTTCTTTCAAAAACTATATCTTTAACTAATTTTTCAAATAATACATAAAACTCATATTCCTTGGTTCTTCCCTTTTCTTTGGCAACTACCTCACAGTATTCCCTCAAAAGTTCCGCTCTCGGATCGGAAATAGTATACACCGCATGACCGAAACCATATATAAGTCCGGTTCTGTCAAAAAATTCCTTATCCAGAATTTTCTCTATCACAGTTCTTATTTTTTTCTCATCTGTAGTGTAGCCTATCTCCGCCACTATCTCTTCCATCATGTTACTTACCTGTATATTGGCTCCTCCGTGCTTAGGTCCTTTTAGCGAACCTATGGCTGCCGCTATTGAAGAGTATATATCGGTTCCGGTAGATGAGACAACTACATTGGCAAAGGTTGAGTTGTTACCTCCGCCATGGTCTGCCTGTAATACTAAAATAGTATCCAAAAGTGAGGCTTCTTTTGCAGAAAACTGTCTGTTCTCCCTTAGCATATATAAGATATTCTCCGCTATTGAGTACTTTTTCATCGGATAGTGGATAACTAAGCTTTCTCTGTTAAAATAGTGCATCTTTGACTGATATGCATAGCACATAATTGAAGGAAGTTTAGCCGTTATATCCAAGCCCTTTAATAAGGTTGAGTATACTTCCACATTATCCGGATCCTCATCATAATTATATAGTGTAAGTACAGCATGCTGCAACTTATTCATAAGATTTTGCGCCGGCATACGCAAAAGATTCATTTCCAAAAAATCATTTGGAAGAGCATACATATCTCTTAGTATGTCATTAAAATTATCAAACTCTCTTTTAGAGGGCAAAAATCCGAAAAGTAATAAAAACATAACTTCTTCATAACCAACTGCATCCTTTGCTCTGGCAGCGGCAATATCAACTATATCATAGCCACGATAATAAAGACGACCGGCAACATTGGTCTTTACTCCGTCTACCAAATCATAACCTACTACATCAGATACCCTTGTAAGTCCTACCCTGACACCGGTACCGTCTTCGTTTCTAAGTCCCTTTTTCACATTATATTCTTTGTATAATTGATTGGGAATATCCGTATAGTTTTGACTTTTTCCAAACGATTGTGCAATAAAATTATCTTTCATATTTTTCCCCTTTATTCAGTATAGTATTTATTAAATATGTTAAGAGAGCAGTTATTTTATTTTGCTTTAGAAAGCTGTGCCAAAAGCCTAGTCTCCGATAACATTTCTAATAGTTGTAGGATTTCTGTAGTTCCAAGCTGAAATCTTAATACCGCTCTTCCTACTTGCAGCGTGTATAACCTGACCGTTTCCTATGTACATGGAAACATGGTTTATAACACCTCTTCTGTTAGAGTAGAAAATAAGGTCTCCCGGTTTCATTTGTGATGAATCTATCTTGGTTCCCATTTGTGACTGAGAAACAGAGTAATGCGGTAGTCCTACTCCATACTTACCAAGTATCTGCATGGTAAATCCCGAGCAGTCGCAGCCGTTGGTAAGGCTTGTTCCGCCCCATACATAAGGATTTCCTAAAAATTGCATTGCATAGTTTGCTATTTCGTTTCTCCTTGCCATGATAGCATTAGCCGCATCTTCTGCCGGAGTAAACTTTATCGCCTCATTAAGCGCATATCTTACATCAACAAACTCGGTTGATAAAAAGGCGTTGTTATTATCCTCAAGCTCTACTTCTATCCATCCGTCCGATTGGGAAACTATCGGGTATTTTTCACTATTGGATATGGTAGTAAATATCTTTGAATTAGTATTAGGCTCAGCTCTTGCATAAAGCGCATCAGCCGTAACTACAGCCATAAGCTCCGCTTCTTCCAAAGCTGCATCCTTAGCTGCCTGACCTGTAAGTATATAATCACTTTTAACATAACCGATAATAGGTCCGGACCTTATCTTATACCAGCCGTCAAGTGTCTCAATTATATCTCCTGCCGCCTTACTGGTCAGCTTACCTATTATCTTGCCGTCTTCTTTCGGTTCTTCTCTTATATTAAGATAACCCTCAACATTTGAAATAGCCAAATTATCATAAAGATTGAGTACCATACTTCTTAAATCAAGCTTTCTTGCCTCATTAAGAGCGTATTTTATCTCTAAAAATTCCTTGGATAAGTACCCTCCTTCAATCTTGACCCACTCTCCTGCATCTTCAAGTATTTCGTATCTTTCACCTTTATAAGCAGCACCGACTATTTCAGAGTCTGTAGATGCCTCACTTCTTATATTAAGCCTTTCGGTCTGCACTATAGCTCTTTCTTTTACAAGTTCCAAAGCCTGCTGCTTTGCTTCGTCCTTTGTGGTAATATGCTGTGCAAACACATAACCTTCAAGTCCTCCCGACTTTACCTTATACCACTCCTCATTGGCACTTTCTATTATATCTACGGCACTTCCACCGTAAAGTTTGCCTATGATCTTTGCACTTTTGCTCGGCTCTTCTCTCATATAAAGATAGCCGGTTACATTAGTAAGTCCCAAGTCATTATAGGAATTTATAACATTTTCTATTGCTAACTGTACCGGATCCACATATGGCTCGGTACTGCTTTCTACAACCACAGTTTCACTCTGATTTGACGCATTGGAGGGTGTGGCTGTTCTTTTCGATCTTGTCATGGCAAGACCTGCACTGATAACGGTTATCAGTATTACAACAGCTCCCGACACAACTGCCAGCTTCTTATATGTTTGATTTCTTTTATTTCTTACCTTATTCAATACATTTAAGAAGTTTTTTTCTTTCTTCCTCATCTAATAATCTCCGTATAATTTTCATATACTGTATTTTGAAACAGTTTCCCCATGAAAGCCGATATTATTATTGCAATAGTTTAGCCTCACTTTTGCCTAAGACGAATGAACTAAGCTTTAAGCCAAACTGCTACTTTATATCAGTTTTTATAATTGGGGTATTGAGTATTTTCTTAATTTTAAATAATACAAGATTAAATCACAGGCCTCTTCAAACTCCAAACTACTTGTGTTGATCGGTAAATCATACCTTGACATATTAAGCCAATCCTCACCTGTATAATACTTGTAATATGATGCTCTCCTTTTGTCTATCTTTGATATCTTTTCCAAAGCTTCTTTAGTCTCAAGTCCGTCCAAGTCCATTATACGCCTTATTTTAGTTGTAAGATCCGCATATACAAAAATACTTATATATTCCGGAAAGGCGCAGGAATCAAGTACAAAATCCGCACATCTTCCTATAAATATACAACTTTCTCTATTAGCTATATTCCTTATCACCTCTGATTCAAATCTGAAAAGATTGTCCGGAGAAGTTATATTATCACTAATTGAAGGTTTAGACAAATTAGCCTTTGAAGTCCCCATAACCTTCTGAAATAAATTATTACCCGGTTTTTCATCATGCATTCTGAAGTACTCTTCCGCTACCGCTGAATACTCTGATGAAAGTTTTATGATCTCATCATCATAATAAGAAATTCCCAGTCTTTTTGACAATATTTTTCCTATACTTCTTCCACCGCTTCCATACTCTCTATTTATAGTTATAACAATTTTTTGCTTATCCATAAAACCTCCTGTTTTGTGAGAATCTATTTTGTGAGAATCATTCTGTCATTGGCAAATTCTTCATTACTTGCTTCTTCAAATTTTTTGAGCAATGCCTCTACTGTTAATTTCTTTTTTTCTTCTCCTTTCACATCATATATTACTCTGCCTTCATGCATCATAATCAGTCTGTTGCCCATATTTATAGCATCTCTCATATTGTGGGTAACCATAAGTGCAGTAAGTTTTTTCTCTTCTATTATCTCTTTGGTTATATCAAGAACTCTCTTGGCAGTCTTGGGATCGAGTGCTGCCGTATGCTCATCTAAAAGCAGGAGTCTCGGATCAACCAAAGTAGACATAAGCAAAGTTACCGCCTGCCTTTGTCCTCCGGATAAAAGTCCCACCTTACTCTTTAGTCTTGTTTCCAAGCCCAGTCCCAGCTTTTTTAACTCGGATTTGTAAAAATCTCTTTCCCCTGATTTTATTCCCCATGAAAAGCCTCTTTTTTTACCTCTCCTAAATGCCAAAGCAAGATTTTCTTCTATTTGCATTCCTGCGGAAGTACCCTTCATAGGATCTTGAAATACCCTTCCTATATACTTTGCCCTTTTATACTCAGGGAGTAAGGATACATTGACATTGTCTATATTAATAACTCCCGAATCTATAGGATAAACTCCGGCTATCATATTGAGCATGGTAGATTTTCCCGCACCATTACCGCCTATTACCGTAATAAAGTCTCCCTCTTCTATTTTCAGACAAAGTCTGTCCAGTGCTTTTTTCTCATTTACAGTACCTTTATTAAAAGTTTTACTTACATTTATAATTTCCAACATTGAATTTACCTACAAACCTTCCATGTGTTTTATTAACCAATTTCTATATGTCTGCATGATAAGATTTTCTTATACGCATTCTTTCAAGTATCACAGGTACTGCCAACGCTATAAATACTATAATTGCAGACACCACCCTCATATAATTGGCATCAAGACCGAGTCTTAAAACTATAGCTCTGATCCAAAAATAAACTATGGTACCGAAAACTGCCGCTGTAAGTTTTACTGCGAAGTTGATATATCTGCTAAGTAGCACCTCTCCTATAACTATAGCCGCCAAACCTATAACTATGGCACCGGTTCCCATATTAATGTCCGCATACTTTTGACTTTGAGCCACCAGTCCTCCCGAAAGCCCTACAAGTCCGTTACTAAGCATAAGTGCAATAAGTTTACCTCTGTTAACATTAAATCCCAAAGCTCTGATCATATCTTCGTTGTTTCCTGTGGCTCTAAGAGCACTTCCAAGCTCCGTGCCGAAAAACCAATATAAAGCTCCTATGATCAAAGCTGCTATCAAAATACCTACTAAAAGATTGGCATTAGGTCCTGAAAGATTTAGTTTCTTTGACACTATTGAAAATATATTAGGTGTTTTATTAAGCGGTATATTACTTGCACCTACCAGCATTAGATTAACAGACCAAAGTGAAATTTGTGTTAAAATACCGGCAAGTATACTGGGTATGTCAAATACCGTGTGTATTATACCTGTTACAGCACCTGCAAAAAGTCCCGCAAGTCCGGCTATAAGTAAGGCAAGTATCGGATTTACATGATACTTGACGATCATAAGAGCACATATACAACCTCCAAATGCAAAACTTCCGTCAACCGTAAGATCGGCAATATTAAGAAGTCTGAAGGTGATAAATACACCCAGTACCATAACCGCCCATAACACCGCCTGCCCTGTAGCTCCGAGCATAGATGGGAATAAACCCGATAAAAAATCTGTGAACATAAAAGAATGCCTCCTGAATATATATTTGACCCTATGTCTGTCTTTAGTATTATTTACCTTTAATGTAACACCCGGCATTATTAAAAAAGTACCTACACTTAAAACCTGGTGAATAGTTATTAACCGGTCGGAATAAAATAATTCCTTTATTAGACTGTTTATACCCTTATGTCAGTGTAAGCAAAGCAATAATGCTTACATTAAAACAGGATAGTCAATATATTGACTATCCTAGAATTATTACATTTTACTACTTATCCGTCTAAACTTCAATAATATTTATATTTTGATAATATAGTGATGCATCGTTTCTGTTACAATTAAGATAGGTAATCTCTTTATTATGTGCTTGTTGCAATCTATCAGCAAAGCAGTAATAAGGCTGAACAGCAACGATGCACTGGTGTAATATATCATTGATATTTGATTAATAACAGCAACAGTAGGGTAAATCTCGATTTCCTTTATTATGTATTTGTTACAATCTATTAACAAAGCAGTAATAAGACTAGATATCAACGATACCATGCACTAGTTTTTCTCAAATTTAGATACATCTATACCAAGTTCCTTAGCTGTTTCTTCATTGACAGAGAACTTAAACTTTGCTTTGTCAAGGTATTCTATAGGCATATCCGCAGGATTCTTACCCTCTGTAAGTATAGCAATAGCCTGCTTACCGGTAAGTTTTCCAAGTTCATAATAATCTATACCGTAAGTAGCCAAGGCACCCTTATCAACATGGGCAGACTCTGCACCTATTACCGGAATCTTATTTTCATTGGTAATCATTGTAACGGTACTCATACCTGATGCAACTGTATTATCGGTAGGTATGTAAAGTGCATCTATGCTTCCTATCATAGACTCAACCACTGACTGTATCTCGCTTAAGTTTGATACCGTATACTCAACTACTTCCATATCAAGAGCCTTGGCAGCTTCTTTTGCAAGCTCTACCTGTATAACGGAATTAGCTTCGGCTGTACTGTAAAGTATTCCTATTTTCTTGGCATCCGGTACAAGTTCCTTTAATAAATCTATCTGTTCTTTAACCGGAGTAAGATCGGAAGTACCGGTTACATTTCCTCCCGGCTTTTCATTACTTTCTACAAGTCCCGACTCCTTAGGATCTGTTACCGCAGTAATTACTATAGGTATATCTTCGGTAACACCCGCTGCTGACTGTGCTGCCGGTGTTGCAATTGCAAAAATCAAATCTTCTTTATCGTTAGCGAATTTTTCAGCTATAAGCTGTGCGGATGAAAGCTCTCCGCCTGCATTTTGTTGATCCGCACTATACTCTATACCGGCTTCATCAAGTGCCGCTATAAACCCCTCGTTTGCTTTATCAAGTGCCGGATGTTGTACTAATTGCAATACACCTATCTTATAACCTTTAGCTGTACTGTCTCCCGCCTCTGTTGAAACCTGTGCACTTGTGTCTGCACTTTCACCTGTGCTTGTCTCGGTACTTGCAGTATTATTTGAACAAGCTGAAAGCATAAGCGCACAGGCTGATAAAAACATAAGCTTAAGTAAATTTTTCTTCATAGATAATCCTCCTTTTACTTGCTACAGTTTAGGTAGCTCATTCATCTTCGTCAAAAAAACTAAAAATATTTAATTTTTATCTGTAAATTAGATGAAGATGAATTCCGGCGGTAGCCTGATAGATATACATATACAATATACACCTGAAAGCAAGCTTTCATTTAGTATATTATATATGTATATCTAAACTACCTGAACTGTAACTTTTACTTGTATAGCATCTTTTAACAAATTTTCATCTGTTTAGTAAAGTACTATAAACTATTTTTTTAATATCGTCAACACTTTATTACTTTAAAGTATTACCCCTTTAAATTAAGACCTCATATTAAATTAGGATCTTTGTAAAATACAACAGTACACAACTTATAATGTGTATTTTGTAAGTCATACATCAAAACTTTCACTACATTAAAATTCTGTATACCAATCCAATTTTAATATGAAAAGTTTTAGTTATATAATGTTTAGCCTAAAAATAATCATAAAAGTTCACACAAGTCTCATTTTTTAACCTTAGTTGATACATACTTTTTTGATAAAATGCCGCAACTTTATATATTTTATAGCTTGGAAACATCAATAATCAAAAACATGTATAAAAATGCTGCGTCGATAAGGCACAGGCGGAAAGTGATGTATGGAAAATATGACAGACAAATTAGCTTCTCTTATATATGTAAAAAAGTAGACAAAAATAAGTCTTCTATAGAAAAGTACGGTTTCTGGGGACTTGTTTTATTTGTAGGCATACCGTTGCCCGGTACAGGTGCATGGACCGGTGCTATGGTAGCAGGTATGCTGGAAATGGATAGAAAAAAGCTTTGCTTTCCATTACTTTAGGCGTATTTGTTGCAAGTATTATAATGATGATTATATCCTTTGGAATTATTAATAAAATAGCGGCTTAATAAGGAACATTGCAAAATTCCCAATGAATAATATACTAAATTAAGTACAAGGAGCTGTTGCCAAATCCTAAAATACATGATTAAGCAACAGCTCCTTATTTTATTCGTCTAAACTATGATATACCGCCTGCACATCATCGTCTTCTTCAAGTAAATCTAAGAGTTTATTCATTTTCTTTATATCTTCTTCATCAGTAAGTTTTACCTTAGTCTGCGGTATCATAGTAAGTTCGGCACTTACCATAGGTATATTTTGTTTTTCAAGATTTTCTCTTACAGCAGAAAAATCATCAGGTGCGGTTATTATTTCAAAACTGTCATCTTCCGCACTGAAGTCCTCAGCACCGGCATCGAGTGCCATCAGCATAAATTCATCACTGTCCAAGTCCACTTCTTCTCTGTCTATTATTATAAGTCCCTTATTATCAAACATATAGGATACGCAACCCTGAGCCCCTATGTTGCCGCCTCCTTTAGTAAATGCGGATCTTACATTGGCAGCGGTTCTGTTCTTATTATCTGTTAGAGTTTCTACTATCACCGCCACTCCGCTCGGACCGTAACCCTCATATACATTCTTTTCATAATTAACGGCATCTATATCACCTGCCGCCTTTTTAATACCTCTTTCAATTGTATCATTAGGAACATTATTTGATTTAGCCTTTGCTATAACATCTCTTAATTTAGAATTGTTATTAGGGTCGGGACCTCCCTCTTTAACCGCAACAGCGATTTCTCTTCCTATTACGGTAAATATTTTACCCTTGGCAGCATCATTTCTTTCCTTCTTATGTTTAATATTCGCAAATTTTGAATGTCCTGACATCCTAAAACAACCTCCTAATATGATTATTGCCTTATTATTCTATATATATATGGTAATTTCGTCAAGATATGAAAGTTATATGAGTTTATAATTTTAATACTCAATTTTTCTATTTCAAAATTGAGTCAGTAAATTGAAAATTCAAAGTTAATGTTTCAGCCGGTTTGTCGGGGAGTTGGCAACATAAACAATTAGGCAGTAATAATTAACAGAAACACTCCCCATTTCAATCATACTCGCAGTACTGTTAATAAAGTTTCGACAAACTTAGTACAGAC
>ERZ772921.1964-NODE-1964-length-11431-cov-28.277075_pt1 | contig 11431 bp, 10 predicted proteins | sample MGYA00512117_ERZ772921 | MGnify/ENA primary metagenome ERZ772921 (study PRJEB29015, sample SAMEA2737944) | human oral metagenome | biome: human oral; feature: human-associated habitat; material: dental | place: China | collected 2150 ... | reverse complement strand
GCCCCGCCCAGGTGCACCGGCCCGGTGGGGTTGGCCGAGACGTACTCGAGGTTGACGTGCTGGCCGGCCAGGGTCTCGTTGCGCCCGTAGGCCTCCCCCGCCTCCACAATGGTGCGGGCCAGCTCGCCGGCGCTGGCCGCATCCAGGCGGATGTTGAGGAACCCGGGTCCGGCCACCTCCACCGAGGCGATGCCGTCAACGGCCTCCAGGCCGGTGGCGAGGACCCCGGCCAGGGCGCGCGGGCTGGTCCCGGCCTTCTTGGCCAGCTGCATGGCGACGTTGGTGGCCCAGTCGCCGTGGTCGCGGTTGCGGGGTCGCTCCACGTGGGGTACGGGAATCTCCCCGTCCAGGGCGATCTGCCCGGAGGCGACGGCGGAGACGAGGACGGAGCGGATCGCTGCGGCAAGCTCTTCTGGGGTCACGGGCACAGGCTACCGGATGGCCGCGGACGGCCCCACGCGAGATCCTGACGCCCTGCGCCTCCCGGGCCTGGACTGACGCCCTCGATTATGGTAGTACCATATCGACGTGTTCGACTTCGCCGATTCCGCAGACAGGCACGGCGTCCCCCACGCGGACGCCGAGTACGCAGTACTCCACCATGTTGACTTCGACGAGATCGACTCGCGTCGACCAGAGGAAAGGTCCTTCATGTTCGTGGGCCTGCCCCACAAGTACGCCCTGCGCTACCTCGAGGTGGGCGTTAGCGTTGACGGCACCGGGCGGCGCACCATCTTCCACGCCATGGAGGTCACTGACCTCTACCGCCACCTCGTCCCGCCCAGCGAACGCTGACAGTCCTACCCAACACACGTCAGACGCACCCCGCCGGGGCACGTCTGACCCGCTCCCGCGGTACCCCGCACACAGAGCAGCCACAGAGCAGCCAACGAGATGATCAAGAGATGACAGACATGGACAGCACCCGCCAGTTCACCGCCGCCGAGCAGGCCTACTACAGCCAGCTTGACGAGGACGTCACCACCGGTCGTATCGGCACCGTCCGGCGCGGCACCCCCCGCGACGGCTCGCGCATCAGCGATGACGAGCTCGACGCCATCCTGCGTGGTCGTCCCGGCCTCGGCCGTGACCACGCCACCGGCACCGGCCGCTCCCCGCGCCGCCAGGTGCGTCTGCCCGAGTCCACCAACGACGCCCTGGACGCCTACGTCCGCGAACACAACACCACCGCCAGCGCGGTCATCCGCGACGCCGTCGAGGCCTACCTGGCCACCACGGGCCCGGTTGGGTGACCCCACCGAACCGCCCGGCCCGCGTGCGACGTCATGGTCAGGGCCCTGAGCCGTGGCCTCATACCCAGGGCGTCCACCAGTGACCTGCCCCCCGGTGCGCGGGCACGAGGAAGGCCCCGCCACGGGTGGCGGGGCCTTGGGAAGGGTGGTGTGGTGCCCCGGACAGGATTCGAACCTGCGACCTTCTGCTCCGGAGGCAGACGCTCTATCCACTGAGCTACCGGGGCCCGCGGAGCACTGTACCAGGCTCCGGCCGAGTGTGGAAACAGGGCCAGCGGCACCGGGGCCGGGAGGTCCCCGCTGAGGCAGGACCACCCGACCCCACCGGAGCGCGCCCGGCACCGTGCCAGCCCGCCGGGCCAGGAGCCCGGCCGCGGCCCCGTGCTGGGCGCCCGACCAGCACGCGGCCGGCCACCGGCTCACACCGACGCTGTCGTCTTCCTCACGTCTCCAGGGCCAGACGGCGGGCGGGGGCGCCGGGGCGGGTGACCAGCGTGACGGCCCGCGCCGCAGTCTCGGGGAACTCCCGGGCGTAGGCGCTCAGCCAGCGCCCGGCGAACGCCTGGGACCCGGCGGTGGGCACCAGCGCCCACACCGAGCCCCCGAACCCCGCACCGAAGGCGGAGGCGGCCACGGCCCCCTGCCGACGGGCCAGGCGCGCCAGGGCGCGGGTCTGCGGCACCTGGTTGTCCAGGCCCTCGTCCGTCCACTTCTGGGACAGGTCCACCAGCTCGCCGAAGGTCTCCATGTCCCCGGCCGCCAGGGCGTCCCCGGCCTGCCCGACGATCTGCTCGGACTCGGTCAGGAACTGCTCGAACCGCTGGGGCAGGTAGTCGTGACCGGCCACGACCCGGCGTATGCGCTCGGGGGCGTCGGTACCGGAGCGCACGGCGTCGGCCAGGTAGACGTCCTGGCGACCGGTGGCCTGGTTCCACAGCGCCACGATCTCCCGGGTGGACAGGGAGGCGCGGTTGTACAGGTCCCGGGCACGGCCGCTCTTCTCGGCCAGGACCCCGGAGACGGCGATGACGAAGGAGTGGTCCTCAGGGAAGGGGACCTCGCGCTCCAGGCGGGTGGGGCAGAAGGAGTACTGGCTGAGCCTGTCGGCGTGGCAGCACATCATGCCCGTGTGGTCCTCGCTGCCGCCGAAGGTCCCCACCCCCTGCTCCCCGGGCAGCGTGCCGAAGGTCTGCCCGTTCTCGATACAGGCCATGAAGTGGGCGAGCTCCTCGGTGGTGTGCACGTTCTGCCTGAAGACGGGCAGGGACTCGATGCCGGAGAGGTCCATGAGGACGTGCGCCAGGCCCACGATCATCGCCGAGGAGGAGGACATGCCCGAGGCCAGGGGCAGGTTCGTGGAGACCGTGACCTCGGCGCCGCGCAGGACGTCCCCGAAGTTCTTGCGCAGCCGGGCGCAGACGGCGGCCGGGTACCCGGCCCAGTGGCCCTGCCAGTCCCGGGTGTCCCCGTCGTAGGGGATCTCCACGGTCTGACCGATGACCTCGCTGGTCACCCGCAGCACGGGCGGGTCGATGACGCGGCCGGTAAAGGTGATGCCGTGGGAGGCGGCCGCCAGCAGGGAGCGGCCCCCGGCGTAGTCGGTGTGCTTGCCCAGGACCTCAATGCGTCCGGGGACGAACCAGGCCACGGCCGTGGCGGGGGAGCTCAGGGGTCCCTGGAGGGAGCCCGGGGCGTCGGCGCCCTGGAGGCGGGGGACGGCCGCCCCCGGGGTCGGGGTGCTCAGCAGCGGGGTCACAGCGACACCTCCACGCCCTCCAGGGCGGCCCGCACCGAGGCGATGTCGTCCCGGCGCGACAGGTCCAGCACGCCCGCCGCCGCCGGCACGACCTGGTACTCGGTGCCCCGAGAGCGGTCCAGGCGGACGGCGTCGGTGATCTCGTACTCCCCGCGCGCCGAGGGGGTGACGTCCCGGCAGGCGGCGAAGATCCCGGGGGTGAACAGCCAGGCGTTCATGGACAGCGGGGCCTGGGGGCCCAGGGACGCGAGCTGGTCGGCGGTGGGCTTCTCCACGATGTCACGCATGAGGAGGCGCCCCTGATCGTCACGCTCCTGCTCCAGGACCGCGAAGGCCGCGATGCGGTCGGGCGGGATGTTGGACCGCGCCAGCAGCGCCTGGCGGTCAAAGCCGATGAGCCCGGCGCCGGGCAGGGCCACGAGCTGGCGCAGGGCCTGTACCGGGTAGTAGTTGTCCGAGTTAATGACGACCACGCGGTCGCCGGCGGCGAAGTCCTCAGCGGCGGCGACCGCGTCGGCCGTGCCCAGGGGCTCGGCCTGGACGGCGTAGGAGACGGTGACGCGGGCCAGCTCGCCGCTGGCGGCCAGGGAGTCGAAGTGCTCCCGGAACATGGTGTGCTCCGGGCCGATGACCAGGCAGATCCGGGTGATGCCGGCGTCGGCCAGGGCGGAGACGACGTAGTCCAGGAAGGGGCGTCCGACGTCGATCATGCCCTTGGCGCCGGCCTCGACGGCGGCGTCGGTGACGGCGGGGGCGCCCGCCGAGGACGGGGAGGCGGCGCGCATACGGGTACCCAGGCCGCGCGCGAGGACAACGGCCTTGGTGACAGGTAGGGGGGCGGAGGGGGCAGAGCCTGCGGTCGTCGAAGACATGTGCACCATCCTATGCGATCGAGACACGATTCGCGCACATTCGATCACATCGCCATGCCCCCTCACGCCCCCTGGATTGTGACATAAGCCCTGGTAGAGAATATGGCTAGACGAGGCTAGCCTAAATGGTGGTCCTGCCTCCGATCGAGGCGGTGCCCGTATCCCCACACCATCTGTCACGCTCGAAGGAGCCTTATGATTACCCGCCGTTCTCTCCTCTCACTGGGTGCCGTCGGTACCGCCGGGATCCTGACCGCCTGCTCCTCCGACAAGACGTCCGACAGCTCCGCCACCGGCGCCGCCGAGACCGCCTCCGGCGCCGCGGACTCCACGTCCGCCTCGCAGGGCGCCTCCTCCGGCGCCCCCGCCTTCCCGGTGACCGTGACCCACGGCAAGGGCGAGATGACCTTCCAGTCCGCCCCGAGCAAGGTCGTCGTCCTGGACATCACCACCATGGACACCCTGGTGGCCCTGGGCGTGGCCGACCACGTCGTGGGCATTGTGCGCAACGGCGAGACCCTGCCCACCGACCTGGGCGACCACTACTCCAAGGCCACCGTCGTGGGCAACCTCCAGGAGCCCGACCAGGAGAAGATCGCCTCCCTGGACCCCGACCTGGTCATTGTGGGAGGACGCGCGGCCAAGACCTACGACTCCGTGGCCGCCGCCTTCGAGGGCAAGACCATCCTGATCCCCGGGGACCGCTCCACCTCCTTCGAGGAGCGTCTCACCACCACCACCGACCTCATGAGCAAGATCTTCGGGGCCGCCGACGCCGCTACCAAGGCCCTGGAGACCTACAACAAGGACGTCGAGCGCGTCAAGGCCAAGGGCACCACCGTCGGCAAGGGCCTGGTCCTCATGACCTCCGGCGGCAAGGTCACCGCCTTCGGCAAGGGCTCGCGCTTCGGCATTATCCACGACCAGCTGGGGATCGCCCCCGCCATCGAGGACGTCGAGGCCGCCACCCACGGGGAGTCCATCTCCTTTGAGCTCATTAGCCAGTCCAACCCCGACTGGCTGTTCGTGGTCGACCGCGACGCCGCCATCGGCGACAGCGGCCAGGCCGCCAAGGAGGTGCTCAACACCGACCTGGTCACCGCCACCACCGCCTGGACCAAGAACCAGGTGGCCTACCTCGACGGCCAGCGCTGGTACATCATCGGCGCCGGGCTCCACAACGCCCCCGCCATGGTGGACGAGGTCGGCAAAGCCATCGGCGCATGACCTCCTCGCCCGCCACCCCGGCCCGGGACGACGTGCCCGCCACGTCCCCCGGGCCGGGGCCCGTCCCCCCGTCCGCCCCCACCCGGCCCGCGGCGCCGGGGCAGGAGCCCGCGGTAGCGGGGACCGCCTCCCGAGGGGACTCCCAGGTGCTGATCCGCCTCCTGGTCACCCTGGTGGTGTTGGTGGGCCTGTCCCTGGTCACCGGCGTGGTCACCCTGAACCCGGTCAAGCTGCTCCTGGGCAGGCTGGGGCCCCAGGACACCACGCTCCTGGTCGAGTCCCGGATCCCCCGCACCGCCGCCGCCGCCCTGGCCGGGGCCGCCATGGCCACCGCCGGGGCCCTCATGCAGCTGCTGGTGCGCAACCGCTTCGTGGCCCCCTCCACCACCGGGACCGTGCAGTTCGCCACCGCCGGCATCCTGGCCGCGACCGTCCTGGCGCCCTCCGCCAGCATGACCGCCAAGATGGGTGCCGGGGCGGCGAGCGCCGCCGTAGGCTCGGCCCTGTTCCTGTGGCTGCTGCGCCGTCTGCCCGTGCACCGCCCCAACGACGTCCTGGTACCCCTGGTAGGCATTATGCTCGCCGGCGTCGTCGAGGCCGCTACCACCTTCGTGGCCTGGCGCCTGGACCTCATGCAGACCCTGGGGGCCTGGACCAGCGGCGACCTCTCCGGCAAGGTCGCCGGACGCTACGAGCTCCTGTGGGGGGTGGGGGTCATGACCCTGGTGGCCTGGTTCGCCGCGGACCGCTTCACCGTGGCCGGGCTGGGGCGGGACCGGGCCGTGGGCCTGGGCCTGGCCTACGACCGCACAATGGCCCTGGGCATGGTGATCGTCTCCCTGACCAGCGCGGTCACGGTGGTGGTGGTCGGCTCCCTGCCCTTCCTGGGCCTGGTGGTGCCCAATATGGTCTCCCTGGTGGCGGGGGACAGCCTGCGCCGCTCCCTGCCGTGGATGGCCGTCGGCGGCGCCGTCATGGTCCTGGCCTGCGACGTCCTGGGGCGCCTGGTCAACCACCCCTACGAGATCTCCGTGGGGCTCGTCATGGGTGTGGTCGGCTCCCTCCTCTTCCTCATCATGCTGCTCAGGAGCACCCGATGACCGCCCGTCCCGCCGTGCGCCTGGCGCTCCTGACCCTCCTGGCGGCCCTCGCCGTGGCCGCCTTCCTCCTGGTGGGCTCCCCCAACCCCTCCCTCACGCTCCGCTTCCGCCTGCCGACCCTGGCCGCCCTGGGGATCGTGGGGTGGGCCGTGGCGGTGTCCACCGTCGTCTTCCAGACCGTGACCGGCAACCGCATCCTGACGCCCTCGATCATGGGGCTGGACGCCCTGTACGCCATGGCCCAGACCCTCGTGGTGCTCGTCCTGGGTGGTGCCGCCCTGGCCTGGATCCCCTCCCTGGCCCAGTTCGCCCTGACGACCCTGGTCATGGTCGTCGTCTCCGTGCTCCTCGTCAGCACGCTGCTGGGCAGCGGCCGGGAGATCCACGTCCTGGTCCTGGCAGGCGTCATCCTGGGCACCCTCCTGCGCTCGGTGGTCGTCTTCATCCAGCGCCTGCTGGACCCCAACGAGTACCTCATCCTCCAGTCCCGGCTCTTCGCCTCCTTCAGCAACGTGAGCACGGACCTGCTGTGGGCCGGCGGCGCCGTGGTGGCACTGACCTCCCTGGCCCTGTGGCACCGGCGGCACGTGCTGGACGTGCTGCTCCTGGGCCGCCCCCTGGCCGCCTCCCTGGGGGTGGACGTGGACCGCCAGACGCGCCTCGTCCTGGTCCTGGCGGCGGTCCTGGTGTCGGTGTCCACCGCCATGGTCGGCCCGATCACCTTCCTGGGGCTGCTCGTGGCCCACCTGGGATACCGCCTGGCGGGGACCTACCACCACGGTGTCACCCTGCCCGCGTCCGCCCTGTGCGCGGTCCTCACCCTGGTGGGGGGCCAGACCGTGCTCCAGCACGTCCTGAAGTGGTCCACCGTCCTGTCCGTCATCGTCGAGCTCCTCGGGGGGCTCCTGCTCATTACCCTCCTCGTGCGGGAAGGAAGGCACTCGTGATCTCTATCGACCAGGTGTCCAAGTCCTACGGAAGCTCCCTGGTCCTCGACGACATTACCGTGGACCTGCCCGCGGGCGGCGTCACCTGCCTCATCGGCCCCAACGGGGCGGGCAAGTCCACGCTGCTGTCCATTATCGCCCGCCTGCTGGGGGCCGACGCCGGGACCGTGACGGTCGGCGGCCTGGACGTCAGCCGCACCGACACCCGCGAGCTCGCCCGCACCATGGCCGTGCTGCGCCAGGACAACCAGCTCACGGTCCGCCTGACCGTGCGTGACCTGGTGTCCTTCGGCCGGTTCCCCCACAACGGGGGACGGCCCACCGAGGCGGACCACAGGGCGGTGGAGAAGGCCATCGAGTGGATGGACCTGGAGGCCCTGACCACCCGCCGCCTGGACCAGATGAGCGGGGGGCAGCGTCAGCGGGCCTTCGTGGCCATGGTGCTAGCCCAGGACACGCCCTACGTCCTCCTGGACGAGCCCCTCAACAACCTGGACATGACCCACGCCACGCAGATGATGCGCCGCCTGCGCGCGGCCGCCGACGAGCTGGGCAGGACCGTGGTCCTGGTCCTGCACGACGTCAACTACGCCTCCGTGTGGGCCGACTCCATCCTGGCCCTGCGCCACGGGCGGGTGGCCGCCCACGGCACACCCGCGCAGATTATGACCACCCCGGTGCTGGAGCAGATCTACGGCCAGGCCATAACGGTGCGCGAGTTCGACGGGCACCGCCTGGCCCTGTACTACTCCTGAGGGGCCCCGCGGCGCGGGCAGGATCCTCCCCCCGACGTCGGGAGGGCCACCGGGACGGGACGGCCCTCCCGGCACCTCAGTGCAGCTGGTAGTAGTCCTGGACGGTGTCCACCAGGCGCTGGGCCTGCTCGGTGGTCCCGGCCTCGGCGAAGACCCTCAGGAGGGGCTCGGTGCCGGAGAAGCGGGTAATGACCCAGCTGCCGTCCGCGAACACGACCTTGCACCCGTCGGCGGTGGAGACCGTCCTGACCTCCAGGCCGAAGTCGGGCAGGTCCCGCTGGACCATAATGCGGCGGGTCAGGGGCTCCTTGACCTCGGGGTCGAACTCCAGGCTGGACTCGACCATCTCGAGACGGCCGTAGCGTGCCACGATGTCGGCGTAGATCCGGGACAGCGGCTTGGCCCGCCTGGCCACCATCTCCACCAGGAGCGCGCCCGCGTAGATGCCGTCCTTGCCGGCGATGTGGCCACGCACCGTCAGACCGCCGGAGGACTCCCCGCCCAAGACGGCGTCGTACCTGTCAATGGCGGCGGAGACCCACTTGAAGCCCACGGGGACCTCGTAGCAGGTCTCGCCGTGCTCGGCGGCCACCCGGTCCAGCAGGTGGGTGGTGGCCACGTTGCGCACCACCGGGCCGTGCCAGCCCCTGTCCTCCAGGAGGTAGTCGTAGAGCAGGACGAGGATCTGGTTGGGGTGGAGGAAGGCGCCAGTGTCGTCAATGACCCCCAGGCGGTCGGCGTCGCCGTCGGTGGCGATACCCAGGGCCGCGCCGCGCTCCAGGACCTCCTTGGCCAGGGCGAAGGTGGTGGCGCTCGACGGGCTGGGCAGGCGTCCGCCGAAGAGGGTGTCGCGGCGCTCGTGGATGGTGTCCACGTCGCAGCGCGCCGTCATGAGGATCGTCTGGAGGCAGGTGCGCGAGACCCCGAACATGGGGTCCAGGACGATCTTGAGGTGCGCGTGGCGGATCGCCTCCAGGTCCACCGCGTCCAGGATGGCGTCGATGTACCAGTTCATGGAGGTCTGGGTGGTGATGGCCCCCTGCGCCAGGGCGGTCCTGCGCTCCAGGCGCCTGACGTCGGGGGCGTGGAGGGTGTTGGCGTGCTCCTGGAGCGGGGTGGTGACCTCCACCTCGGCGTCACGGCCCCCGGCGGTGAAGATCTTCAGGCCGTTGTAGGCGGCGGGGTTGTGGGAGGCGGTCACGGCTACGCCGTAGGCGCAGCCCAGGTCGCGGACCGTCCACATGATCATGGGTGTGGGGGCGGCGCGGTCGATGACGTGGGCGCGGATGCCGTTGCCGGCCAGCACCTCCGCGGCCCACCAGGTGAACTCCGGGGAGAGGAACCGCTGGTCGTATCCGATGACGACGGGCCTGTCCGCCACGCCCTCGGCGTGGATACGGTCCGCCAGGGCCTGGGCCACGCGCTCGACGTTGAAGCGGGTGAAGCCGTCGGCGATGACGGCGCGCCAGCCGCCGGTTCCGAAACTGATGGGGACGATGTCAGCAGCCGTAGTCACGTGCGTCATACCTCACAAATCCTGTGCTCGCGTGGCGGTCTCCATGCGACGAGTGACCCGCAGACGGTCAGGCAGGTCACAGCGAACAGCATACATCTGATCACTCCCGACCGAAAGCTGCCTTCTCCGCTCAACACCTGTCATTCTGGGTGCCAGCTCGCCCGGACCCCGCCGACCTAGCCTCCCAGGACCTCCTGCGCCAGGGTGGGCACGTCCGTGACCACGGCGTCCACCCCCATACGCTCCAGCCAGAGCATCTGGGCAGGGTCGTTGACCGTCCAGACATGGACCTCCAGACCCGCCTCGTGAGCAGCCGCCACGACCCTGGGACCCACCACGACCACCCCGGACCGCCTGACAGGGACCTGGACGGCGTCAGCCCGTCCGAGCCAGGACGGCCGGACCAGGCGACGCACCGCCCCGGGCCGCGGCCTCACCCACCGCCCCGTACCGGGGTCCTGGAGCAGCCCGCGCCCGCTCAGGGCACCCACCCCCACGGCACTGACCGAGCGAGACACCAGCCCGACCACCTCCGTGGTACCCAGACTGGTACGGGCCCTGGGCTCCCGACGCCGGACCTGGCGCAGGCGCCGGGAGGAGAAGGAGGCGAACCGCACCCGCCGCCAGGCCCCCGCACGGCCGACCGCCGCCAGGGCCGGGGCCACCACGGCGTCCTCCTTGAGGTCCACGTTCAGGCCCAGGGAGGGGAAGGAGGCCAGGACGTCCGCCAGCCGCACCGGGGCCCGCCCGTCCCCCGCGTCCACCTCGCAGACCTCCTCCCAGGTCAGGTCGCGCAGGACCCCCTCCACCCCGGTGGTACGCACCAGGTCCGGGTCGTGCCACAGCAGGACCACCCCGTCAGCGGTGGCGCGCAGGTCCGTCTCCATCCAGGTCAGGCCCGCGTCCACGGTGTGCTCCACGGCGGACCAGGTGTTCTCCGGGGCCTCAGCCGCACCGCCGCGGTGCGCCACCACCTCCACGGGACGGGAGGAACGACGTCGTACCACGCCCCTCACAGGCAGTCCGTGGTCAGCTGGGCGGCCTTGTGCTCCACCAGCCAGGCGGCGGGGTCCACGGTGGTCTCGTCAGAGGTGTCATTGGCGGTACGGACCTCAAAGTGCAGGTGGGGCCCCGTGGAGTAGCCGGTCGACCCCGCGCCCGCAATGAGCTGGCCCACCTTGACCTTGTCACCGACCTTGACGTAGATCCCGTCCTCGTACATGTGCAGGTAGCTCGTGTACCAGGTCTTCCCGTCGATCTCGTGCTGGATGGTCACGGTGCCGGTACCGTCCACCATGCCCGCCTCCACCACCGTGCCCGCTGCCGCCGCGTAGATGGGGGTGCCCGCAGGGGCCGACATGTCCATCCCCGCGTGGAGCTTGAGCACCCCCAGGGTGGGGTGAAGACGGTAGCCGTAGGGGGAGGAGAGGGTGTAGGTCCCCTCCACCATGGGGTAGACGAGGGAGGGCGCGGGGCTGAAGGCCGCCATCTCACCACTGGCCCCCGGGGCCGGGGCCGTACAGGTGGCCTTGGCATTGGCGTAGGCGTCACGGATACGTGCCAGGGTGGCGGCGTCAGGCACGTTGTTCATGGAGTTGTCCGTCGAGGAGTCAATGTCCGCGTCCGACCCCAGCACGGCGGCGGCCACCGAGGAGGCCCGCGCGCTGGCACGCGCCTGGGCCGGGCCCACGGTGGTGGCCGAGGCCCCCAGCCCCGAGTAGCTGGTCAGGGGGGCCACCACCGTCACCGCGGCCAGGGCCGCCAGGATGCCGGTGCGGGCCAGGGTCCCCATACCGGTCCGGCGGTGCTCACGCAGCCAGGCGATGTCCGCCTCACGCTGGCGGACGTCCCGGGCGCTCGCGGCGCCGAGACGGTCGTAGCGGCCCTCCAGGGAGGCCAGTCCGGGCGGCGGGACCTTCAGCGTGGGCTCCTGGTCCGCGCGACGGGGCGCACGGGCCGACCCCGGTGGCTGCGGGAGCGGGGCCAGGGAGCTGGTGGGACGACC
>ERZ772921.1963-NODE-1963-length-11433-cov-9.037265_pt1 | contig 11433 bp, 10 predicted proteins | sample MGYA00512117_ERZ772921 | MGnify/ENA primary metagenome ERZ772921 (study PRJEB29015, sample SAMEA2737944) | human oral metagenome | biome: human oral; feature: human-associated habitat; material: dental | place: China | collected 2150 ... | reverse complement strand
CCTGCGGGAACCCATGAGCGTCGACACGGCCAACGCCGTCCCCCTGGGCTCGGCCCTGGCGGCCGTCGTGCTCCTGTGGGCCCTGTCGCCCCTGCTGGTGCGGGCGGTCGGGGCGTTGGTCAAGCGGGCCGGGGCCATCGGCCTGGCGACCGGCGGCCTGCTCGTCGCCCACCGCGGGCGCGTGTGCTCCCTGGCCCTGGCGGGGTCGCTGCTCACGACCCTGGGGACCACCTCCTACCTGCTGGCGGCGGCGTCGAGCACGGTCGTCCAGTGGGAGGCGGCCCGGACTCTGCGGGCCAGCGCCTGGGCCGACTCCCCGGTCCCCCGGGACGAGGCCGCGGCGGCCGCCGGCGCGGGCGTGCTCATCAGCCCGTTCGACGCCGACTCCGGGTGGGTGCTGGAGGCCGAGCCGGCCTCCACCGCGCTGCTGCGGCGCATCGACCCGGCCGCCATGGGGGCCATGGTCGTCGAGGGCCAGGTGGTCGCGGGCTCCCTGGGGGACGTGACGGGCACCGCCGTCGCCGCCGACGCGGACGGCCACGAGCTCGGCGAGCGCCTGTTCATGCACGACGACGCCGGCAACCGGATCGCCCTGACCGTCGTCGCGCTCGTGAACCCCCTGTCCGCCCTGGCCGGTGCGCTCGTCGTCGACGACTCGACCTTCCCCGTCGCCGACCCGCGGGCCGTGGTCCACCGCGCCTGCGCCCTGGCGCCGGGGGGCATTGACGCGGTGCGCCGGGCCGCCCCCTCGGCCGACTGGATGACGCAGGAGGAGCAGCTGTCCCGGATCACGGCGCACGAGGCCACGACCAAGGCGCTCACGGTGGCCTCCATGGTCGGCCCCGTCGCCGCCGTCGTCCTGCTCGTGCTCGCCCTCGTGGCCGGCGGGGCGTGCGCGGGCGCGGAGCTCTACACCCGCTCCCGGGTCGTCTCCGTCGTTCGCTCGGCGCTGCCCGGGCTGGCCGCGGACGCCCGGGTCTCCACCCAGGGCCTGGTCCTGCCCCAGGTCCTCAGAGGCGAGCTGGACTCCCTGTCCGTGACCGCCAGCGAGCTGGACCTGGCCTCCGGGGACGGCGCGGACGGGCAGGACGCGGATGCCGGCCCTGACGGCTCCGACGACTCGGCCCAGGGCGGCCTCAGGCTGCTCGACGTCGAGGCCTCGCTGACGTCCGTCGGCCTGTCGGACACCTTCCCGGCGGGCAGCGTCGACGCCACGGCGTCGGTGGGCTGGGACCAGGTCACGGCCATGGTGGCGGCCGCGGCCCCCGACGCGCCGGCCATGGCCGTGCAGGCCGGCACCCTCGGCTCCGACGAGGACCCGGGAACCATCTCCGCCTCCACCAGCGTGCTGGGGCTCTCCGCGTCCCTGACGATCGTGCCGACGGTCACCGATGACGGCGGGCTGCTCCTGGACGTCACCTCGGTCACGGTCCGCGGTACCGAGTTCGACACCGACGCCATGATCTTCGGCCGTCCCGTCCTGTCCTATGTGGGGCTGGACACCCATGAGATCAGGGTCGGCACCGAGTCGCTGCCGCAGGGGCTGACCCTGACCCGGGTCGCGGTGACGGACAAAGGGCTGCGGCTGGCCTTGTCGGGAACCGACGTCGAGCTCGCCAATATGTGAGCGGGGTGTCGGGCTCCCCATCGATTGGCCTGGGCTCAGCCCAACGTCTCGTATAGCCTTCCGGTGGTGCCGCGGTCGTCTCTCCGGCGCTCGAGGAGTTTCATGAGCAACCAGCCAGTTCAGCCCTACGGCATTACAGCCGACCCCGGCGGACAGGCCGCCGTTCCGCCGTCCGTCGCCGCCGGGGCGTCCCCTGCGCCGTCCGAGCCGTCGGCGCCGGCGGTGCCCCAGGCTCCCTCGCGCTCCGGTCCCGGGCGGCGGGAGAGGACCTCGCAGCCCTCGGCCCCGCGCGGCCTGTCCCCCAACCCCGCCGGCGCCTCCTACCCCGCTCCCACCGCGACCCTTCCCAGCAACAGGGCGCTGGCACGCAAGGCGGAGCGCGCCTCCCGGTCCAACGCCTCGCCCGAGGCGGACGTCGAGCGCGCCTCCGAGCTCCTCCACCGCGTGGCGGACACCTTCACCCAGCGGGTGGTGGGCCAGAAGCGCCTGCGCCTGGCGCTGACCTCCACGCTCATCGCGGGCGGGCACATCCTGCTGGAGTCGGTCCCCGGCCTGGCCAAGACGACGGCGGCCCAGACGCTGGCCGCGGCGGTCTCCGGCTCCTTCCACCGCATCCAGTGCACCCCCGACCTCATGCCCAACGACATCGTGGGCACCCAGATCCTCAACTACGCCACCGGCGAGATGACCACCCAGCTGGGGCCGGTCCACGCCAACATCGTCCTGCTCGACGAGATCAACCGCTCCAGCGCCAAGACCCAGTCGGCCATGCTCGAGGCCATGCAGGAGCGCCAGACCTCCATCGGCGGCGTCGTCTACCCCCTGCCCCACCCCTTCATGGTCCTGGCCACCCAGAACCCCATCGAGGAGGAGGGCACCTACGTCCTGCCCGAGGCGCAGATGGACCGGTTCCTGATGAAGGAGGTGCTGACCTACCCCAAGCCGGCCGAGGAGGCCGACGTCCTGGACCGCATCGCGTCGGGGGCCTTCGAGGAGGCCATGATGACCATGCCCATCAGCACCGACGACGTCGAGTGGCTCCAGGGCACCGTCGAGCGCGTCTACGTCGATCCGGTCATCAAGCAGTACATCGTGGCCCTGGTCAACACCTCCCGCGGGGGCGGGCCGCGCCCCGTGCCCGGCCTGGACAAGCATGTGCGCGTGGGCGCGTCCCCGCGCGGCGGCATCGCGCTGATGAAGGTCGCTCAGGCCGTCGCCCTCCAGGCGAACCGCACCTACGTCACGCCCGACGACGTCGGCCTCCTGCGCCATGCCGTCCTGCGTCACCGCCTGGTGCTGACCTACGACGCGCTGGCCGATGACATCGCTCCCGAGGCGATCATCGACGCGATCTTCGCAGCGGTTCCGACGCCCTGACCGGGAGGCCATGGTTGCTGACACAGGTGCAGGCACGGTTGCAGTGATGAAGACCACCCGCAGTCAGGCCTCGTCGGACGCGCCCGAGACGGCGCCCGCGGCGCCCTCCCCCGCCATGGGCCGCGGCTCCCGGGTGGCGCGCGTGCGCGGCCGGTTGGCGCTGCCCACGCTGCGCCGCGCCACCGGTCTGCTCGACGGGCGCCACAAGTCCGTGCTCCTGGGGCACGGTCAGGACTTCGACGACCTGTCGCTGTACCGGCCGGGGGACGACGTCACCGACATCGATTGGAAGGCCTCGGCGCGCATCGGCCAGCCCGTCATCAAGCGCTACCAGCGGGAGGCCAACCTGCCCCTGGTGCTGGCGGTGGACACCGGGCGCACCATGGCGGCGCAGACGCCGGCCGGCGAGGACAAGCGCGGGCTCGCCCTGGCCGTCGCCGAGGTCTTCGCCTATCTGGCGCGTATGCGCGGCGATCCGGTCGCGCTGGTCGCCGCGGACGCCGCCCGGCAGGTCTCGCGTCCGCCGCGATCCGGCTCCGAGCACGCCGAGACGCTGCTGACCCAGCTGTCGCACCTCTTCGAGGAGCTGACCGATACGGTCGATACGGCGGCCACCCGCTCGGGCTCCGGCCTCCTCGCCGCCGGGGCTCCCGCCTCCGACCTGGTCACCCTCCTCGACCGCGTCTCCATCTGGCACCGTCGGCGCAGCCTCGTCGTGCTCATCACCGACACCGCCCACCCCGACCCGGTCCTCGCGCCTCGCGTCGTCGATCTGCTGCGCCGCCTGTCGGCTCAGCACGAGCTCACCGTCATCCAGATCGAGGACGACGACCCCCTGGCGCCCGGGCGCGCCCATGACATCGAGCTGTCCGGCGAGGTCCCCGCCTTCCTCCGTGAGGACAGGGCGCTGGCAGCCCGCGTCTCCCAGCAGGTCCTGGCGCGGCGGGCCGCCGTGACCGGTGCGCTGGACGCCCGTCATATCGAGTACGTCACCATCACCGACGACGCCTCCCTGGTCGACCGGATCGCGGACCTGCTCGCCCGGCAGCGCCTGGCCTCGTCGAAGAGGAGGCGTTGAGAGCCATGTCGATCAACAGTCCGGTGCTGATGCCGCTGTGGATGATGATCGTCGCCGTCCTAGGCCTGGTCCTGGTCGCGGCGTGGCTGCTGCGCTCCCTGCTCGTCACCCTGCGGGATCGGAGTCGAGAGGTCGGCGACATCCCCATGGCGCCGGCCGAGCGCGGTCAGTGGAGCGAGCGCGTCGCGGACGCGGAGGCGCGCTTCGCCGCCGGCGAGATCGACGTGCGCGCTCTTCACCTCGAGCTCGCCTCGATCCTGCGCGGCTTCGCGGCCGCCCGCAGCGGCGAGGACATCACGACCGCAACGGTGCGCGAGATCCTGGACATATCCGCCGAGAGGGACCCGGGCGACGTCGAGGAGCGCCTCGAGCGCGTGCGCCGTCAGCGCCGCCCGCTGGACACCAACCCGCTGGGGCACGTCGGCGAGCTCCTGGCAGTATGGGAGCAGCCGTCCTTCGACCGCGATCCCGAGGCCGCGGCCGAGGAGGCGCTGAGCGAGGCGAAGGAGGTGGTGACCCGATGGTGATGGCCCCGCTGTCGTGGGTCCTGGTCGTCCTCGGCCTGCTGGTCGGTGCGCTCGCCGCTGCGGGCAAGGTGCTCCCGGTGCCCTGGCGCCGGGCCGGGGAGGAGCCGAGGCGCATCGCCAACTCCGCGCTGCTGCTGTCCAGTCCGCTCGTGCGCGGCCGGGTGCGCCGACGCCGGTACCTGCACGCCCTCCTGGGCGTCCTGCTCGTCATCGGGCTGGTCTCCGCCGCGCTCGTGGCGGGACGGCCGGTGGATCGCTCCGTGCGCAGCGATGCCCTGGCCAGCCGCGACATCGTGCTGTGCCTGGACGTGTCCACCTCGATGCTCTCCGTGGACGTGCAGATCCTCGACACCTTCACCAAGCTGCTGGACACCTTCGAGGGCGAGCGCGTGGCACTGGTCGCCTGGAACACGACCGCTCAGACCATGGTGCCGCTCACCGACGACTACGACCTCCTGCGCTCGCAGTTCCGGGAGGCGGGCGACGCCCTCGACTTCAGGCCCACTCTCTACAACCCCATGTCGGACAAGTACTCCCAGACCTTCAGCGGCACGATGCTGACCGACGTCCAGGCGTCCTCCCTCGTCGGCGACGGACTCGCCTCGTGCAGCCTCGCTTTCGACGCCAACCAGGTCGAGGACCGCTCGCGCTCGATCGTGCTGGCCAGCGACAACCAGGTCGTCGATCCCGACCACCAGCAGGTCTACTCCCTGAACGACGCCGCCGACCTGTCCGCTCGGGAGAACATCCGTCTGTTCTCCCTGTTCGGCTCCGATCCCAGCACCGTGGACCCGAGCCTGACCGGCATGACCCTGACCCAGGCGCGTGAGAATCTCAAGACCGTGACCGAGGGCCATAGCGGTTTCTTCTACGAGGTCGACGATCCCAAGGCCGTCGAGAGGATCGTCAAGGAGCTGGAGGCCGACCAGGCCACCATGCTCGAGGGCGACAGCGAGGTGCGGGTCACCGACGTGCCCCAGGGCTATGCCGTCTGGCTCGTGACGGCGGTCGTCGCATTGCTGGTCGTGACCGCCTGGAGGCGCGCATGATCTTCGCGCCGTTGTTCTTCGGGACCTGGGGGTGGCTCCTGGTCGTCGCCACCGCTGCGCTGCTGGTGGCCGTGCTGGTGTGGTCGGGGCGCCGGCTCCTGCGCGACGACGCGGAGCCCGGTTCGAGGACCGTCTGGGGGCGGCGCACGGCGCTCGCGCTCGTGACGGTCCTGATCATGTCCGGACCCAGCATTCCCGCCACCCAGTCACGCTCCACGTCGAACATCGAGGTCTACCTCGTCGTCGACCGCACCGGGTCGATGGCGGCCGAGGACTGGGCCGGTGGGCCGGACAACGGCGGGGGCACGAGGCTCGACGGCGTGCGACAGGACCTCGGCGCCATCCGGGACGCCTTCCCCGCCGCCCGCTTCTCCATCATCGCCCTGGACTCGGCCGCCGCGCGCGAGCTCCCCCTGACCACCGATATCGACGCCGTCACGTCGTGGATCGCATCGTTGCAGCAGGAGCCGACGACGCGGTCCAACGGGTCCTCCTTGGAGCGGGCCCTGCCGCAGCTCTCCCAGGACCTGCGCTCCAGCTCCGAGAACTCCCCCGAGGCGGCCAGGCTCGTCTACGTCCTGTCCGACGGCGAGGCCACCGACAACGGCTCCGGGGCCTCCGACGCCGCGGCGGCGGGGCTGTCGTGGAGCGAGCTGGGGTCGATGGTCGATGGCGGCGCCGTGCTCGGCTACGGGACGCCCGAGGGCGGAAGGATGCGCGAGTTCGAGGTCGGGCGGACCCCGGACCCCGACGCCGAGCCGAAGTACATCGCGGATCCGGGCACCGGCCAGCCCGCGATCTCCGTGCCCGACGCCTCCGAGCTCCAGACCGTGGCGTCCGGCCTGGGAGTGCCCTACCTCCAGCGCACGGGCGGTGCCGACGACGCGCCGACGAGCGACTTCACCGCTGTCGATGTCTCCGAGGTGTTCTCCGACGAGCGCGAGCGCTCGCGCAGGCACACCTATCTCACCTGGCCTCTCGGGCTCGTGGCCGCGCTGCTGCTCATCTGGGAGCTGGCGGCGCTGGCGCGCACCGACTACCGCGTTGCGCATATGACGCGCTCCGCCACCACCGGTGACGGGCCGGGCGCCGGCGCGCCCGGCGGCGTCGGGCGCGGGGGAGGCGTCGGGCGGGGGAGTGCTGCGCCCCGGCCCGTGCAACAGGGGGTTGTGCCCGCACCCGTGCAACCGGGGGCCGCGCCCGCGCCGAGGGGCGGACCGCCCCCGAGGTGCTCGAGGAGGTGGCCGGCGCCCTGGCAGCCGCCATGAGCGCGGGCACGCCGGTCGTCGCCTTCAACGGCTCCTTCGACCTGACGCTCATGGAGTCCGAGCTGTCCCGGCACGCCCTGCCCACCGTGCGCGAGCGCCTGGGCGGGGACCTGGGCCCGGTGGTCGACCCGCTCGTGCTGGACCGCGGGGTGGACCGCTACCGCCGCGGCAAGCGGCGCCTGGGCGACCTGTGCGAGGTCTACGGCGTGAGCGTGGACGAGTCCCTGCACACGGCCGAGGTGGACGTCATCGCCACACTCGACGTCCTGGAGGCCCTGGTGCACGCCTACCCCGAGCTGGCCCGCCTGGGCCTCGACGAGCTCGTCCCCTTCCAGGCGTCCGCCCACCGGCGGTGGGCGGAGTCCTTCAACGCGTGGCTGGCCCGCAAGAGCCCCGGCCGCCCGGGCGCCGACCTCGACTGGCCCCTTCCCGCCGGGCTGTAACGCCCCGGCGCGCCGCGCGCCGCCGCAGCCGACGGGGCCTCAGGCGCTGTCGCGACCGGCGTAGTTGGGGGCCTCGACGGTCATCTTGACGTCGTGGGGGTGGGACTCCTTCAGGCCCGCGCTCGTAATGCGCACGAACCGGCCCCGCTCCTTGAGCTCGCCGATCGTACGGGCACCCACGTAGAACATAGACTGGTGCAACCCCCCTACCAGCTGGTAGACCACGGCGGCCAACGACCCGGAGTAGGGCACCTGGCCCTCGATGCCTTCGGGGACGATCTTGTCGTCGCCGGCGACGTCGGCCTGGAAGTAGCGGTCCTTGGAGTAGGAGGTGCGGCCGCGCGAGCTCATGGCGCCGAGCGACCCCATGCCCCGGTAGCGCTTCCACTGCTTGCCGTTGACGAAGACCAGGTCGCCGGGTGACTCGGTGCAGCCCGCCAGCAGGGAGCCGAGCATGACGGTGTCGGCGCCGGCGACCAGCGCCTTGGCGATATCGCCGGAGTACTGCAGGCCGCCGTCGGCGATGAGCGGGATCCCCGCCGGAGCGCAGGCGCGGGCCGCCTCGTGGACGGCGGTGACCTGCGGGACGCCCACGCCCGCCACCACCCGGGTGGTGCAGATCGAGCCCGGGCCCACCCCCACCTTGACGGCGTCGACGCCCGCGTCGATGAGGGCCTGGGCGCCCTCGCGGGTGGCGACGTTGCCGCCGATGATCTCCACGTCCGCGAAGGCGGCGTCCCGCTTGAGCCGGGCGATCATCTCCAGGGCGAGGGCGGCGCCGCCGTTGGCGGTGTCGACCACGATGACATCCGCACCCGCCTCGGCGAGCGCCCCGGCCCGCTCCCAGGTGTCGCCCCAGTAGCCGACGGCCGCCCCGACGACGAGGCGGCCCGCCTCGTCCTTGGTGGCGCTGGGGTACTGCTCGGTCTTGACGAAGTCCTTGACGGTGATCAGGCCCGTGAGGCGGCCGGCGTCGTCGACGAGGGGGAGCTTCTCGATGCGGTGCTCGGCCAGCAGCGCCTTGGCGTCCTCGCGCGAGATGCCGATGGGCCCGGTGATGAGGCGCTCTCGCGGCGTCATGCACTCGCGCACGGTCAGCGCCCCCCACTTCTCGGGGGGCACGAAGCGCAGATCGCGGTTGGTGATGATGCCCAGCAGGTTGCCGTCGGGGTCGACGACGGGCAGGCCCGAGACCTTGTAGTGGCCGCACAGCTCGTCGAGCTGTGCGATCGTGGCGCTCGGGCCGACGGTGACCGGGTCGGAGACCATGCCCGACTCGGAGCGCTTGACCAGGCGCACCTGCTGGGCCTGGTCCTCGATGGACAGGTTGCGGTGAAGGATGCCGATGCCGCCCTGGCGGGCCATGGCGATCGCCATCTGGGACTCGGTGACGGTGTCCATGGCCGCGCTGAGCAGAGGGGTGGCCAGGGAGATCCTCGCGGTCAGGCGCGAGGTCGTGTCGACCTCGGAGGGGACGACGTCGGTCAGCCTGGGCAGCAGGAGGACGTCGTCGTAGGTCAGTCCGGTGGGGGCAAACAGGTCGGGGCCGGTGATCGAGTCGCTCACGCCTCGCATGGTATGGCCGTACGGGCCCGGGCGCACATCGCGCCGGAGTTGCAGATGAGCGAAGATGCCCGACTCTGTCCAACGTGCGTCAGATCTGAGCCCGCCGCCGCGGCCGCCGTCGAGACCGTGGCGCTCGCCGAGATCGTCCAGCCCTCAGAAAAAACGCCCGCCGTAAGTGCTTGATCTCGCCGCCGCGATGTACCTAATGTTGTAGCGGACACAACGTGTCCGAGTGCGATCCGTGCATCCGCGCGAGGAAGGGGCGTGATGACAGGAAATGCACGTCTCCCCAGGCCCATCACAACGCTGTGGGAGTGGCAGTACCAGGGAGCCTGCATCGGCATGGACTCCATGCGGTTCTTCCACCCCGAGGGCGAGCGCGGCAGCTCTCGCCGCAAGCGCGACAACGATGCCAAGGCCGTGTGCCGCACCTGCCCCGTGATTGTCGACTGCCGCAACCACGCTCTGGCCGCACACGAGCCCTACGGCGTCTGGGGAGGCATGACCGAGGAGGAGCGACGCGCCTGGATCGACCGGGAGGAGCGCGGGCGCGAGGCCCCGGCCTGAGCCCCCGCGCTCCCTGCGACGCCGTCTCTCCGGCCGCACCCCGACACGGTGGCAGGAGCGGTGCTGCCCTCGGGCGGCGCCGCTCCTGCCCCGGCCGGGTCGTGTCAGTGGACCCGCCTCACGGCAGGGGTCACTTGGTGACGACGGCGAGGACGTCGCGCGCGGAGAGGATGAGGTAGTCCTCGCCCGCGTACTTGACCTCGGTGCCGCCGTACTTGGAGTAGATGACGAGGTCGCCCTCGGCGACGTCGACGGGGATGCGCTTTCCGGAGTCGTCAACACGGCCGGGGCCCACGGCCACGACCTTGCCCTCCTGCGGCTTCTCCTTGGCGGTGTCCGGGATGACCAGACCGGATGCGGTGGTCTGCTCGGCCTCGACCGTCTGCACGACGATCCGGTCCTCGAGCGGCTTGATGGAGATCGACATGTCGTCCTCCCCTTCTCGCTTCTTCAGTAATACGGATAGTGTCTGGGTCCGCGTCCCGACGGTGCCGGTCCGCCGTCGCGGGGGTCGGTCCGTCAGCGCCGAGGGCGCGCGCCGCGGGGCCGTACGGGCCCCGCGTCCGGTAGGGAATGTACGCGCGCGATTAGCACTCAGTCAACGCGAGTGCCAGAAAGGCGGGTCGGGTTCGCCCTGGGCGTGCAGGAGGGCTGCGGACGGGCGCCGGCGGTCACTTTCCGCGGTGGGCCCGCGTCCACGCCAGAGCCTCGTCCACGGTGGTCTCCCGCCTGCCCAGGATGGGCTCGCGCCTCGTGATCACGTCCCAGGCGGCCTTGATGGCGGCCGGTCGCTCACGCAGCCAGCTGCGCGCCCACGTGCCGCGGTCGACGGTGGCCTGGGTGTCGCCCACACCGCGGGCGTCGAGGCCCGCCGAGCGGCACACCGCCACCGCCCGGCTCACATGGAAGTTCTGGGAGACCAGGAGCGCCTGCTCGACCCCGAAGATCCTGCGGGCGCGCACGCAGGTGTCGTAGGTGTCGAACCCGGCGTAGTCCAGCGCGATCGCCTCGGAGGGGATGCCCAGGCCCACCAGGTAGTCGCGCATGGCGGTGGGCTCGTCGTAGTCGACGCGGCTGTTGTCGCCCGAGACCAGGATGGCGTCCACCCGCCCCGACCGGTACAGGCCGGCGGCGGTCTCGAGCCGGTATTTCAGCCACGGCGAGGGCTCGCCCGGGGCCCAGACCGATGCGCCCAGGACAATGGCCACGGGCGCCTCCGCCGTGTCGTCGTCCCCGCCGTAGTCGCTCACCCGACCGGAGCTCGCCGCCAGGATCCAGATATTGGGCGCCACCAGGACGACGACGGCCAGCGCCGCGGTGATCCACGCCGCCCGGACCGCCCAGGTCCGGCGCCTGCTCCGTGCACCCGTGCTCCCGCTCGTACCCGTGCTCATGAGGGCCTCCCTTCTCACCGCCGCCGCAGCGCACCCGGGCGGGCACCGGGCGGCGGTCGACTCATCACGGTAGCCCTGCGGCAGGCGCACCACGAGGGGGAGACCTCTCCAGCCGGGGCCGGGGGCCCGACCGGGGCCGCACCGGCCCCGCCGCTCGGGCGCGCCCGGATCGTTGCCATCGCCACGCGGCGCCTCTCGCCGCACTGGGCCAATGCGTGCCATGATCGCTCGATGGACGCCTCGCACCTCGCCCCTCTGCTCACGCCCGAGGGCTGGGCGCTGCTCGCGGACCTTCCGCCCTATGACGAGTCCACCGCGCTGTCGGTGGGGCAGACCCTGCGCGCCCAGGGGCACTCGCCGGCGCTCGTGTCGGCCGCGCTGACCCAGCAGCGGCTGCGCGGCCGCGCCGAGGCGAAGTTCGGCCCGTTCACCTCCCAGATGCTCTTCACGCCCGACGGGCTGGAGCAGGCCACCCGGCTGGCCGTCTCGGCCCACCACGCCGCGCGGTACGCCCGTGCCGACGTGCGGCGCGTGGCC
>ERZ772921.1960-NODE-1960-length-11445-cov-11.519666_pt1 | contig 11445 bp, 10 predicted proteins | sample MGYA00512117_ERZ772921 | MGnify/ENA primary metagenome ERZ772921 (study PRJEB29015, sample SAMEA2737944) | human oral metagenome | biome: human oral; feature: human-associated habitat; material: dental | place: China | collected 2150 ... | reverse complement strand
AGCAATTACCAGAAAAAGATATACAAAGTGAACCTGATACAAAAACTTCAAGCTCCATATCTGTATGTTCTCTGATTTCTTTTATCTCCTCAAAACTTAACTCCCTTGGTAAAACTATTCTTTTAAAACCTAATTCTTTTAAATAGTTTATTTCATGATAATTGGCAACTGTCATCTGCGTACTTCCATGAATTTCTATACTAGGAAAATTCTTATGTAAATACTCTGCATATCCTAAATCCTGCACAATTATTGCATCTAAACCATAGTTATACAAGTCTTTTAAAGTTGGGTATAGAAGTTCAATCTCTCTATTAGTCATTATTGTATTAAGAGTTAAAAATATTCTGCTCCCTCTTAAATGGGCATAGTCTATTGCTTGCTTTAACTCCTCAACTGTAAAGTTTTCAGCATTTCTTCTTGCTCCAAAACCTTTTAAACCTAAATATATTTCATCAGCTGTTGCACTAATGGCAGAGTAAAATCTTTCCATATTCCCTGCTGGTGCTACAATTTTCATATTCCTTCACAAAACCTTTCTACTTTTTCAAATAAATCTTCTAAACTTGAATTATTGTCTATTACTACATCTGCCTTTTTTATTCTTTCCTTATTAGATAATTGAGATTTTATTATTTTAGAGGCTAGTTCTCTATCTATTTTATCTCTTTCAACTATCCTATTTAATTGTATTTCATAATCTGAGATAACAACTAAGATTTTATCACAGAATTTTTCTATTCCACTTTCAAATAGTAATGGTACATCAAAAATTATTATTTCATCAGTATTTTTTTCTTTTAATTTTTTATAGAAATCAATAACTTTTGGATGTATTATAGCATTTAATTGCTTTAATTTTTCTTTATCTTCAAAAACTATCTCTTTTAATTTTTTTCTGTCAACATTTCCATTTTCATCTAAAATTTTATTACCAAAAGTTAAAATTATTTCTTCTTGAACTGATTTTTTTTCTGAAATATCCTTAGCAATTTTATCAGCATCATAAACTTTAAAACCTTTTTCTGCTAAATATTTTGACACTGTGCTTTTTCCACTAGCTATTCCACCAGTTAAACCTATTATCATAATACTCACCTAGTTTATATGAATTCATCCCCTAAAAAATAATTTATCATAAATTGGAATTAATATCAAATTTTATTATGATGTTATTTTAATATATAAAGGTTAAGGTTTGGTTAAAAATAAAAACTATCACAAAAATTAATTTGTAACAGTTTTAGTAGTTTATAACATTATTTATTAATTTCTTTTTTATTTTTATCTGTTTCTATTTTAGATATTTTATTAAAGTTTATGTAGCTAATTTTTTTAGCTTCATCAATATCTATAAACTCATATTTTTTTGTATATATAGTTAATTCTTTTTTAACATCATCAATATCACAGTCCATAATTAAATACTTATTTTCATAAGTTGTTATTACTACTTTTGGATTACTATCTTTATAAAAGATTTCATATTCATTTTTTTCAACCAAAAATAATAAATAAATTATAACTAAAAAATGTAAAACCCAATTAATAAAATAAACAATACTATATTTTTTAGTATTATTACTGCAAAAAATATAGAAAATAACAGTCCCAATCGTAAAAATAATATATAGTATTAACAAAATTAAAAAATAATAATTTTCTTTTAAAATAACTTCTATTTTTAAATATATATCTATGTACCAAAATAAGAATATAATTATTAATATTGATATTTTGATTATGAAACTCAATATTTTTTCTAGGATTGTATTCATTTTTTTTAAAAAAATTCCTATAATAATTAAAGTTATTGGAATTCCAAAAAGTAAAAATAAATAATAAAATACTTCGCTTAAAGGTATACTAAAATATTCACTTGGTAAAGTATAATTTCTACTCATAAAAATCTTATAATAACCATTCATAAAAAAATATAATATAGAAAATAGTATTGGAAGAGCTATCCAAAATATTTCATTTTTAAATAAATCTTTTATTTGTTCAGCTAAACTTTTATTACTTTTAATTTGCTTAGAATTAGAAATCTCCTCTTCAGTGATATCTTCTTCTTTTAGTTCATCTTCATTAGAAACATTAGAAGACTGATTTTTATTTCTTATATTATTTTTATTAAGTTCATCAGAGATTTCAAATAAATTTTCTTTTTCAATTTCTTTAATTTTTTCCTTTTTTTATTTCTGTTTTCATAGTAAGAAATTGATTTCTTTATTTCTTTTAGTTTTTCTAAAATTTTTTTCATATAATTTTTCCCCCTAGAAAAAGTTAATTTATTTTTATTATATCAAATTTTTAATTAATTTTTATTATAAAACTTATTAAAAATATTTTTATTCTTTACTTAGCTAGCATAAAATTTTTATATTCTACTTCCTTAAATTCTTTTGGAGGGGCAACACTTTTTATTTCAGAGATTATTATCTCATAAGATGGTATCTTATATATTGTTAATTTTCCATCTTCTTCTTTAAAATCAAATGCTCCATATTCTCCACTAGGCTCACTTAATAATACTTTTTGCTTTCCATCATTTAAAGTTATTATTTGAAGTTCTTTCTCTTTTGGCAAATCAGAAGAATTTATTGCTTTAAATTTTTTTAATTCTATTTCACTTATATCAGAGGAAGAAATTTTATAAACTGGCTTTTTATAAATTTTTAAATTTTCTTCTATTTCATAATCAGCTACAAGATATTCTCCATCAGAATAACCTACTACTATTTTTGCTTCTCCATTTTTTAGAGTTATTATCTCTCCCCACTCTGCCTTTACACTGAATAAAACTATCAATACTATTATGTAGGCAACAATTTTAAAAAAAATTGATAAATAATTTACCAATATTATTACTATTACTAGTATTATAAGAAATAGATAAATTCCCCATATTTTTTCTTTAAAAAAAGTATATACCATATATAAAATATTTGATCTATTTATTATAATAGTTAATAAAAATACTATTTCTAAAAAAGTTAAAAGAAAAAATGATACTTTTTTATCAAATTTGCCTCTAAAAAAGTAAATATATATTAAAGGACTGGAAAATATTATAAAAAACACTACAAATGTTTTCATATCTATTTCAACAAATCTAACAGGAATATTATATTCCATTGCTGTATTTAAACTTAAAAATGCATCAATTAAAAATACCATAAATGTTATAAATAAACTCATAAACTCTGGATTATTTTTTATAAAATCATATAAATTATTTTTATCTTCTAATTCTTTATCTATACTTTTTTTATTCCACTTTTTTCTAAACCATTCTTTTATTTTCTTCCATTTAGATACTTTATAATATTTTATAAATATACTATTTTCTATATTTTTTTTATCCATAGAATTCCCCTAGAAAAGTTATTTTTTATTTAATTATATCAAATTTATCTTTATTCTATTATAAAATTTTATAGATTTCAAAACAAAAGAGAGGATAAACCTCTCTCAACTTTTATCTTTATTTTTTTGTTTATTCCAAATAACACTACCTATTGCTATTGTTATAGAACCAATAATAGTTCCATATCCTCCCACTTCTCTACCAATATAGACAAGTAAAAATCCTCCAATTATCATAGTAAGCAATAATATAAAACCAAATATCTGTCCTCTCTTATTGTATTCTATATCTGATTTCAACATTGTAAGTCTACACTCATTAATATTATTTTGTTCACTTAATTCAATTTCTTGTGAACTTTTTAATTGATTTTCTGTCATAGCTAATATTCTATCTGTTGCTCCTGGACAATTTTTTTCATAACCCTCAACAATTTCAGGATGAGGAATTATTCCAGAATAATGTTTAATTTGTTGTTGCTTTACAATAACCTCTTTTTTCTCATCATTAGATATTGGATTTTTTGACTTCCGAACCATATTTATCAATAGCTCCTTTTAATGTATTTCCAACCTTTAACCAAGCTTTTTGTAAAGACTCTTCTGTATCTTTTTTATAAGTAGATGGATATTTTTCAAAAACATCAGTTATATTATTAGAACTAGAAAAAATACTAGCTATCCCAGATATAATAGCATTTATTTTTTTCATTTTTACCATCTCCTTTCCAAACTTTATATGTAAAAGTTTACTTTATTTAAAAAGAATTGTCAAGCTAATAGACTAAAAAGATAAATCTCACAGTAAAATATATAATTATTTTTAATTTTTAGATATTTATAAAAATAATATTCTTTATTTTATTGAGAAAAATAAAATATTTATAAAATTTTTAAAAAAACTCTTGACATTTTATTCTATATATGATATATATAGTCTATGATTATTAGCAACCTATTATATAGAGTGCTAATAAATCTCCCCTCTATATTATTTTAGGTAGGGTCTAGCTATCAAGATTTCCTTGGTAGCTAGCTCTTCTATAAAATTAGAGAGTAATAAAATAATAAATAAAAAATTAATATATAGAAGATGAAGTTAGGAGGTTTTTATTATGATGAATCCAAATCAATTTACAGAAAATACAATTTCTGCAATCAATTTAGCAGTGGATATTAGTAAAGGTAATATGCAACAAAGTATAAGACCTGAAGCACTAGCTTTAGGATTACTAATGCAAAATAATGGACTTATCCCAAGAGTAATAGAAAAAATGGGATTGAATTTACAATATATCATTTCTGAATTAGAAAAAGAAATGAATAATTATCCAAAAGTGGAAGTAAAAGTTAGTAATGATAATATTTCACTTGACCAAAAAACAAATGCTATTTTAAATCGTGCAGAAATGATTATGAAAGAAATGGAAGATAGCTTTTTAAGTGTAGAACATATTTTTAAAGCTATGATAGAAGAAATGCCAATTTTTAAAAGATTGGGTATCAGTTTAGAAAAATACATGGAGGTATTGATGAATATAAGAGGAAATAGAAAGGTAGATAATCAAAACCCAGAAGCAACTTATGAAGTTTTAGAAAAATATGCAAAAGATTTAGTTGAACTTGCCAGAGAAGGTAAAATAGACCCTATCATTGGTAGAGATTCTGAAATCAGAAGAGCAATACAAATAATTTCAAGGAGAACAAAAAATGACCCTATTTTAATTGGAGAACCTGGGGTTGGTAAGACTGCAATAGTTGAAGGGCTTGCTCAGAGAATATTAAATGGAGATGTTCCTGAAAGTTTAAAGAATAAAAAAATATTTTCACTTGATATGGGTGCCTTAGTTGCAGGTGCGAAATATAAAGGTGAATTTGAAGAAAGAATGAAAGGTGTTTTAAAAGAAGTTGAAGAATCAAATGGAAATATAATTCTTTTTATAGATGAAATTCATACAATAGTTGGTGCTGGTAAGGGAGAAGGCTCTCTTGATGCAGGAAATATGTTAAAACCTATGCTTGCAAGAGGAGAATTGAGAGTTATTGGTGCAACAACAATAGATGAATATAGAAAATATATTGAAAAAGACCCTGCACTTGAAAGAAGATTCCAAACAATATTAGTAAATGAACCTAATGTTGATGATACTATTTCAATTTTAAGAGGTCTTAAAGATAAATTTGAAACTTATCATGGTGTTAGAATTACAGATACTGCAATAGTTGAAGCTGCAACACTTAGCCAAAGATATATAAGTGATAGAAAACTTCCAGACAAGGCTATTGACTTAATTGATGAGGCTGCTGCAATGATAAGAACAGAAATTGACTCTATGCCAGAAGAACTTGACCAGTTGACAAGAAAGGCTTTACAATTAGAAATTGAAATTAAAGCATTGGAAAAAGAAACTGATGATGCTTCTAAGGAAAGATTAAAAGTTATAGAAAAAGAATTAGCAGAATTAAATGAAGAAAAGAAAGTTTTGACATCTAAATGGGAACTTGAAAAAGAAGATATTTCTAAAATTAAGAATATTAAAAGAGAAATTGAAAATGTCAAACTTGAAATGGAAAAAGCAGAAAGAGAATATGATTTAACAAAATTATCTGAATTAAAATATGGTAAACTTGCAACTCTTGAAAAAGAATTACAAGAACAACAAAATAAGATTGATAAAGATGGAAAGGATAATTCTCTATTAAAACAAGAAGTTACTGCTGAGGAAATTGCAGATATAGTTTCAAGATGGACAGGTATTCCTGTATCAAAATTAACTGAAACTAAAAAAGATAAGATGTTACATCTTGAAGACCATATAAAAGAAAGAGTTAAAGGGCAAGATGAAGCTGTTAAGGCTGTTGCTGATACTATGCTTAGATCAGTTGCAGGTTTAAAAGACCCTAACAGACCTATGGGTTCATTTATATTCTTAGGACCTACTGGTGTTGGTAAAACATATCTTGCAAAAACTTTGGCATATAACCTATTTGATAGTGAAGACAATGTTGTTAGAATAGATATGAGTGAATATATGGATAAGTTTTCAGTTACTAGACTTATAGGTGCACCTCCAGGATATGTTGGTTATGAAGAAGGAGGACAACTTACAGAAGCTATAAGAACTAAACCTTATTCAGTAATATTGTTTGATGAAATTGAAAAGGCTCACCCTGATGTATTTAATGTGCTATTACAAGTTTTAGATGATGGTAGACTTACAGATGGGCAAGGAAGAATAGTGGATTTCAAAAATACTTTAATTATAATGACATCTAATATAGGTAGTCATTTAATACTTGAAGACCCTAACCTTTCTGAAAATACTAGAGAAAAAGTAGCAGATGAATTAAAAGCTAGATTTAAACCAGAATTTTTAAATAGAATTGATGAAATAATTACTTTCAAGGCTTTGGATTTACCAGCTATTAAAGAAATTGTAAAATTAAGTCTAAAAGATTTAGAAAACAAATTAAAACCTAAACATATTACACTTGAATTTTCTGATAAAATGGTTGATTACTTAGCTAACAATGCTTATGACCCTCACTATGGTGCAAGACCTTTAAGAAGATATATACAAAAAGAACTTGAAACAAGTCTTGCTAAGAAAATTCTTGCAAATGAAGTTCATGAAAAATCTAATGTTTTAATAGATTTGGATAATGACCATATTGTTTTTAAAGAAATATAATAAAATTCACTTTTCATAACTCCCTTTATATATAAAGAAAGTGTGGGTAGCTAAAAACTACTCACACTTTTTGTTTTATTCAATCATATTTTTTAGTTCATTTAAACTTTCTTCAATATTAGCTAAATCAATAAAAAATATATTTACTTTAACTCCATCATCACTTTCAAAATATCTAACTTCTGCTATATCTTTAGTTTTAGGATAAATTACATACACTTCTGGTATGATTCTATTTTCTTCATATTTTTTTGCATAGGCATACATTTGATACATATCCACTGAAGAAACTCCATAATTTTTCCTACTCTCAGGTATCAGTCTTTTCCATTTAGTATCTAAGATAACAATTTTATTTTCTTTCCTTAATACTATATCTGGCTTTAAACTAAATATAGGTCTTGAATTTCCATTATTTTTTTCAAGAAATAAATGATATCCCTTGTCTTGAATTGACACTTCCCAATTATCTGGTAAAAATTTTTTCCTAACTTCTTGGGCTACATAGCTTTCAAAAATTTTTTCCATTGGAAAAAGTATAGCTCTTGATGAAACTTTACCTGAAAAACTTGTAAAACTTTTATTAAATAGAAAAACTTTAGACCATCTCATTAAATTTACATAGTCTTTTGTATTCCTATCTATTAAAACTTTAGAGAAATCTTTTTCATAATTAGTTGATGTTTCCACCAATTCAAAAGCTATAAGAAGTTGTCTTATTTCTTTAGAATTTTGAGAGCTGCTTGTTAATTTTTGTAACTTTAATAATGTAGCTTTCACCAATCTATTTTCAGCTCTATCAACTAAAAATTCATCATAAGCCATATAGAATTTTTCTTTATGAACTAAATTCATTTTTATATGTTGACTTACTTGTAACTTTCCTTTATAGAATTTTATATTATCTTCTTGTGTTACATAAGCTGATTTTAAACCATTTTTTACAAGTATTCTAACATCATTTAAGTACATATTAATAAAGATTTCATACAGATTCATTTTACTAATTTTTAAATCTGCATTTTTAAAGTTTTTACCTGAAAAATCTTTTAAGCTTTTTAACATCTTTAGAAAAATTGCTTTTGTTTTATTATTTTCTTCATCATCGGTAAAGTCTATCTTTGGTAGTATCTCTATTTTATATCCACTTTTAAGTTGAATTAAACCTACATAATTATTAACTTTTACTACAGTTCCAAGATTTCTATCTTTAGTTTTATATACTTTCATAAAGTCCATTATATCTGTTGCTTCTTCTGAACCAACAAATTCTTCTATAAAACTAATTAATTCTTTAAAGTCTTTTTCTGGTAGATACTTATTTCCTTCATTCTCATAATCTTTCTTAGAGATAATATTTTGAAATTCTTTTAACTGAATAATTTTATTCATTACTCATCACTTAATTTCTTTGAAATATTTTTATAAGCCATAATATTTCTAAAATTTTCATACTTTATAATATATTTTTTCTCTGGAATATCTATATCTCCTGTATCACCTTCAAAAACATCTTTAGGTTTGATAGATTCAGCAAAAATGAACTGTTCATCTTCATCTTTTGCATTATCTCCTAAAATAAGTCTAATTTTATCATAATCTTCATAGAAATATTCTTGTAACAAAGGAATAACTGATTTCTTAAATATATTTTCTAGTTTATCTATGTTATTATTTTCCTTCAATTCTAAGAATACTGCATGTCCTATTGTATGTTCTCTATCATAAAGATATTCTATTCTTTTGTTGATGGCTTTTAACATAGCCCCAATATTTACTTTTATCCCCTCATCTTCAACAAAAATATCTTTTAGTAAATCATAATTAGGTAACATTTCTTCAAATTTAAATCTTCTTCTTAAGGCTGTATCCATTAAGGCAATAGATCTATCAGCTGTATTCATTGTTCCTATTATATAAACATTGTCAGGAACTGTAAACTCTTCTTTTGAATATGGTAATTTTGTAGAAATACATTCTTCTTTTCCAGCTCTTTTAGTAGTTTCTATTAATGTTATTAATTCTCCAAATATTTTTGAGATATTTCCTCTATTGATTTCATCAATAATGAAAACATAAGGTTCTTTATTTTCTTTAATATCTATTTTTGATAATGCTGTTGGGTTCTTTTCTTTGGCTAGTTTGATGATATCTTCTACTTTCATATTTGGTACTCTAGCTACTGTTCTACGTTGTAGCATTTTTTCTTTATTAATACTTTTTATATTTTCATCAATATTTGTTGCTAGCCATTTAACATTTCTAGTTGTAGTATCTCTCTCTTCTTTATCTAAAGTATGACCTTTTTCATCTGTTACAACTGCAATTCCATTTATTCTTGTACGAGATTTATCTGTTGTAATAATGATATCTCCTTTTTTTATTTCTTCAACAAATCCAACTGCATCATTATCATCTAAATTCCAATCTATTCTGACATGAGAGTTATCAAAGCAATCCTTAATTACTTTATTTCTTACTGTAACTTTCCATATTATTGCTTCTGGTGATACATCATCATTATCATGAGTTTCTATAATTGCTTTTGTAGCAGCTTCACAAAATTTTTTGAAAACACCATCTACAATATCATATCTTACATCATTCTCTATCTTTATATTAGTTTTTAATTCTTTATTATTTTCGCTTTCATCCTCTGACTCATCATCTTCATTTGAAACAACAGGTTTTATCCCCTCAATGAACTCTTCATAGCCATAAGATTGGTGAAAAGTAATAAATTCAATTCTATTTTTTTCCTTTAGTTCATTATATCTTTTCATCACTTCAGTATAATCTGTCAATTCTTCTTCAGATTCAGTTTTACAAATTTCAACTGCTCTTTTTGCTGTTGTATATGTCTTTCCTGTTCCAGGAGGTCCATAAAAAATTACATTTTTATCAAATTCTTTTTTTGAAGCTTTTCCCATAGTTTCTTCTTCATCTCCCCTATTTAAATTTTCAGTATTTTCATCTCCATTTACTAGCTTACTCCACATTTCTTTTAGTTCTGGTAATATTGTTTCATCAATTTCAATCCCAGATGGTTGAGGACTCCATTTATGTTTTACTTCAAATTTATTTCTTAAATCTTCTTGCAAAAGTATTAAATCTTTTTTATAATTTTGAATTCTATCAAATTCTACATCTACATAATTAGAATTATCTCCTTCTACTTGATATGTCACTTCACTTATTACATAACCATGTGCAATAATTCCTTTAGGAGCAGAGTCTCCTAATTTTATAAGAAATACTTCATCTCCTTTAAGTGGTTGTTTACTTATAGATGTCCAAGCATTAGTATATTTTTCACCTTTTTTTGTTCTTTCACACCATTCTTCATAATCTTTCCAATTCCACTTACTTGGATTCCATAGAAGTAGCCAAGCTTTTTTTTCTTTTTTATTATCCATTCTTCTTTTCCCTCCTATTAAAATTTATATGTATTTTTATTTAATTATATTATATTCTCCATCTTTTTCTTCTAAGTATATTACTTCTATACCTAATTTTTCTATTAATTTTCCTAAATTTTCTCTATTGTCTTTTATTTCTTGCATTTCTCTATATTGCTCCTTTCCATAGAATACAAATGGACAAGCTTTAATTTCTGTATTTTCTGGTAGAGCAAAATCTTTTAAAAGTTTTGCTTTGTCCACTATCTTTAAATAAGTATAGGCTTCTAAAACACATCTTAACATAGTTTCATCACTATCTGCTTTTTTTAATTCTAATATTCTTAGGATGCCAGTATCACTATCTTTATTATAAGCAAGTAAGTCTATTTTCCCAGCTTCATCTCCTTGCTTGTTTTTCAAAGGCGTCTGATAATCTAAGATTTTCCCAATTATATAAAATTTTTTTCCTTCTTTTTGAGAAATATTAAATAATTCCATAGCAATTTTTTCTTCCTCACGATTTGATTTTTCATCTTTAATCTTTCCATCATGAGTTTTTACATTATAACTAGATTCTCTACTTATCATTTTAATAGTATCAAATAAATAAAAATTATCTAATAACCATTCTGCAATAATTTCTGTATAATACTCTTTGGTATCTGATGTTTCTCCTGAATAATTTACAAACTCTTTCTTATAAAAATTTTTCATATGTTCTTCTGAAATATTTTTTGATATATAGCTATTCATTTTTAAAAGTGTTATTTCCATTTGTAAAGGAGTGTTACTCAATAACCTTAAAAGCTGTGTTTCTGTTTCTATTTTTGTAGGCATGAGATTAACTATTACAAATCTTAAAGGTCGAATATCCTGTGACAATGCCCTTGTTTCATTCATTACAAAAATATTCTCCTTTGCTAAAATATTTACAGCTGGCAAATTATTTGGTATTTTTATAGGCATTGTCAATATTCTCCTTC
>ERZ772921.1955-NODE-1955-length-11466-cov-12.992463_pt1 | contig 11466 bp, 8 predicted proteins | sample MGYA00512117_ERZ772921 | MGnify/ENA primary metagenome ERZ772921 (study PRJEB29015, sample SAMEA2737944) | human oral metagenome | biome: human oral; feature: human-associated habitat; material: dental | place: China | collected 2150 ... | reverse complement strand
CGTTCGTCTCAGCGACTATGTCGGCAAGGGACACTACGTGCTGGTAGACTTCTGGGCCTCTTGGTGCGGGCCTTGCCGTCGTGAGATCGCTCACCTGAAGAAAGTACGGGATGCGTACACGGACAAGGGCTTAGTCATCCTCGGTGCTGTCGTTTGGGACAAGATGGAGGATCACCTGCAAGCGATGAAGGATCTAGAGATCACATGGCCTCAGATCTTCAATGATAAGGATGCGACGGACCTATATGGTATCGCAGGCATTCCTCAGCTCATCCTCTTCGATCCCAGCGGTAAAATCGTCGCTCGAGATCTACGTGGCGATATGGTCAATGCCCAGCTGGACGAGATCCTGAAGACCACTGGCGGTAAGCTCTAAGCACTAGAGTAAATACCACAGGGGAAGCCCCCAAGTTCGAAGCCTCATACAGGCTATCGACTTGGGGGCTTCCCTTTTTTATTCCGTTTCGTTTGAGGGCGTATGGGGTAGGCTTCTCCGAGGGCTGGGCAGGCGGTGTAGTGCCGTATCCTGTGTCCCTCTCGTATCAGAGCTACGCCCCAATTAGACCAAGCGCTAATCCTCAGGGAGGATTAGCGCTTGGTTCGTTTTATAGGGGATGCTACGGCTGGTCTTACAGCGAGTACACCAGAGGCCTCAGAGCTCTACTAGAGCGTCCTCTTGGGTAATGCTTCGGCCGGACTGCTACCCGTGTCGGGAGCTACTTACGCTTGGACTTGAGCTTGGCTTGAAGGAGCTCCTTCAGGTAGCGCCCTGTGGCAGACTCGGCGCAGGAAGCAATAGCTTCGGGAGTCCCTTCGGCTACGATATAGCCTCCCGCCTTCCCGCCTTCGGGACCCATGTCGATGACCCAGTCGGCTGCCTGGATGACCTCTAGATTGTGCTCGATGACGATCACTGAGTGCCCTTGGTCTACGAGGGCTTGTAGGGCCTGGAGCAAGGTGCGGATGTCATGGAAGTGCAAGCCTGTCGTGGGTTCGTCGAAGATGAAGAGGGTAGGGAGTTTCTTCCCCTTCCCGAGGTAATAGGCCAGTTTGACTCGCTGGTTTTCCCCACCAGAGAGGGTAGAGCCTGACTGCCCAAGCTTGATGTACCCTAGCCCTACCTTCTGTAGGGGACGTAGCTGGTCGATGATCTTGGAGGTCAAGGAAGAAGAGGCTCGATTGGCCTCGAAGAACTCGACCGCCTCATCGACGCTCATATCGAGTAGTTGAGAGATGTTTGTCCCACAGTACTCTACTTCTAAGAGCTCCTTGCGGAAACGTAAGCCGTGACAGGCTTCGCAGGGGAGCGTGATGTCGGCCATGAACTGCATCTCCACGGTGATGACACCTGCGCCCTGACAGCGCTCACAGCGTCCCCCCTCCTTATTGAAACTGAAGTAATAAGGCTTGAAGCCCATCTGCTTCGACAGCGGGAGACCTGCATAGAGCTCACGGATGGTATCGAAGGCACCGACGTAGGTCACGGGGTTGGAGCGGGAGCTTCGCCCTATGTTGTTCTGGTCGACATACTCGATCTGGCTGATGGACTTGAGGTCGCCCGAGATACCCCGTAGCTCTAGGTGATCCATCGGCTCTCTATTGAGCGTGCGGGAGACGCCCTCGTAGAAGAGCTCTCGCATCAGCGTGCTCTTCCCCGAACCACTGACACCGCTGACGACGGTGAGGGCATGTAGTGGGAAGCGGACGGTGACGTCCTTGAGGTTGTTCTCCCGGGCCCCGACGACGGTGACCTCACGGTGCTTGTCCCGCTTGCGCCGAGTGGATGGGATCTCGATCTGACGCCGCCGTGCCAGGTAGTCACCGGTGATGGAACCCTTGGCTCCGGCCAGGCCCGCGACGTCACCGGAGTAGACGACCTCACCGCCCAGCTCGCCGGCTCCGGGCCCGATGTCAACGATCCAGTCGGCCGAGCGGATCGTGTCCTCATCATGCTCGACGACGATGAGCGTGTTGCCCAGGTCCCGCAGCCGCTGAAGGGTCTCGATGAGTCGGGTGTTGTCGCGCTGGTGCAGACCGATACTGGGCTCGTCCAGGACGTAGAGGACGCCCACCAGGCCTGAACCGATCTGGGTGGCCAGGCGGATGCGCTGAGCCTCACCCCCGGAGAGCGTGGCCGCACCACGGGCCAGGCTGAGGTAGTCCAGACCCACGTCCACAAGGAAGCCGAGGCGCGCGTTGATCTCGGTCAGGACGCTTCCGGCGATCTGGGCGGCCTGGCCGGTGAGGTTGAGGTCGGCCAGGAAGTCGCGGGCCTCGTTGATCGGAAGCTCGCACAGCTGAGCGATGGACAGCTCGCCCACGCGCACGGCCAGCACCTCGGGCTTGAGGCGGGCTCCGTCGCAGACGGGGCAGGGGATCTCACGCATGTAGGCCTGGTAGCGCTCCCGGGACCAGTCGGACTCGGTCTCGTCGTGCTTGCGCATGACATAGTCGAGAACCCCCTCGAAGCCGGTGGAGTAGATGCGCTCGCGCCCCCAACGGTTGCGGTAGGTGACCTTGACCTCGTAGTCCTTACCGCGCAGGATCGCCTCCCGAGCCCGCGCAGGCAGGGCCCGCCAGGGGGTGTCGACGTCGAAGGAGAGCTCCTTGCCCAGGGCCTCAAGCTGGCGGGTGAAGTACTTCTGGTGGCTCGACCAGGGGGCGACGGCGCCCTCGGCCAGGGTGAGCTCCTCATCGGGGACGACGAGCTCGGGGTCCACCTCGAGCCGGGTGCCGATTCCGGTGCAGGCGGGGCAGGCGCCGTAGGGGGCGTTGAAGGAGAAGGTGCGCGGCTCCATCTCGTCCAAGGCCAGGGGGTGCTCGTTGGGGCAGGCGCGCTTCTCGGAGTAGCGCCGCTCCCGGTCGGGGTCGTCCTCGGGCAGGTCGACCTGCTCGATGATGACCAGCCCCTCCGCCAGCCCCAGCGCCGTCTCGACGGAGTCGGTGAGGCGCTGGCGGATGCCCTCGCGGACGACGAGCCGGTCGACGATGACCTCGATATCGTGCTTGAGGCGCTTGTTGAGGGTCGGGGGGTTGTCGAGGCGCTCGGCGGCGCCGTCGACGCGCACCCGGTTGAAGCCGCGTCCGCGCAGCTCGCCGAAGAGCTCGGAGTACTCGCCCTTGCGGCCCCGCACCACGGGGGCGAGAACCTGGAAGCGAGTGCCCTCGGGCAGGGCGCGGACCTGGTCGACGATCTGCTGCGGGGTCTGGGAGGAGATGACGGCGTCACAGACCGGGCAGTGCTGGACGCCGGCGCGCGCGTAGAGCAGACGCAGGTAGTCGTAGATCTCCGTCACGGTGCCCACCGTGGACCGGGGGTTGCGCGAGGTGGACTTCTGGTCGATGGACACCGCCGGGCTCAGGCCCTCGATGAGCTCGACGTCGGGTTTGTCCATCTGCCCGAGGAACTGGCGGGCGTAGGAGGACAGGGACTCCACGTAGCGGCGCTGTCCCTCGGCGAAGATCGTGTCGAAGGCCAGGGAGGACTTGCCCGAGCCCGACAGTCCGGTGAAGACGATCATCGTGTCGCGCGGCAGGTCCAGGTCGACGCCCTTGAGATTGTGCTCGCGGGCCCCACGGATGATGAGAGAGTCGTTCACGGGATTCGAGTCTAAGGGGTGAGCGCACATCCCGTGCGTCGCACATGTGTTCGACACGTCTCATGGTCGGGACACCGGAAGAATGACCGTGCTCCCGAGTTCCCACCACGGTCGGGGTCGGCGCCCCTATGCTGAGGCCATGAGCAAGATCTACGCCGTCGAGTACCGCTACGTCACTGACAAGGACGAGGAGATGGCCGCTATCCGCCCCTCGCACCGTGCTTTCAACGGCCGCCTGGCCGATGAGGGCCGGCTGCTGGCCGCCGGCCCCTATGTGGGCACCCACGACGCCCTCATCGTCGTGCGGGCCGAGGACGAGGCCGGCGCACTGGCCCTCCTCGAGGACGACCCCTTCCAGCAGGCCGGCTACATCGCCGAGCGCATCCCACGCGAGTGGAACCCCGTCATCGGAGTCCTGTCCTGAGCCGGCAGGAGGCCTCACCGACCGGATCCCAGTTCGCCCGTCCCTCCTCCCTGACCGGGCGTCTGCTGCTGCGCGGCATGAACATCGGGCACTCCCGCCTGCACCGGTGGGGGCTGGAGGCGGCGGGAATCCACCCCCGTGACAAGGTGCTCGACGTCGGCTGCGGAGGCGGCAGGGCCATCGCCCGGATCCTTGCGCGGACTCGTCGTGAGGTAGCCGGTGTCGACCACTCCCCCGAGGCGGTTGAGACGACCCGCCGTCTCAACCGCTCCGCCATTGCCTCGGGCCGTCTTCGGGTCCTGGAGGGGTCGGTGGACCACCTGCCCTTCCGCGACGGCTTCTTCGACGTGGTGACGGCCTTCGAGACCACCTACTTCTGGCCCGACCTGCAGGCAGGCCTCATTGAGATCCGCCGTGTCCTGAGTCCCGGCGGTCGGCTCGTCATCACCAACGAGGTCGCCGACCGGGAAGCAGCGGGGCACTGGGCGGAGCGCCTGGGCATGAATGTGCCTGATGGCCGCAGCCTTGCCGCGCTGGCCCACGAGGCCGGCTTCCTCACGGCCGATATCAGCCTCCACCCCCGGCACGGATGGCTTCGCCTCCTCACCACAAGATAGGAATGCCGACGAGGCAGCAGGTCTCTTAGCCGCGGCCGCGCACGATCCGGTGCCGCACCAGGTGGACCAGCTCGATGCCGCCAACGGCCAGACCTGCCATGAGCGCGATGACCCACCACACCCCGGGGGTGGGCCAGGCCAGCAGAAAGAAGGCACGCACTGGCGGGGCGACGACGCCGAGGACCGCGATCGTCCCCATGAGAGCGACCAGTCCCAGCCGCCAGCTCGTCAACGGTCTGGCGGTGAGCGTGAGCAACCACAACCCGCAGGTGATGAGGACCAGGGTCGTCGCCGTGGTCACCTGGGCGCGCGGGGCGTGGGTGAGCGTCAACCAGAGGTAGGTGGACAGCGTGACGGTGCCCGCCATGAGCCCGGCCGGTACGCACAGGCTGAGCACCCGCCCGAGAAAGCCCTCCCGGTAGCGCTGGTTGCTGGGGGCCAGGGCCAGGACGAAGGCGGGGATCCCGATCGTCAGTGAGGAGACGACCGTGAACTGGCGGGGCAGGAACGGGTAAGCGACCGCCATGGCCGACACGACGACGGCGATAAGCGAGGCGTAGATGGTCTTGGCCAGGAACAGCGAGGCGATGCGCTCGGTGTTGGCCATGACGCGGCGCCCCTGAGCCACGACCCCGGGAAGGGCCGAGAACTCTCCCTTGAGCAGCACCAGGCGCGCCACCGCCTTGGTCGCCGGCGCTCCGTTGCCCATGGCGATGCCGAGGTCGGCGTCCTTGAGCGCCAGGGCGTCGTTGACGCCGTCCCCGGTCATCGCGACGACGTGCCCTCGGGACTTCAGCGCCCGCACCAGTGCCCGTTTCTGCTCGGGCGTGACGCGTCCTAGGACACTGGCGCGCTCAACCGCGTCGGCCAGGCGCTCCAGGTCCTCCTCCGTCTCCTGCCCGCTACCCGCTCCGGCAGGCAGGGTACGTGCGTCCAGGACGACGAGCTCGCCGCCGTCGGGCGCGGTGACTCCGGCCTGACGGGCGACCGCGGCCACCGTCTCGGGGCTGTCCCCGGAGATGACCTTGACGTCGACCCCCTGCTGGCGGAAGTAGGCCAGGGTCTCCGCGGCGTCGGGGCGGATCTCCTCGGTGAGGATCACGATCCCTGCGGCCTCAAGGTCATCGGGAAGCCGCGGCTCCTCCTGCTCCTTGACCAGCCTCCAGGGCGAGCGCGAGCTGGCCAGGGCCACGACGCGCATCCCCTGCGCGGCGATCTGACGGGCACGATCCAGCACTGACCCGTTGTGTCCGGCCAGGACGATCTCGGGGGCGCCGAGCACCCAGGTGGTGCCGAAGCTGTCGCGAACCGCGGACCACTTGCGGCGCGAGGAGAAGGGCACTGACTCCACACCGGCCCTGCTGCCGGCGCCGGCCGACGACAGCGCCTCTTGAAGTCCTTGTGCACCGAGCCACTCGGAATCAGCGAGCCCGTCCCTGATGGCATCGGCGGTGGCGTTGGCCTCCCCCACCGTACTGAGAAGTGCGAGCGCCGAGAGCACCTCGGGAGGAGCCTCACCGCCGTCGGGCCCCTGGATCTCACCGAGGCGGATGCGTCCGGTGGTGATGGTGCCGGTCTTGTCCAGGCACAGGGTGTCGACCCGGGCTAGGACCTCGACGGCGGGCAGCTCCTGAACCAGGACGTTGCGCCTGGCCAGGGCCAGGGAAGCGGTGGCGAAGTTGACCGAGGTCAGGAGCACCAGACCCTGGGGCACCATGCTGACCACGCCCGCGATGCCGGCGACGACCGCGTGGCGCCAGGCGCCGCTGCTCCAGGCCTCGCCGACGCTTCCGCTCAACCGCAGCTGGGACCACACCAGGACCAGGGCCACGGGCACGATGACCCAGCTGATCCAGTGCAGCACCCGGTTGGTCCCGGCCTGCAGCTCGCTGACGACGAGTGAGTACTTGCGGGCCTCCCGGGCCAGCCGGTGGGCGTAGGCGTCCCCGCCGACCGCGGTGGTGCGGAACAGCCCGGTCCCGGCCGTCACCGTGGTCCCGGACATGACCTTCGCTCCGCTCACGGGGCGCACCGGCCGGGACTCGCCGGTGAGGATCGACTCATCGATCTCCAGGCCGTCGCTGGTCAGAACCTCCCCGTCGGCCGGCACCTGCTGGCCGGCTGCGAGGCGTACGACGTCGTCGAGGACGACCTGGCCGACGGCCACCTCGGTCTCGGCCCCGTCCCTGACGACGATGGCGCGGGGGGTTTCCAGCACGGACAGACGGTCCAGGGCACGCTTGGCGCGGATCTCCGCCAGGGTTCCGGTGGCGGTGTTGAGCACAAGGACGAAACCGAACAGTGCATCCGCCCAGTGCCCCAGCGCCAGGACGAGCACCAGTGCGGCGCCAAGGATGCCGTTGAAGATCGTGAAGACATTGGCTCGCAGAATCTGCGCGGCGCTGCGGGAGGTCCGCTCGCGGTACTCGTTGGTCCGTCCGGTGCTGACGCGCTCGGCGACCTGGGCGGCGCTGAGCCCGCTGATCGAGGACTCAGGGGGATGCGTGGTGCTCACACGTCACACAGTAGTGAATCGGTCAAAGAGTGCCCCTCCTCCTGGGGGCCGAGACCTCAGGATGCCGCCTCCAAGCGCCGGGCATCTGCCCGCGACTTGAGGACCGAGGCGATGACCGTGACCAGGACGGTGCTGATGATGACGCTCAGGGACACTCCGATCGACGCCTCGGGGATGGCGTGCCACTCCTGGCCCCCGTTGATGAAGGGGACCTCATTGGTGTGCAGGGCGTGAACGATGAGCTTGAAGCCGATGAAGCCGAGGATGACCGCCAGGCCGTAGTGGAGGTAGACGAGTCGGTCGAGCAGCCCGTCGATGAGGAAGTAGAGCTGGCGCAGGCCCAGCAGGGAGAAGGCGTTGGCGGCGAAGACCAGGTAGGGCTCGGTGGTCCAGGAGTAGATCGCGGGGATGGAGTCCATGGCGAACATGACGTCGGTGGTGCCGATGGCGATAATGACCAGCAGCATGGGGGTCACCAGGGTGCGCCCGGCGTGACGGTGCAGGACCTTGCCGCCCACGTAGCCGTCGGTCATGGGCACCACCCGGGCCAGGGCCCGCACCAGCCGGCTGGGCTCGTACTCCCCCTCCTCGTGGGTCCCGGGCTCGGACACCCCCTCGCGCGCCTGGGACAGGGCCGTCCACAGCAGCCAGGCGCCGAAGAAGTAGAACACGAAGGAGAAGTTCTCCACCAGGGCCGCCCCGGCCAGGATAAAGAGCAGGCGCAGCACCAGGGCGATAACGACGCCCGCCAGGAGCACCTCCTGCTGGTACCTGCGGGGTACCCGGAAGGTGGACATCATAATGACGAACACGAAGAGGTTGTCCACGCTCAGGGCCTTCTCGGTGAGGTAGCCCGCGAAGTACGCGCTCCCGTAGGGGTGGCCCCAGACCGCCCACACCACGCCCCCGAAGACCACCGCCATGGCCACGTAGGCCACCGACCACCAGGCGGCCTCCCGCATGGAGGGCACGTGGGGGACCCTGACGTGGCCGACGACGTCGATCGTGATCATGGTCAGGATGACGGCGGCCAGGGCCGCCCACCCCAGGGCATGGACGTGCACGTGTGCTCCTCCGGTACGGGTCGGGTACCGGAGGTCTCCTCCCGCCCCGCCCATACCGGGCCGGGCCCGCGACGCCGGGGGAGTCCGGACCGTGGCACGGTACCGGCACGCTCCACCGTGGTGACGACGCCGCTGTTGGTGGGAGTACTCCCCTCCGAGTGCTGATCGTCAGAGTCTACTGTCCCCTCCCTCGTCCCCGCCCGTCGGCCGGGAGAGCAGGTGGTGTGATCCTCACCGGCCCCGGTGGTACCGGGGTGGGCGGCATCCGGTGCTGCGCTCCCGGTGCGCGCCCCTCACGGGCGGCCGTGACACGTCCGTCAGGGACGCCGCCCCGGTGGTGCCGCTCCCGGCCCGGGGGCGTCCTAGGCCCGCAGGTCCCCGCCGCGGACCTTGGCCTCGGCCAGGTAGGGGTTGGCGCGGTGCTCGTGCGCCATGGTCGTGGCCGCCCCGTGCCCGGGCAGCAGGACCGTGGCCGGGTCCAGGACCGAGGCCAGCAGCCGCAGGGTGGCCAGCATCTGCACCTGGTCCCCGCCGGGCAGGTCGGTGCGCCCCACCGACCCCTTGAAGATGACGTCCCCGTCCAGGGCCAGCAGGTAGTCGCGCTCCACGTCGGCCTGGGCGGGGTCGGCCTCGCACAGGGCGGGGACCTCGGCCTCGTACAGCAGGGGGTTGTCGGCCAGGGACGCGCCCAGCAGGAACAGGCTGGAGCCCTCCGAGTGCCCGGGGGCCGGCACGCCCCGCAGCCCGAGGCCGGGGACGAGCTCGACCGCCTCGGACAGGCCCCGGGCGGGGAAGGGGCGCACCCCCTCCGGACGCACCCAGGGGCCGCCCGCCAGGTCGGCGAAGGTCAGGCCCTCGGCCAGGCGGATGCCGGTGGTGGCGTCGGGGTCGTCAAGCCGGTAGAGGTCGGGCCCGGGGACGTAGACCGGCACCTGACAGCCCTCCTGGACGAGCCCCTGGTCGCGGGCGCCCTCGACCAGGGCGCTGGTGTCCCACACGTGGTCGGCGTGGCCGTGGGTCAGCAGGACCGCCCCCAGGCTCAGGCCGTGGGAGCGCAGCAGGGCCAGGGCGCCCCGGGCTGCCCCGGCGCCCGGGTCCACCACCAGCGCGGCCGCACCGGGAGCGGGGGCCAGCACGTAGCAGTTGGCGGCGAAGACGGGGGCAATCGTGCGCTCGAGGATCATGGCCCCACCCTAGGGCAACTAGGCTGTGCCCATGGCTACTCCCGAGTCCCCCTACGGGCCCGTCGTCGGCGGCGGCAGGCCCGTGCGCGTCCACCACCTCACGGCGGCCAAGGCCGCAGGCACCAAGCTCGTCATGCTCACCGCCTACGACGCCCCCACCGCCCGGATCCTCGACGCCGCGGGCACGGACCTGCTGCTCGTCGGCGACTCCATGGGCAACGTCGTGCTCGGCTACGACTCCACCCTGCCGGTGGAGCTCGACGAGCTGGTGGTCGCCACCCGCTCCGTGGCCCGGGCCACCACCCGCGCCCTGGTGGTGGCGGACCTGCCCTTCGGCTCCTACGAGGCGGGCCCCGCCCAGGCCCTGGCCAGCGCGGTACGCCTGGTGAAGGTGGGGGCCAACGCCGTCAAACTCGAGGGCGGGCGGGCGCGTACCGCCACCATCCAGGCCCTGACCCAGGCCGGGATCCCCGTCATGGGCCACCTGGGCTTCACCCCCCAGAGCGTCAACGCCCTGGGCGGCTTCCGCGTGCAGGGCCGCGGCGAGGCCGGCGACGAGCTAATGGCCGACGCCCTGGCCATTGAGCGGGCTGGCGTCATGGGCGTGGTCCTGGAGATGGTCCCCGAGCCGCTGGCCGCCCGCGTCACCGAGGCCCTGGACGTGCCCACCATTGGCATTGGCGCCGGGGCCCGCTGCGACGGGCAGGTCCTGGTGTGGACCGACATGGCCGGCATGACCGACTGGTCACCGCGTTTCGCCAGGAAGTTCGGCCAGGTCGGGGCCGCCCTGGCCCAGGCCGCCGCCGACTACGGGCAGGCCGTGCGCGCTGGCTCCTTCCCCGCCCCGGAGCACTGGTTCGCCTCCTGACGCCCCCTGGGCGTCCTAGGCCCTGGGCAATCCTGGCCCCGGACCGGGGGCCTGCACCTCAGAGGCGGCGGGGAAGGCCGGCCCGACCCCGGGCTCAGGTGAAGGTCTTCGGTGTCGGAGTAGGTCGGCCCGACCCCGGGCGCCCGGGCTCAGGAGGCACCCGCCTCGCCCTGGGGGCGGGTGAGTCCCTCGGGGTGGGTGAGGTCCACCGGGACCGGGACGACGCCGTCGAAGGCGTGGGCGAGGTCCACGGACGGGAAGGTGACCCCCTGCCCGGCCGGGTCGGCCGCCCAGGCCAGGAGCCTGGGGCGGGCCGGGTCGGCCGGGTCCACCTCGAGGGTGGTCACCGAGCAGTTGGCCATGGGCTCCCTGCCCAGGACCTGGGCGCCGACCCAGCGGGCCACCAGGCTCGTGAGCGTCATGCCGTGGGAGACGACCAGGACGTGGGGCCCGGCCCCGTCGCCCGCGCCCCACCGGCGCAGGTCGGCCACGATCCGGGCCAGGGCGGCGTCGGTGCGGGCCAGGTAGTCACGCGCACGCACGCCGCCGGGGGCGCCCGGGTCCCGTCCGGCCAGGACCGCCGGCAGGTGCGTGCGCGCGGGCAGGGCGGCGAGCATGACCTCGTCCGGCCCCGCCTCGTAGACGCCGTAGTCGTACTCCCGCAGCCCCGACAGCACGGTACGGGGGACGTCCTCGCGCCCGGCCAGGAGCAGGTCCGTGGTCTCCAGGACCCGCCCCTGGGGACTGGTGTAGGCGTGCACGAAGGGCACCTCGTGCAGGTAGGCCCCCACCGCCAGGGCCCCCTGACGCCCCTGGGGGGTCAGGGGCGAGTCCGCACGGCCCTGCGTGCGGTGCTGCTCGTTGAGGACGGTACGACCGTGGCGGACGAGGTGGAGGGTGGCCATTAGATCATTCTACGGCCCGCCCGCGCCCCTGGCCCCGGGGCGGTCCGACGGCCAGGGCCCCACGCTCCCGGGCGCGACCCGCGGGCCCCGACACGGGCGGGGATGCTTGTCCACGCAGGTCAGAGCCTCGGACCTCAGGACGTGGACCCCGACGCGGGCGGGGGTGCTCCTATGCTGGGCCCATGACCCACGGCACCCGCCCCCACCCCGACGAGCTGGCTGACCGCGCCCCGCGCGGCACCCTCGTCCCCGGCACCCTGTCCGCCCCGAGGCACGTCCCCCGGTCCATT
>ERZ772921.1954-NODE-1954-length-11467-cov-11.359534_pt1 | contig 11467 bp, 11 predicted proteins | sample MGYA00512117_ERZ772921 | MGnify/ENA primary metagenome ERZ772921 (study PRJEB29015, sample SAMEA2737944) | human oral metagenome | biome: human oral; feature: human-associated habitat; material: dental | place: China | collected 2150 ... | reverse complement strand
AAGGACACTGGGTGTTCCGGGAGAAGGTGCCGGAGAAGGCCCCACCAGTATGCCGCGCGGACTGTCCGGTCGGCCACAGTCCCGGCCTGCTGATACGCCTGTCGCCCTATGGCTCCGCGTGCGGTCCCATGACGGGTGGGGCCCTGAGGCCCGAGGGATGTGCATGAGCTTCAAGGCCCATCTCGTGGCCGTCTCGCCGACGGTGCCGCGTCTCGACATCCTTGCGCATCCGGAGGGCGGGCCCGGGGGCGCGCAGGCCTTCACCGACCGGTCGATGCCCGGGTGTCCGTCAGAATGACATTGGAGGCCCAGGGCGTCGTGCCCCTCGGAGGAATCCTTGCGATCATGCGGTTTCTCTCTTGCGCGTCTGGGCCTGGAGGGGCCAATGTCATTCTGGTGGACACCTGCCGGCTCGGAGTCGCTCGGCGTGCGACCCGTCCCTCCTTCGCCGGAATGCGGGCCCGCCATCCACCGTGGAGCACCCCGCGATGGCTCGCGCATCAGCGACGGCGCCCGCGGCCGAGGCGAGGTCGGCGTGGAGGCCTGCCGGGTGTGGACGTCGGCGGTTCGGGCGGGTCATAATGGTGGGGAGCCACCCGGTTGGGCCCGGATGGCTCCCCTGGCGGGCGGCTCAGCTGAACCACCTGCCGAGGGCATCCACAAGGACACCGATGGCCCGGACCAGGCGAGCGATTCCTGTCAAGATCTCGCTCACCTTCCGGGCCATCTCCTTGTCCTTGCGGACTTTGGCATGTCGGCCTCTCGGCTTGGACACGGCCCCCACCTCCTCCCTGGCTCCTTAGCTTCCCCGGCAAGGACACTGGGTGTTCCGGGAGAAGGTGCCGGAGAAGGCCCCACCAGTATGCCGTGCGGACTGCCCGAGCAGTCCAACCGCGAGCACAGAGCGGTGCCCCGTTGCCGCGGGAAGGATCAGCGCGGCTCGTTCTCATTGGGGAGGAGCGGCGGCGTCACCCGCCCGTCACGGTTGATGAAGCGCGCCGGTGGAAGCGGCTGCGCCTGTTCCAGCTCATCGAAGAGGGCCAGTGCCGACGCGCTTCCCGCGACCCGTTTCGAGGGGACGAATTTCAGCGCCGTGGAGTTGACCGTGATCTTCTCGCCCGCTTGAGCCATGCGGCTCGCCATATTCATCAGGGGATTCTGGCGCTCGCCCTCGTCGATCTCTCTCTGGAGAAATTCACGGCATTCTTGGACGTCTTCCTTCCAGCTTCGCAGCTCGCGCTGGATGAGGCGCTCGTGCCACTCGAAATTGTCGCCCATCGATTCAATGACCCACCCCGGCCACTGGGCGTAGAAGGCCTCAATCCCCAGATCGTCGTCCATGAGGGACCACCAGCGCAGTGATCGCTCTCGGAAGTCGATGTGCACGCCCGTGCAGGGTCGCTCGTCGCGCGGCTGGTCGTCCCACAGCAGGGGCTCTCCTGCGCGGGAGCGTTCGAGGGTCTCAGCTGCGATGCGACGCATATTGATGGGCCCCAGCTCCGCGATGACGTCGAGGACCCCTTCGCCGCGCCACCTGAGGAGCTCGCCGTCCTCGAGGACCGCGGAGAACGCGTCGGCGGGCTCGAACTCGTCCCAAGGACCGAACCACGAGTCCCCTTCCATCGTCTGGGTATCGTACGCAGTGCTTGTGAAGAGGGAGGCCGGGTCCACCCCTGCCGCCCAGAGCGTGCCGCGTGTGCCTTCGGGGGACCAGATGGCCGTCCACCCCGGCCAGGTTCTCTCCACCAGCGCATTGATCAGCCGTGGGAGGTAGAGCCCCTCGCTCTCCTCGGCCCACACGACCGTCTTCGACCTCAAGTCGATGAGCAGGGTGCCCTCGATCCATACGGCGCCCTTCCAGTCGTGCGGGGTATCGACGCCCATGGGCTTCATCTGACGCACGCGGTGCAAGGTGGCGTCGAACCCGTCGAGAGCGATGTCACCTCCGATGGTCTGCGCGGCCCAGTGGTCGTAGTAGATCTCCGATCCGGACTCGGTCTGGACGATCACTCCCAGCCGTGAACCCACAATGAGTCTCCTTTCTCCTGCACGCCCTACTCGGCTACGTGGGTTTCGGGCGATACGCCCAACAGCCCGCTGAAACGGTCGACGTGGCATGCGAGCTCGTCGGCCACACGATGCTTCTTGGTGTCGAGAGTGTCGGAGCCGGCGGTCCTGCGGAACCGCGACATGGGCGGCAGGATGCGTGAGACGGCAGTTCCTTCGACGCCGATGCGTGCGAGTCCCCCCAGAGCGGCCGCCACGAGCCGCTTGGTTGGCTCGGCCTTGAGACGCTCCTCGGAGATGAGGGCATCGAGTTCGGCTTGTTGGCGGCCCGCAATGTGGGCCTCCCACTGGGCGGCGACGTCGCCCGTCGAGGACACGGAGCGGACGAAGTCTTCGATGAGGTCGCGCTTGTTGTGCAGGGACGGGCTAGAGGCCAGTGCGCGTGTGATATCGACCGGGATCTCGCGGTCGCCGCCGTCGAGCTCGCCGCGATGCTTCTCGACGAGCATGAGGACGTAGTCGACATTGACCTCGACCTGCTTGACGAGTTCGATCTCGAAGACGAGGTCGTCGTTAATGACCTCCTTCTCCGCCGTTCTCGTCCGCCGCAGCTCCTGGTAGAGGTCGACGTAGACGCTCTTGTAGTCGTCGAGCTCGCCGACGTCGAGGACATCGGCGTCGGCGAAATCGTCGAAGCTCGTCAGGATGTTGCGCAGCCGCAGGATCGCCCCGAAGAGCCGGATGAATCGCTTCTGCTCGCTCTCGGAGGCGATCACTCCTCCGGGTTTGAAGCCCGCGCGCAACTCGCTTACCTTCTCAAGGTACTCCTGGAGGTACTCGGCGTAGGGGCGCAGGAGGACGAGTCCGCCGGCGTCCTTGTCGCCGAACAGGGCGATGGCTTCGTCAGTCTGCTCCTGCAGGTTGCGGAAGCAGACGACGTTCCCGTATGTCTTGACGGAGTTGAGGATCCGGTTGGTGCGGGAGAAGGCCTGGATCAGTCCGTGGGTGCGCAGGGGCTTGTCCACCCACAGGGTGTTGAGGGTCTTGGAGTCGAAGCCGGTGAGGAACATGTTGACGACGATCACCAGGTCGATGGCCTTCTTCGTCAGACGCTCGGAGATGTCCTCGTAGTAGTTCTCGAATCCCTGGGCGTCGGTGCTGCAGCTGGTGGCGAAAGTCCGGTTGTAGTCGCCGATGGCGGCGTCGAGGAAGGCGCGGTCGTCGGCCGACAGGCGCGTGGGGTCAACAGACTCCTCCCCCAGCAGTCCTCCGGGGGCGTCGGCGTTCGGCGCGCAGGAGTAGATAATGCCAACCGTCAGCCGCTGGTCGACGGGCAGCCCCTCCTGCTGGCGCTTGAACTCGCTGTAGTACTCGCGTGCCGCCCGGATCGATGCCGTGGCGAAAAGGGAGTTGAAGCCGCGCACGCGCGCATCGTGGAGCGTGTAGGAGCTGGCGCGCTTGGTCTTCTGGGCGAAGTGCTTGCGGATGTAGCGCACCACCTGACTCAGGCGCTGTGGGGCGAGAAGGGCCTGCTCGGTGTCGATCCCGGGGACCTCGCCGTCGCGGACGTCGTCGGGCATCTTGATGGTGTCGATGTAGTCGACACGGAAGGGCAGGACGTTCTTGTCCCGGATGGCGTCGACAATTGTGTAGGTGTGCAGCTGGTCGCCGAAGGCCTGGGCGGTGGTGCGCAGGTCCAGCTTCCCGGATGTCCCGGAGTTCTCGGCGAAGATCGGGGTCCCGGTGAAGCCGAAGAGGTGGTAGTTGCGGAAGGTCTTGGTGATGGCGGTGTGCATGTCGCCGAACTGGCTGCGGTGGCACTCGTCGAAGATGAGGACGACGTGCCCGTTGTAGATGGAGTGCCTGCGGTGACCGCCGACGAAGTTGGAGAGCTTCTGTATTGTGGTGACAATGATCCTCTGCTCGGGATCATTGATCTGGGCGGCCAGCTGCGTTGTGGACTGGTTGGCGGAGACGGTTCCGGCGGAGAAGCGGTTGTACTCCTTGATGGTCTGGTGGTCGAGGTCCTTGCGATCGACGACGAAGAGGACCTTGTCCACGTCCTCGAGACCGGCGGCGAGCTTGGCGGTCTTGAAGGAGGTGAGGGTCTTGCCGCTTCCGGTGGTGTGCCAGATATAGCCGCCGGCGGCGGGAGAGCCGGTGCGTTTGTTGAGGGTGGAGGTGTTGATCCGCTGGAGGATCTGTTCGGTAGCGGCGATCTGGTAGGGTCGCATGACGAGCAGTTTCTCGGCGGTGGTGAACACGCAGTAGCGGGTGAGGACTGCCAGCAGGGTGTGCTTTGCGAAGAAGGTCCTGGTGAAGCCCTCGATATCGGCGACGGGCCGGTTGCGGGCGTCGGACCACCAGGAGGTGAACTCGAAGGAGTCGGAGTTGGCGGCCTTCGCCTGGCGCCGCCCGCCGGTGTTCTCGGTGACGTGGTCGAGGCGGGTGGTGTTGGAATAGTACTTCGTGTCGGTGCCGTTGGAGATGACGAAGACCTGCACGTAGCCGTAGAGGCCCGAGCCGGCCCAGAAGGAGTCGCGCTGGTAGCGGTTGATCTGGTTGAAGGCCTCGCGGATGGGCACGCCGCGGCGTTTGAGCTCGACATGGACCAGCGGCAGGCCGTTGACGAGGATGGTGACGTCGTAGCGGTTCCTGTGCGCGCCGGTGTCGACGACGTACTGGTTAGTGACCTGGAGCCGATTGTTGTGGATGCGTTTCTTGTCGATGAGCCGGATGTTCTTGAACTCGCCATTGTCCCGGCGGAGGACCTGGACGTGGTCCTCCTGGATACGGCGGGTCTTGTCAATGATGGAGTCATTGGAGGCGGCGATGGACTTCCTGAAGAATCGCTTCCACTCCGCATCGCTGAAGCGGTAATCGTTGAGGGCCTCGACCTGGGCGCGGAGGTTGGCAATGAGGTCGTTCTCGGTATCGAAGCGGACGTACTCGTAGGCCTGGGCCTGTAGCTGCTTGATGAAGGCGGCTTCAAGGGCAGCCTCGGACTGGTAGGTGGTGCGGTCGCGCTCGGCGGGCTCGTACCGAGCGACGACGGTGGACTCCTCGGTGAGAATGACGGGTTCGATGCCAATGGCGCGGGTGTCGTGGGTGGTCATCCTTCTGCGGTCCTCTCGCTGGGCGGAGTCGGCGGGGCCGGTGAGGCGGCCGGCAGGTCGCGGTTCTCCCAGTCCCCGTAGGCGCCGCCGTCCCAGAGCCATGAGAGGCGACCGTTGCAGGCGCGCCCGGTGGCGATAGCTCCGGCCGCGGACGGCGAGGTGAAGGGGATGTCCCGGGTGACGACAGCGGTGGCGCCATCGATGCTGATGGAGCCGTCGGCGACGAGCTTGGTGTGGCGCTCACGGTAGGCGGCGTAGGCGCGGCGGGTGCTCGGGGTGCGTCCGACGCCGGTCCACGCGGCGGTCACGCGGGAGCCTTCGAGGAGGAGGAACTCATCTCCGACGACACGTGCGCGCGCATCGATACTGTTGCGGACGACGGTGAGGCGGAAGACCGGTGAGGCGTCGGATGCGAGTTGCGGCGAGGGATCGGGGGCGGTGGATGCTGCGGTGCGCAGGACATTGACCCCGAGGACGGGGAGGATGCCGCGAACCTGGGCGAGGAAGGCCTCGGCGTCGGAGACCTGGGCCTCGGAGAGCCTGCGGGGCTGAGGCCTCTGCTTGTTGTCGGGCAGGGAGCAGCGCTCGGCGCGGGCGGCGATGTCGAGGAGGCGGGCCTCGAGATAGCCCCAGTGCCCTTCGTTGAAGGAGTCGTCCCGGCTTGAGATGAGGACGGCGCGGTCCCACCAGTCGCGGTTGCGGTCGTGGTCGCGGAACCTGGCTGTGAAGGACTCAGTGCGTCCGATGTAGCAGGTGGTGCTCTCAATGGATGAGGGGTCTTCGCCCAGGAGCAGGTAGACACCGTTGCGGTTGGCGTCATCCCGGGCGAGGAGGCGGGTGAGGTCGGAACGGGAGCCTGTGAGGACGTGGCCGGTCCAGCCCGCGACATCGGCGGTGGTGATGCCGCCGGGCTCCCCGTCGACCAGGAAGAGCTCGATGTGCTTGCCGCTCACCCTCAGACCGCCTTCTCCGGGAACGTGAGGAGCTTGTCCCGGTAGTACTCGTACTGCTGCCGACGCGCCTCGATCTCTGCTGGAAGGCCGGACGAAATATCGGAAATAAGAGTGTCGAAGAAGTTTAATACTTCGACGATTCGATCCTGCTCCTGCCTTGGGGGGATAGGGATTGAAATCGATGAGAATCCATCAATCAGTAGGGTCTTGACCTTTGTTCGTGCGACATGCTTCGCCTTTTGGCGACGGAACCAGTCGGTCCGCAGAAGATATGATACGAAAACTGGGTTCAGGTCGGTCCTGAAAATGTAGCAATGATCGTGGATCGCTGCTGGTTCTTTGCCAAGCCATGCGACGCATTGTCCGACATCGTCAGCAACTTCGCCGACATCGACGATTACCACATCGCCAGGTTTGGCGAACCTGAGCCCGGTAGTGACATCTTCTCGTAGATGACTCATCACTTGATCGGCCCAAACGCCATAGTGGGTGTATATTTCCCCGTAATGGATGCAGGGAGTGCCGGTGTCGGCGTAATCGGCTTTTGTGAATCGCTTTCCTCGTTGGAATGTTCCAACGTCAGATAGTTTTCTCCAAGGTGCTTCTGTGCGGCGGTTCGAGAAATCTAGAAGTTTTTCAAGGTAGTACGCGTACTGCTGTTTCCGAAGTTCCAGCTCCGCCTCCAGCTCCGCCTCCAGTGCAACGAACTTGTCCAGGATTGTCACGATCTCGTGTTGCAATTCAAGCGGAGGGATCGGGGCCCATATTTTTGCGAGATTTGAGGTTGAGAGCTCGATTACCTTCGTTCCGAACGCGTACCTGCGTTTGTCGGAGTTGAACCGAGCCGTTCGGAAGTAGTGTGAAAGAAACTTGGTGTCCTGATCGGTTGACAGGACGGTTGCGTGCCCTCCGGTTACGGCAGGTTGGCTCCCCGTCCATGCAACTGCTTTGCCAACATCCTCAATATTCTCACTTGTGTTGGCGATGACGAGGTCTCCTGATGCTACGGGTGTCAGTTTGCCTGCGTGCGCCGGGGTGACGTGGGCATATGTGTGCGCTGTGTGCGCCCCATATTTTGTATATATATGACCGTAATGGATGGCAGCAACACCATTGTCTATGAATGTTGACTTAGGCATGCCGGTTCCTCGGCGGAGCTCTGCGATCTCTCCGAGCGGTTTGTACTCGACCCCATCCGGGCACATCTGACGGATCATGTCGTCAATGCGGTTCACTTCTCGTCTCCCTCCAGGTCGGCCACGATCTTATCGATGCCCGCGCGAAGTTCCTCCTGGTGGGTGACGATCCGCCTGATCCGGGCGTTAAGCTCGGCGATGTCAATGACCTCGCGCGTGTCCTCGGCCTCCACGTAGGCGGACACCGACAGGTTGTATCCGTTGTCGACGATACGCTCCGCGTCCACCAGCGCGGCCGTGTACTCGACGTCGGCGCGCTCCCGGAGCATCCCGAGGATCGCCTCCTGGTTCTCCGGGGAGAGCTTGTTCTTATTTCCCTGCCGGACGAACTGCTTCGAGGCGTCTACGAACAGAACGGCGTTGTCTCTCTTCGCCTTCTTGAGCACGATAATGCAGGTGCCGATCGTCGTGCCGAAGAAAAGATCCGGTGGCAACTGGATGACCGCATCGACATAGTTATTGTCCACAAGGTACTTGCGGATCTTCGCTTCCGCGCCCCCGCGGTACAGGACGCCCGGGAACTCGACGATCGCCGCAACGCCGTCGACCGCCAGCCACGAGAGCATGTGCATGGTGAAGGCGAGATCCGCTCGCGACTTCGGCGCGAGCACCCCCGCCGGGGCGAAGCGCGGATCGTTGATGAGGGCCGGGTCGTCCTTGCCGACCCACTTCGTGGAGTACGGAGGATTAGAGACGATCGCCTGGAAGGGCTCGACCTTCCAGTGGGCGGGGTCGGTAAGCGTGTCCCCGTGGGCGATGTCGAAGCTCTCGAAGTTGATGTCGTGCAGGAACATATTGATCCGGCACAGGTTGTAGAGTGGTCAGGTTGATCTCCTGGCCGAAGAACCCGCCGACGTTGTCCCTGCCGACAAGATTCGCGAACTTCAGCAGCAGCGAGCCCGAGCCGCAGGCCGGATCGTAGACCCGGTTGAGCCGGCTCCTGCCGTCGGCGGCGATCCGCGCCAGGACCTCGCTGACCTCCTGCGGGGTGAAGAACTCGCCGCCGCTCTTGCCCGCCGAGGAGGCGTACATCGTCATGAGGAACTCGTAGGCGTCCCCGAAGGTGTCGATCGCTGTGTCCCCGTAGGACAGGTCGAGGTCGCCGATCGCGTTGAGCAACCTCACGAGTTTTCCGTTGCGCTGGGCCACGGTGCGGCCCAGCCTGGTGGAGTTGACATCGACGTCGTCGAAGAGGCCGCGCAAGTCGTTCTCCGACCCGCCGCCCATCGCCGAGACCTCAATATTCTTGAATATCCTGGCGAGGGTCTCGTTGAGGTTCTCGTCCCGGGCGGCCCGCTCGCGCACGTTGGCGAACAGTTCGCCCGGAAGGATGAAGAACCCCTTCTCCTCCACGAGGCCCTGGCGGATCCCCTCAGCATCCTCCTGCGCCAGGTAGCGGTAGTCGAAGTCCGGGTCTCCCGCCTCCCTCTCGGTGCGGTTGACATGGTCGGTGAGGTTCTCCGAGATGAACCGGTAGAACAGGAAGCCGAGGACGTAGGCCTTGAAGTCCCAGCCGTCCACGCTTCCGCGCAGGTCGTTGGCGACCTGCCAGATCGTCCTGTGGAGCGCGGCGCGCTCGGTTTCCTTGCTCATCGGGTGGGCCTCGTCGTCGGGAAGGGGTACGGAGGGCAGTGTGCCACCTGCCTGCGACCTCCATCGCCAGGCGCACGTTGTCCGACGACGCCGACCGTGACGGCTGTCGGATGGTAGGCGGCCAGCAGAGGAAGTGGTGGTATATTTTCTGACATGAATGACGGCGGGTACCCGGCGGAGCAGAAGGTCCTCGACGACCTCGGCTCAGACTTCCTGCAGGCCTTCGTCGATGCTGTTGCGGGTGCGCGCGAGGACTACGCTGTCTTCCGCCGCGAGCACCCGGACTGGTTGGCGGGCTTCGCCTCACGGAGCACGGCAGCGGTCATGCACGAACGGCTCTGGGGCCGGCTCATCGCCCTGGTCGATGCCTTGGAGGGCATCCGCATCGTTGACGAGCCGCCGGTGCGGGAGATCATCATCGGCATGTCCTACCGGGCGCGGATCAAACGGCATCACTTGGACGACACGATTGCCTCGTACCCGACCGCGTCCTCACTTGCCTTCTGGGCTCCGGGGGCGGCTACGTTCGACGGGTTGGAGCAGTACAGCCTCGCGCTCGGCTACGAGTGGGACGAGGAGACCCGGGAGCCTGGCGCCGCGGTTGTCTCCCTGCGTGACGGGACGCAGCGTGCCATCTGGAAGATCAGCCTCGACCGTGACGAGGAGAAGGAAGCTGGTTTCACCTGGAGCTCGGTTGAGCCGCGTCTGCCGCAGTTGGACCTCAGTGCTGTCCTCACGGAGGCCGACGACGAGGAGGACCTCGCATGAGTATCGCCGTGGCCGAGTCCCTGCTGGTCCTGCGCCGCGCCCGAGGGATGACCCAGACCGAGCTCGCCGACGCAGCGGGCATCACGCAAGCGGCACTGTCGCGCTATGAGAACGACATGCGAGAACCGGACAAGGAGATTGTCCGCAGGCTCGCCGACGCCCTGGGCGTGACTGCCCCGTTCCTGGCGCACGACTTCCAGATGCGCGGTGGGATCGCGGCCGATGCCCACATGCGCCGGAAGGCCACGGCGAAACCTGCGGACTGGAAGCGCGTCGAAGCCAAGGTCAACGAGCTCCGCATGCACTCCAGCTTCCTTCTTGAGCGCGTTCCCCTCGAACCGGGCCGGCACGTCCTCAACCTGGACCCGGATGAGCAGACGCCTCAGGAGGCCGCCCAGATGCAGCGCGCCTCGTGGCAGATGCCGATTGGCCCCGTGCGCCACCTGGTGCGTTGGCTTGAGGCCGCGGGAGTCCTCGTCGTCGAGGAGAGCTTCGGGACGCAGCGGATCGACGGAATGTCGCAGTGGGCCGGCGAGCACGCCGTCGTCCTCGTCAATGCCGTCATGCCGACCGACCGTCGTCGTTGGACCCTTGCTCACGAGCTCGGCCACCTTATCCTCCACTCCACCTACATTGGCGCCGACGCCGAGGGGCAGGCCAATGCCTTCGCCGCCGAGTTCCTCATGCCCGAGCAGGTCATCAGGTCCGAGTTGTCGAACCTGTCCCTGGGGAAGTTGATGGACCTCAAGGCCGAATGGGGAACCTCGATGCAGGCGATCTGTGAGCGGGCCGTTGAGCTCAAGAAGGCGACCTCGGGTGACCGGCAGAGGTTCTCCCGCCAGATGCGGGACAGGGGCTGGCGGATCCACGAGCCCGGCAGCGATGAGTTGGCGCCCGAGACCCCAACGCTCGCCAGGTCTCTCGGCCGCCAGCTCCTCGATGCGGGGCTCTCCCGGGCGGAGGTGGCTCAGATGGTCGGCGTGCGCAAGGACCAGGGTTCGGTCTTCCTCCCCGAGCCCACCGCCGGCGCCCTGAGAAGGGTCAAGTAACGCGAGCGGACTTGGCCCGGCCGCCGCTCCCGTGCCCGGCAGTCCAGTTTGATATCAGGAGACGGCAGGGCGGGGTCTGCGGGGTCGACTGCGGTAACCCGCGGGCGGCCTGACGGGAGGAGTGGAAGTGATGGGCGCGAAGGCGACTGATGGCAGGGCCTATGAGGTGGTTGCCCACCGCGAGGCGTACCCGGAAGGGTCGTGGTGGGTGTTCGACATCCCCGCGCTCGGGGCTGCGGGGCAGACCTCGAGGCTCGCGAATGTGGCGGCTGAAGCCCGTGCCATCATCGCTGCGTGGGATGAGGACGGTCCTGACGAGCAGGATGTACGGGTGGCTGTGCGTCTGGACGGCGAGGTCGAGGCGCGGCGCATCTGGGAGCAGGGCGAGGCCGAGGAGCGCGCGGGGCGCGCAGCCCTCGCCCGCGCCGCCTGCTCCCCGGCGAGCTTCTTCGCCTCGCGGTAGGCGGCGACGTCCTGCACCATCCCGAGTTCTTCAGGGGCTTCCAGGTCGGTGACGCTCACGAGCACCTCGGAGAGTCGGCTGCGCAGCTCACGCGTCGAGACCCATTCGGGGCGTCCGCCGTGCGCCCGCCGGGCGCCCGCGGGCGGGGCATGGAACGTGAACGTACCCTCCCAACGTGAACGTACCTTTCTCCCGTCCTTCTGAGGTCTGCCCCCAGAAGGACGGGAGTGATGTCTCAGGAGATCGGTGACAGTTCTGTGTCAGGACATCGGTGACGGTTGGTGTGTCAGGACATCGGTGACGTTTCGGGGGGTCTTGCGGG
>ERZ772921.1945-NODE-1945-length-11515-cov-4.872513_pt1 | contig 11515 bp, 7 predicted proteins | sample MGYA00512117_ERZ772921 | MGnify/ENA primary metagenome ERZ772921 (study PRJEB29015, sample SAMEA2737944) | human oral metagenome | biome: human oral; feature: human-associated habitat; material: dental | place: China | collected 2150 ... | reverse complement strand
ACAGAAAAAGATACAGTAGTAGTAGGTAAAACAAAGATAAAGGGAAGTAATACAACGACTATTATTTGGCGCGCCCGTTCGAACAGTTGCTCAAAGCCGGAAAAATTCCCATGAGCGTGCTCGACGATAAGGTATCGCGCGTGCTACGCACGATATTCCGCACGGCTATGAACCCCAACCGCATCATCGGCAACCAATGTTCTGAAGCCCACTACGACGCCTGTCGGCAAATAGCCGAAGAGGGCATCGTGTTGCTCAAAAATACCCGAAACCTGCTACCGCTCGACACAAAGAAATACGGCAAAATTCTTGTTGTGGGTGAAAATGCCACTCGCTCGCTCACCAAAGGCGGCGGTTCGTCTGAGCTCAAAACTCTTTACGACATCTCGCCACTCGAAGGTTTGAAGGCGCTTTATGGCGATAAAATTGATTATGCGCAGGGATACGAATCGGGTGGAGCACATTACGACAAGATAGACACCATCCCCGTTGCCGTGCAAACACAACTGAGAAAAGAGGCCTTGGAGAAAGCACGCAAAGCAGACATCATCTTGTATATCGGCGGATTGAACAAGAATCACTTGCAAGATTGTGAAAACGGAGACCGCGAAGACTACAACCTATCGTTCGGACAGAACGAGTTGATTGCCGGATTGGCCGCGCTCAAGAAACCGGTTGTGGTGATAACCTTTGGCGGAAACCCTTACGCCACACCTTGGATTGATAACGTCGGCGCATTGGTTCACTGCTGGTATCTCGGTTCCGAGTCGGGAACAGCCTTAGCCAATGTACTCTCGGGCAAAGTAAATCCCAGCGGAAAACTTCCCATAACGTTCGCCGTTAAACAAAACGACTATCCCTGCTTTGCTTACGGGGCGGAAGGATTTCCCGGTGTTAACTACGAGGAATATTACCGCGAGGGCATCTTTGTAGGCTATCGCCACTTTGACACGCGCGGTATCAAAGCTCGCTTTCCTTTTGGTTACGGACAAAGTTATACCACCTTTAAATACGGACGGCCTACCCTTTCATCGCGCACCATCGCACCCAACGGACACCTCACACTCACTGTTGCTGTAACCAACACAGGAAAAAGAGCAGGCAAAGAGATTGTGCAGCTGTACATCGGCGACGACAAAGCCAGCGTAGAACGCCCACGAAAAGAACTGAAAGGTTTTAGAAAAATTGCACTGATGCCGGGCGAAACCCGCACGGTAACATTCGATATTACCACCGAAGACCTGCAATTCTTTTCAGAGAAAGAGCACCGTTGGGTAGCCGAACCCGGCACTTTCAAAGCCTATGTATGCGCTTCGTCTGAGGATGTACGCGGTACGGCTGCTTTCGAACTGCGCTAAACCTTATCGAATAACAAAATAATCATCAAACAATGAATCAAACAACCTACATCCGCTTCATCAAGAAGCAACTTTTTACACTTCTGTTTTGCCTGCTGGCCGCTACGACGGCGCAAGCACAAAACACCGTACGCAAAATACAAGTTCCGCTCGGCAACGAGGGCGCACAGCTTTTTGGCTACCTGCCCGAGAAGCCTACGGGACGCGCAGTTATCTGTTGTCCGGGCGGAGCCTACGAAAGTTTGGCCATCGACCACGAAGGTCATCAATGGTCGGCCTTCTTCAACCCACGCGGCATTGCCTTCTTTGTGCTTAAATACCGCATGCCGCGCACCAATCATATCATTCCGCTGACCGATGCCGAAGCTGCCATGCGCCTTGTGAGAGATAGTGCCGCAGCATGGCACATCAATCCCGCCGATGTCGGCATCATGGGCTTTTCGGCCGGCGGACACGTGGCCAGCACCCTCTCAACCCATGCATCGGCTGCCACACGACCCAACTTCGCCATTTTGTTCTACCCCGTTATCACGATGAAACAACCCGGAACCCATCTCGGTTCGCGCCATCACCTTCTGGGCGATAAGCCCGACCGTAAGTTGGTAGAACGTTATTGCAACGAGCTGCAGGTACGCAGCGGCGAAACACCGACAACCATTCTCTTTCTTACCGCCGACGACGATGTGGTGCCACCCTTAGAAAACGGTGTGGCTTACTATTGCGCCATGCAACGCGCCGGTAATGCCTGCACGCTACACATTTACCCCACCGGCGGGCACGGCTTCGGCTATCTGTCCTCGTGGCGTTATCACAACAACGCTCTTTACGAGCTTAACGACTGGCTTACCCGTCTACCTGCTCCCACGCGCTGAAAAATATTACAGCCCGCGCACGAGTTGGTAAGATAATAAAAGATGTGAGTTCTGCTGCTTGTTGAACTCACATCTTTTGCGTATAAGGATAAAAAGATAATTGTAACAAACGGCTGATAAAACGACAGAGCCGTCCGGTCACCATTTCAGGCATTCCGACACTCCGAACGTGCAATCTGGTCACCAGTTTAGATATCCCGACACTTTCAATGCTCAAAATAATTTATTACAAGTGTTTCGATTAAAAATGTCGCCACATCCCAAAAGGATGCGGCGACATTTCTGTATGCCCCTCCACCCGGCAAAAAAGATAGGTGGAGATGGAGAAAAAGCGCAACCCGCTAATGCTCAATCGATAGCTCTACAGGACCCAGTAAGCCCGATGGCAATAGGGGCGAATCGGCCTTATAGAAGGGGAAACCCGTGTAGGTGTAACGCTTGGAATTATTAGGCTGACAATCGCCGATAAGCCGATTGACCCAAAGGTTTATCACCTCTACCTCAATGCGGTTATCACCCTTCTGCAGCGCGTCGGTAATGTCGACAGTGTAAGGGGCCTTCCACAGTATGCGCTGCCGCCTTCCATTAACGATAACCTGCGCCATGCAGCCTACCTTACCCAGATTTAAAACATAGCGAGCTGCTTTGAGGGGGAAGGACGGAAGTAAGAAACGATTGCGATAAACGGCGCGGCCCGAATAGTATTTGATATCGGGGTCAGACTGTTCGGTGTACGATTGCAGGCGAGGCATAACGAGGGTTTTCTCGGTCGGCATATTATCGCGGAAAGTTACCTGCCAATTGGTTTCGATTTGACACACGGGTGTTATACGACGAGCGGGCAACTGCTGTTCGGCCGGTTGCGCCTTTCCCTGAAATACCACGAAAACGGCATCGTTGGGCACCATATCAAGATAAATAGTGGTTGCATCGCGACCCACACGGTAAGAAAGCTCTTCGGTCTGCCCCGTTTCGGGATGCCAGAGAAGGGGTTTCATACCTGCCGTGCGACAGGTAACGGTAAGCGAGCGCGACCGGTCGGTGCGGTTGTTGAGCCAGTAAATCTCGGCGTTGTCGGTGGTGCGATGCACATATCGCCAATGCGCAGCGGCTCCTTCGGCTCCATTGCCTTCGCTCACCACAACATCGGGAAGTATTCCGTTAGCCCTCAACACAGTGGCGGCCGACGCATAGTTGTAAACGTTGGGGCGACCCGAATAAAACACCTCGCGCACCAGTCGGGCAAACTCAAGGCTATCTCCCGTTAACGAGGGCATCAGCTCGGGCACCTGTCCACAGATAAGAGCTCCTTCACGGGCCAATCGAGCAAGAGTTCGCAATACGGGAAGCGACATCTTGCGGGCGTTCTTATCCAGCACCAGCAGACGATACTGCATTCCGCTGGGAGCGGTGAGGCGACCATTGCGGAAGGTGATTATCCGGGTGAGGGCGTCGGCATTGATGTAATCGAAATTGTAACCTGCGGGTATATCGGGATGAACGTGGGCAAAGAGACCGGTGATATTGTTGTCTTCACCGTAATAATACAAGATGTCGGCCACGCTACGTCCCTGTTGCATCATATAACTGCTGCGCGCCAGATAGTCGGTCCACGGCTTGGCCCATTCGGCCCACGTGTCGTGGCGGTTAAACCAAGGTCCGTACATCATCAGTCCCAATCCGGGTCGCTTGTCGTCTACCGGTTGATGAGCGCATTCTTGAATAAAGAAACGGTTCACGCCGTTAGCTATTTCGAGGTCGGCAACCGGTTTCAGATTGCCCGGATAAAATACGTAAGCACCGGAGTAGAGCCCATTGGCGGTCATCGATTCGGCAGCAACAATGGGTTTTCCGTAAAGATGAGCCACAGACGCCGACTCACGAATGTCGCTTTCAGACATTGACGTAGTAGCGGCATCGGTGGGCTGACACCACATGGCAGCCATCGGAATGTCTCCTTTGCTCTTGGCTTCCATACCGTCGACAAGGTAAAGCCGCCCGTTCTCGTGCGTTTCATAATAGGTGCTCATCCCCCGAGCAGCCAATATGCTGTCTACTTGAGCATACAGGTTTTCGGTAATCAGCTCGCCAATAGTCTTCCGCCAATCCCAAAGAAAGCGTTCACTGCGGTCGGCACTGCCGATAAGTTGTCCGGTAAGAACGGGCAACCACTTTACCAAACTATATCCACGCCGACTCTCAAACTCTTGTTCCATCTTCGGCGTCCACGTTTCCCAGCCCGATTCGTAGCTGTCAATAAGCATCGATCGCAAACCACTCTTTCCCAACATCTGTTTTGAAGCATCGTCGTAGGTTGAGAGATAATAATTGAGATAATCGTGCACAGCCTGCGCATCCAGCTTGTCTACCTCCAATCCCGTAGCCTCGGGCGATGCGGGATGATTTTTCTTACCTGTCAGCGAATACCCGAACCGATAGATACGCCAATTTCCTTTGGGCACTTTCCATACCAGTCGCCCGGTCGAGTCTACTTTATCGGTGAGCACAACCACATCATTTAACGCAGTAGCAGACGCATCGGCAGGCGTGGGATAAAGCTCCAAATCGGGTGGTGTTGCAAAACCTGCCTTTTCTTCAGCGTGGTTCACACGGTCAATGGTGTAAAGCTGAAGCTCCGCTACCTCTGTAACTTTCTTTTGGGGAACATTGTCAAAACGAATGCGAAAATACTTCGCCCGCGTGGGCGGAATGGTTATTGTTTGTTGCGAAGCACCTCCGCTGGGAATATCGCACACCTTACGGAAAACGATACCGTCATCGCCAGCCTCTAAATGCTTGTTAACATCGGCAGGAACAGAGGCCCATTCGTTACGAAACCGACCGTCTACAACACTTATTGCCCGAATGGTTTGTGGCTTACTAAAGGCATACTGTATCCACGTATAACCATTTTTTTCGTCGCACGGAAGCTGCACGGCAGTAGTTAGGTCACCATCGGTAAGCGTGCGTAACGAAACTTCTCCGCCCAGCGTTGTTGCAGTAGCTCCAAGTGAAACCATAGAGCGGTCTGTCGGCAAACATTTCACAGCCACAACGGCAATATCTTTATAATAGGTCACCTCGTTACCACTGACAAAAGGTGCATGTACCGATGAGTTGAAATTCTGAAAATAACCCGTTGCTGTATAAGGTGGTGGCAGCATTCCACGATAGGTTATTCCCCCTTTCACATCCAGCTCTCGCCACACCAATTTCTTCATCGCCTGTTCAGGCGTAACCCACGGGCCACCGGTAGAACTCCAGCCGGGCGAACTGGCCACAGCCATCTCCATTCCCAATGAGTCGGCCAAATGAACGGCATAAGAAAAGGCGTCTTTCCACTCGGGAGCCATATATTCAAGTCGTTTTTCAACAATCTGCGGCGTTTCCAATCCAGCATCGAAATGATGAAATCCACCGATGCCGATACGGTGCATCCACATCAAATCCTTATAGATGCCGTCTTTGGTAATATTTCCATTCATCCAATGCCACCAAAGATGCGGCCGTGCCACTGCCGGCGGATTGACAAACGATCGATAGAGTGACGTTTCCTGTGCCTGCGCATTCTGTGTGGCGAAGAACAGGCACACCGTTAAAAACATTTTAAGTAAATAGTTCCTAAGAGATTTTTTTGACATTTTTATAGATTTATGAGCGTAGCAAATAATGCGTATGAGCTATTGAACTACCCCAGTTCGGGATAAGATTTTGTTCATAAAAGTTGGTAGTCTCATAAATATTTTGTACCTTTATAGGTGAAAAACAAAGAGTTACAAACATATTTAATATGACTACCGATTACAAAGTTACAGAATTATTTTGTATAATAGACGAGTTTTGCAAACATTTTGATGCAAAAAATGCAGGAAATCTACTTGAAGACAATAGCGGAGTCAAGCGTAGACGTCGTCAAGCGTCGTTGTCCGACAGTGAAATCATGACCATTCTGTTGTATTTTCATTTTGGTACATTCCGCAATTTCAAGCACTACTACCTGTTCTTCATTAAGGGTACGATGAAGTCTTATTTTCCGAAAGCCGTGTCATACAACCGCTTTGTGGAGTTGGAAAGCCGCGTGTTCTTCCAGCTCATGTTCTTCCTTAATCTGGGAGCTTTCGGAAGATGTACCGGCATAACATTCGTTGATTCCACAATGATACCCGTATGCCATAATCTCAGGAGATATGACAATAAGGTATTCAAGGGAATTGCCACTGACGGAAAAGGAACAATGGGTTGGTGCCATGGCTTTAAGCTCCACCTTGCGTGCAATGACAGAGGCGAGATAATAGCCTTTGTCCTTACAGGCGCAAATGTCAGCGACAAGGACCCGAATGTGTTCAAGGTTCTTGCTAAACGACTGTACGGCAAGTTGTTCGCTGACAAAGGCTATATTTCGCAGAAGCTGTTTAACTTCCTCTTTGAGGATGGAATACAGCTGGTGACAGGGTTGCGCGTAAACATGAAAAACAAGCTGATGCCGTTCTATGACAGAATGATGCTGCGCAAGAGATACATTATCGAAACCATTAACGACATGCTGAAGAATACTGCACAGATTGTACACTCACGCCATAGATCTGTAACCAACTTTATCATGAACCTTATTTCAGCATTGGGAGCATATTGCTTCTTCGACAATAAGCCAAAGGCATTGCAGGGATACTGCATCGAAGACACCAAACAGCTGTCACTATTCTAAGGGCAAAACAACTTCTTTCAGCTTTCTGTTATTACCCACTCCTAATGGCATGGGGAGGAGGCGTATTCACGCTGCATTTATATTGTATAAGACACTCGGTTATCCCGAACTGGGGTATCTACTACACATCGATACCACCAAGTTTTTTGGGCCCGTCATCAACTATGATACTCACAACGTTAAGGCCGAGTTCAAGGTCGACAATAATGACATTGCGACTGTCACCGCGTACGGATTCCTAAAGTTCAAGCGCCCCGGAACGGTAGTCCTCACCGCCACTTGCAGTGCCAGTGAGAACTGTGCCAAAGCGCAGTGCAGCACGACGGTCACCACGAAGCGCGACGGGGTAACCTTTACCTCAGAAGGCCTGCCCGACGTGATTTTCAACAATACCTCTTACTGCATACGTAACTATCTCTATAATAGCAAAACAAAGAGCGGCGGGAATTTTCATGCTAATGGGTCCTTCAGCGTTACCAGCAGCAACAACGCCATCCTCCGCTACGATGACCTCTGGCTCAAGTTCAGCGGCACGGCAGGCGAGGCGACCATCACCTTCACGCAGAAAGAGACCAATTTCTACGAGGCGACCACCTTCTCGCACACCTTCATTGTGGCGCGTCGGGACCAATACGGCACGATACTCATCAAGGACGCCAACGAATGGAAGGTGTTCTGCAAACTCGTCAACGAAAAGGGCATGACTAATCTCAACGCCCGTCTTGAAGCCGACATCGACCTCGGAGGAGACATCGCGATGGTGGGCAACAATTACGCCGGCACGTTCGACGGACAGAACCATACGCTGAAGTTCAACTGGAATGGCGGCTCAGACTCTGAAATAGCCCCCTTCAAGAAAGTAAGCAACGCCACTATCAAGAACCTGCGTACCGAAGGGACAATCAAGTCAAGCAGTTACTATTTGTCAGGATTGGTTGGTGACGCTTATGGCACCGTCAACATTTCCAACTGCGCCAGCAATGTGAACATCACGAGCAGTCATACCGGCGGCAGATGCGATGCGGCGGGCATGATTTCTTATATAGGCGGCAGTGCCAATATCACCATCACTGACTGCCTCGTCGAAGGCAACATCACTGCCATGACGGACGAAGGCAAGAAAAGAATGGGTGGGTTTATATATAACAAGAATGGCTCCTGCACCCTGGCCAACTGCCTCTACGTCGGCACGAACAACGCCACCAGCGGCAACACCTTCGCCTACAACGCCACCATCAAAAACTGCTACTACCTCAACGCCTGCGGCACAGCGCAGGGCGAACAGGTAACCAAGGACCAGCTCAAGAACGGCTACGTGGCCTATCAGTTGCAGGCAGGCAGAAACGATCAGGTCTGGGGACAGGCCTTCGGCAGCAACGCGCCGCAGCTCACCGCCGACGGCGCGAAGCGGGTCCGCAAGGTGGAATTTACCTACAACAACCGGGTGAAAGCCACGCGCTACGCCACCCACGGCAACGCCATCTACGGCGGCATGCCCACCTTTACCGCAAAGGACCTCCTTGGCAGCGACTACAACGAGCACCATTATTACTCCGGAATCACCTTTGAGGGCGGCTTCAACGGCTCAACCATCGTCAACACCGACCGGACCGTGGCAGTAACCTTCAACAAAAAAGACTACTACGAAATCGCCTCGAAGGAAGACTGGAAGACGTTCTGCGGCATCGTGAACGGCGGACAGAACGCCGTTGATGCCAAGATGACGGCGGACGTAGACCTCGGCTCGGACATCGTGATGGTGGGCGTGATCAGAAACTATTCCGGCACGTTCGACGGGCAGGGACATGCACTCACCGTCAACTGGAATCACACAAGCTTCGTCGATATAGCCCCCTTCAAGAATGTGGCAGGTGCCACCATCAAGAACCTGCATGTAAAAGGGCAGAACGAAGCAACAGACAACAGCTTTTTGTCCGGATTGATTCAGAATGCTTATGGCACGGTCACCGTCTCGGGCTGCGTCAGCGATGTGGACATCAAGGGCTCCAGCAATTTAGCAGGCATGATTCAAATGGTAAACCTCAATACCGAGGTTATTATCACCGACTGCGTCGTCAAGGGAGCGCTCAACTCCGCGACGAAGAGTATCGGTGGATTTGTAGACTATCAGAGTGGCTCCTGCACGCTGACCAACTGCCTCTACGCCGGCACGAACAACGCCACCACCGATAACAATACCTTCGCCGACAACGCCACCCTCACCAACTGCTATTACCTCAACGCCTGCGGCAAGCCACAGGGCACGCAGGTGACCGAGGAGCAACTCAAGAGCGGCGAGGTGACAAAGAAGTTGCAGGGCAACCGTACCGACAAATGCTACTGGGCGCAGCTGTTAGGCGAGATGCCGGGCCTCTACTGCGCAGCCGACAAGAGCAAGGCGAACTACGTGTATTACGACGCGGCAAAGAAAGGCTGGGCGTGTGAAGACTTCCGCCTCACCGACGGCACGCCGCTACCCATCGGGCTCGACTTCACCGCCGCCAACGTTACCTACGAGCGCAAATTCAATGGCACGCAGAATGCCACGCTGTGTCTGCCTTACGACTTGTATGCTCAGGGCTTCAAGGCCTACCCCTCTCGGGCGGCAACAAAAACGAAGTCCATTTCAAGGAAGTGGACGACAAGCTCACGGCATACACGCCGTATTACATCACGGCTAACGGTATGCCACAGCTCGGCGGCAGAAACATCGAGGTGAAAGCCTACAAGGACGACAAGATGACGACCCCCGCCGCAGGTTACAAATTCACGGGTACGGTAGCCGGCGTGAGCAACGCCACCGCTGCCGCTGCCAACGCCTACATCCTGCAGGACGATGGCAAGTTCCACAAGGTAACGACGGCCTATTCCGCCGCCACCATTCCTGCCTACCGTGCCTACATCATCTGTCCACCGCAGGCGTCAGGTGCCAAGGAGCTCTCTGTCGTCCTCGACGGCGAGACCACCGGCATCGACGGTGTGACGAACGGCAGAGCCGACGGTCCGGTGTATGACCTGCAAGGCCCCCGCGTGGCCGACCGCCTCGACGCCGCCGCACACCACCGGTTGCCCGCAGGCGTTTACATCGTAGGCGGACGCAAGGTGGTAGTGAAATAAAAAAGATGTCTCTCTCATCGGGGGTGCGGCACGCCGCAGGGGCGTGATTCATCACGTTCCGAATCCCACGGAAACGGGCGGTGCGCTCCCCCCCCGATGATTTAAAACAAACAGTTAATTAATAAAAAATGAACAATTACATCAAACCGGAAATCAAAGTGGTACCCATCACATTAGAAAACTCTATCCTCACCGGTTCCACCAGCGTGGGCATCGGCGAAGGTCCCGCCACGGGGCCTGCACTCTCGAAAGGCAACAACTTCTTTGACGGCGAGGAGGACGACGATGACTATGACGCCCCGAGCCGCCGCCCGTCATCGCTGTGGGATGATTAAATCCATTTTCTTCGGGAGGTGCGCAACAGGTGCCGCACTCCCGATGATAAAAAATGACGTACATATACAGTCCGATAGATATTCTCTCGAATATTAATCTTTAGCTTCCTAATGGTAAGGTATCTATTCTCGGATACCTTTGCAAGAAACAGATGCTCGGAGACATCGGTTGGTAAATGGTCTACTCCTTGTTTAAGTGGGCAAGAGTCGGGTCCGCTTTAATGCGTTCCTTCTCCAATTCCACAAGTGAGAGAATCTCTTGTTTGATGCGTTTATAGTTGGCTTCGATAGTCTCTTTGAGATTATTGGAGCCGTCTTCGTTTGTAAAGTTTGTGATTATAGGGATTGGTTGATAGGCTTTCATCTCGGCGGAGATTTTGGCACTATCAACTACTATCTCTGCATGGAAAATCTTTTGGTCAATACGTTCGTCAAAATTGTCAGACACTGCCCCCACGAACATACCTTGCGTGAGGTTGGAAATCTTGCTTGCCGGGATAAGACTGTCCATTTGGGTGGAGATTGATGTTGATTTGTCGTTACGGTTGATGGTCATGGACTGCCGCTGCTGGAGTACCTTTCCGAAACGCTCGGAAAGCGTCTTAGCAGTTTCGCCTACGACCTGACCACTAAATACATTACCTACCGTGTTCTGGATTACCTTGCTCTCCTTGTCGCCATAGTCACGGGTGAGCTGTGAAAAGTCCTGAAAGCCCAAGCATACAGCCACCTTGTTGCTTCGTGCTGTGGCGATGAGATTATCCAATCCACGAAAGTAGATAGTCGGAAGCTCGTCGATAATCACCGATGATTTGAGTTGTTTTTTCTTATTGATGAGCTTCACAATACGGCTGTTATACAGTCCGAGTGCCGCCGAATAGATATCCTGACGGTCGGGATTGTTACCCACGACAAGAACTTTCGGCTCATTGGGATTGTTGATGTCGAGCGAAAAATCATCGCCCGTCATTACCCAATAAAGTGCTGGTGAAATCATGCGTGAAAGCGGTATCTTGGCACTGGCAATCTGTCCCTGCAACTGATCCTGCGCTCCACCCTCCCAAGCGTCCATGAAAGGAGAAAGGTAGTTGGCAAGTTCATCGTAGGAAGTGAGTATCGGAAATATCT
>ERZ772921.1932-NODE-1932-length-11548-cov-4.383886_pt1 | contig 11548 bp, 24 predicted proteins | sample MGYA00512117_ERZ772921 | MGnify/ENA primary metagenome ERZ772921 (study PRJEB29015, sample SAMEA2737944) | human oral metagenome | biome: human oral; feature: human-associated habitat; material: dental | place: China | collected 2150 ... | reverse complement strand
CCTAAAAAATACCCTCTTTCTACTGTTGCATATTTATAAGCTGCAATAGTTAATGTGATAGTTAAAATCACTTTTAAAGTATTTTTAAATATTCTCTTTTTCATTTTTCCTACTAAATATATTTTTTGATTTCGTCAATTACATTATCGTAATATCTAAAACTTTCCACCTGCTTGTTGCTATGTCTTGATTTGTCTAAAGCCCAATAACCATATTCGTCAGTTTTAAGATTATGCTTTTTAGCTATGCTTCCGACTTTCATTGATGTAATTCCTAACTTGTTGCCGACTTCTGTTGCTGTGTAGCTTTTCTTTTTAACAGCTGGAAGTTCTAGAATCGGCTCATCATAGAGAGCATTTGCACTATAAATTTGTAAAGTTTCTCGGTATTTTTCGTTCGTAAACGATTGAGACAATTCCTTTAAAATTCTGCTTTTTTCTAATCTGATTTTGTCTTTTTCGATGTCAAGCAAATCATTTTTAAATGTATTTTCTTTAGTTTTAACAGTTTCTTTTTTAGTAACTTTTTCAATCAATCTATATCTCACATCAGCACTGTACCTTGCTCCTAGCTGTAATATTCCTTGTATATTTGCAATATACATCGGCTGTTGTTTGTTTTGTTCATTGATGTAATAGGACTCTTCAAAAATGAGTTGTCCTCTTTCAGTTCCTAATTTGTCTATTTCATCTCTAATATCTCTTAAGATATTGTAATGTTCTTTTTCTGTTATCTCTGCAATCTCCAAAGATGTCATTGTTCCTTTTGCCTGTAAAATTTGTAAATCGTTCATTTGCTACTAATTCCTCCTAATTTTTTTTATATCCTTAACCAGCAATGTTCGACCTGCTTTAAATGCTCTTAGATAAGCCCTTTTATTACTTGATATGCTTTTGATACTGATTAAGAATATTGTATTAACTTAATTGTGCCATCTATGTAATAAAAAATTTTAGAAAATAATAAATAATATAGAGATACCTGCATATCCCAGTAGCATACTATGTGTAAATATGCAGGGGGTAACAGATGGCACGATTAAATTAACACTTTTTTCTGTTTTTATTGAAAAATATATTGTTTAATGTTACACTTGTTTTAATTCTCTGTTAGAGAAAATTTATTTATGAAAGGGGGTGCAATTATGCAATTAAATCCTGATTTAATACGTGATATTCTTTTAAAAGCTGAATTAGGATCTTTTAAAATTTTAAAAAATAATGATAATGATGTAAACTTTTTTAAATTATTAAAAGATAAAAACACTCTTAAACAATTTGAAGAAGAAAAAGAAAAATATCAAAAACCTGAAGAATTTCTATCTTATTCAAACAGAGAAATAGAATATCATACACTTTTTTTAAAAGAAGCAGAGTTAATAGTTATTGAAAAAAATTCTATAACCGTAACTCTTGAAATTTCAGACCTAACTGTCGCCGGGCATAATTTTGTTTCCAATATCAGAAATGATAAAAATTGGAATAAAATTAAAGAAATTTCTAATAACGTTGGCTCTACTTCCATTAATACTTTGATTGAAATATCTGAAAAGCTAATTTTAAAACTTATAGATAAAGAAATTAGTCTACATCAATAATTTCTATTTCAGAATTTTCAAAAGTTAATTCAACAATTTCTTTTTTTTCTTCTTCAGTTTCACCGTAGGAGTAAGAAATATTTATATTTTTTACTCCTTCCAAAATTTCTCCATTTAGTTTTGGAACTAAAACTCCAGCTTTTTTTCTTCTTTCAATTGTTATTTTATTTTTCATAAAAAATCTCTCCCATCTATATTTTTATTGTCTAAGATAACTAATATCTTATCCAAACTCACTAACTATCGCTAATGAGCTTGTTAAAACATCAATTATTTTTTAAACATTTTTTTTATTTTATTGATAATTTTCTTCGCTTCTTTTTCTCTTACTTTGCTACTATTATCATTCACTAACGCTAGTGCTTCAAATTTATGCTTCATTTTCTTTACCTCCTACTTTCTTCATCTCAAAATAATTTATTCTCGTTTCCCCTGTGTCGTACCAGTCGATTCCGCCATTACAGTCTTTATAAGGTACGCTGACTTCCTCTTCCTCTTCAAAACTGTAATTCTTGAAACATTCTTTTATGACTTTCTGTTCTTCTGAATCCCAGCCGTTCTCTGCAAACTCTTCAAGAGTTTGTTCAAGCTGTTCATCAGTAAATTCTATTACCCCTTCATCATAATTTTTGATGAGAATGCCGTCTGTGATTTGTCTCTGTATTTCGTCAGAGACAACATTTTCTATTTCTTTTTTCGTCATTTTTACCTCCTAATTTTATTTTTTTAGTTGTTATTATTACATCTACAATTTCATCTTCCCACTCTGCTTCTTGCTGTCCGTTGTCGTATGTTATAACTCCAATTTGGTAACTTTTTTCAACTTGTTCGTCGTATTCAAAGTTTTCAAAGTATTTTTGGATCTCTGCCACTTCCTCGTTTGTGTATCCATCTGACAACCATTCTTTTAACCAATGTCTAGCCATTCTTGAGTATATTCGATTTCATAATTTTCATTTACCTTTAGTTCTCCATCATCAAGCAAATCAAATATTATACCTCTTACTTCTTTTTCTAAATCTGTCATTTTTTTATCTCCTTCTATATTTTTTCTTGCAATAATGCAAGAAAATTTTTAAAAAAATATAGATGTTTATTGACTTTGTTTCATCTACAAAACTATTATACCACATAACTTGCAATAATGCAAGATATTTTTTTAAAAAAAGTTGCAACTATGCAATTTTTTAAGGTATAATATACTATAAAATTCAGATTAGGAGTAACAGATATGGAAGACAAGGAAAAATTGAGAAAGATTATAAAAAAAACTAGGTTGCAAAAAAATATAGCTAGGGATAAAATATCTGAATTACTAAAAATGAGAGGAATAAAATATGCTGAATCTTCATTATCACGTTATGAAAATGGTATAACAGAAAGTATAAAGGCAGAAGTATTAAAAGGAATTTCAGAGATATTAGGGCTTGATGTGATTGAAATGTATAAATTAGCGGGATTGCTAAATGAAAATGAAGATATAAGATTTGCTAAATTAAATAAAAGAGAACGTGATCAGTATAGTGAAATTGAAAAAGGGGCAGCCTACTTTTTTAACGATAATAGCATAAGTGATGAAGATAAGAAAAGATTACATGATAGTTTGCAAGAACTTTTTTTTGACGCTAAAATGAAAAATAAAAGAAAATAAAGGATTCGTATGAAAAAACATAAGAATATGAAACGTAGAGTAAAGAATTTAATAGAAAAATACAATACGAGTAATCCGTATTTATTATGTAAAAAGTTGAATATCGAAGTAAAATACGATTATTTCAAAGATATAAAAGGTTTTTTCAGGAGGATATTAAAAAGAAAATATATTGTTATAAACGAAAATTTAGATGAGTATTCACGTTTAGTTGTTTTGTGCCACGAATTAGGGCATGCACTTTATCATAGTTCTAAAAACACACTTCTTATGAAAAATAATTTTCTGTGTTATACTCCAGAATTAGAAAACGAAGCGAACGAATTTGCAGCAGAATTAATGAAGTTTCAGGAAGAAGTTAGTTATGAAGTTGCTAGAAATTGTGATTTAGGATTGCAAATATTGGAAAAAATGAAAAGATATATAAAATATTAGGATATTTGTGCAAAAAAGCATTGATGAGGCTGGTGGAGTTGAGAAGTAGGTTTGGAAAAAAAACAAATAAAATATAAGGAGAAAATACAGATGATAGAATTTATTTATGCACCAATTTTAAAATTTAAAGAAGGAGAAATCAAAGGATATGGAAATTTAACTTCTTTCGAGAAAGATAAAATGCTTCCAATTTTTGATTTAATTGATAATGATAATGAAGAAAAAATAATAAAAAAAATAATTAAATGTGATATTAAAACGATAGGTTTAGATGTTTTTAAGGTTTTTAATTGTACTAATAGTAAATTTCTAAACAAATTATATTTAGAAGCTAAAAAAGACAATATCAATATAATTCCTGTGATAAATTTGAAAGATTATAACATTATTGACAATATTGATAAGTTAGCATCTCCTATAGTAGGTGTAAGAATAACTCTTCCACTAGGATTTGATGCACCATTTTCTTATGCAGATGTTTTTGAAATTTTAAATAATATAGATAAAACGACTCTTTTGATTATAGATGTAGAAGATATAAACGATGAAAATATTAACCTTAAATTTTCTATTTTAGAAACGTTTATAAACGAATTAAAAAACGCTCTTTATAGTACAAATGTAAAAATTATTGTAAGCTCTAATTCTTTTCCTACCGATATAAATGAAGTTGAAAAAGGAGATTACGAATTTTTTGATAGAAAAGAAATAAAATTATTTAACTTTTTGAAAAATAGGCACAAATTAGATTTTATATATTCTGATTATGGGGTAACAAAGTACGTTGAAAATAATTTGGATTTTTCTAAAATAAACGGTTCAAAAATACTTGCTAAAATAAGATATACATTAGAAGACAGATATTTAATATATCGTGGCAGAAATGCTAGCGGAATAGAATCAAAAATAGGTTATAAAACTTTAGCAACTAATTTAGTTAATAGTGTTCATTATAAGGGAGAAGGATATAGTTTAGGAGATAAAAAAATAAAAGAGATAAGTCAAGGAGATAAGGAAGATGGAGGAAAAGGAACAACTTGGGTAATGATTTCCACTAACCACCATCTAACTCTTGTATTGAAACAGCTCGGTCGATAATTCTATTTTTAATTTTATTCAAAACATTTTTCTTAATAATGTTGCACGGTATATTTTCAACTAATTTTTTTGTGAGTTCAATTCGTGTTAGAGAACTCACTTTTTTTATTTTATTTTCTTTGAGAATTTCTTTTAATTCTTCTTTCCAAAGTAATTTAGCTAACTCAAAATAATCTATATTTTTGTTTTTTTTAGAATTTCTTATTTTTTTTAGTTTTAAAATACCTTTTTTGTTTTCGATTAAAAAAATTCCGAAAAATTCAGGAATAATCTCAATAACTTTTTTTATATATTTTTCAGTTGTTACAATAGTGATATATTCAAAAATCTTTGTATAATATTCAACTTGTTTAGGTAAACGTTCAAGAGTGTCTCTTTCGCTTTTGATTTCGTATCCGTGTAAACTTCCGTTTAATACAGATATATCAATTCTTGCAGAGCTATAACTACTTGAAAATTCATCAATTATAATAGTTTCTTTTGGATTTTTTATGAATTTTTTTTCTTTTAAAAATTCAGGGTACAGAACTTTTCTTATATCAGAATCATATATATACATTTTTTCCTCACTTTATTTTTTTAATGCTATAGATAGTATTATTATACCAAATTTTTTATAATTTACAAAATTAAAAGTTAACATTTATAATACTTTTGTTTTCCTTTGAAATATGATATAATTTAATAAATTATAAAATAAAAACGGAGGGAAATTATGAAAAAAATACTATTGATTTTGTGCTTAGGTGTTTTAATTACATCATGTGGAGATGAAAAAGGAGTAGAACTCAAAGAACCTAAAGCTAACAAAAAAGTGGAAAAAGAAAATACCCAAACGGAAGCATATGAAGTTGAATTATCTGCAGGACATTATGTTGTAGGAGTAGATATTCCTGCTGGGATTTACGATATAACTGCTATTAAGGGTGCTGGAAATGTTTCGAGTAATAATATGTATGATGGTGGAATTAATCAGGTAATGGGAACACAAGATGATGGTGTAAGCGTTAAAGAGTTTAAAAATTTAAAATTAGATAAAAAAGATATTTCTATTACAGTAAACGGCACTGCAGTTATAAAACTTTCAAGTAAAGCTGCGCAAACCAAAAATTTAAAACCCAAAGAAAATCCAGCTAAAAAAGAATATACTTTCAGTAGTGGTAACTATGTTGTTGGAAAAGATATTGAACGTGGAATTTATGATATTATCGCAGTAAAAGGAAACGGGAATATTTCATCGGATAATATGTTTGATGGCGGTATTAATGAAGTTTTTGGTACGAGTGGAGACGGATTCTATGTAAAAGAATTTAAAAATGCCTATTTTAACGATGATGTCCAATTAACAGTTTCAGGTGTCACTATTAAATTAATTCCAAGCAAATAGTGTTAGGAAAATAATTTTATAGAGTTATTTCAAAATTGGGATAGCTCTTTTTATTTTAAAAATATCTTGCATTAATGCAAGATATATGGTATTATAATATAGAGGTGGTGAGAAATGAAAGTGGATAAATATACACAAATCAGAATGAAAATGATAGAAAAAAAAATTTACTGGAAAGATATAACAGATAAAATCGGATATTCTAACTGGGGATTAAGGCTGGCAATAAAAAATAATAATTCTGAAATAATTAAAAAAGTCGAAAAAATAATAAATGACTTTTAATTTTTTTATGCAAATCACATTGCATTAACGCAAGAATATTTTTTAAAAAACAAAAACAAAACCCAAAAGAAAAGTAAGGAGGTATCTTAATGAGAGTTCATATTCCTGCACAGGGAGAAATAGAAACTGATAAAGTGATAACCGGAATAGAAGCATTAAAAGGGCTTACGGAATTAGAATTTAAAGAAGTAGTAAGAGCTGTTGATAGATATTTTAAAGAAAAAAAAGAGAAACTCACCTTTGACGTTGAAATTGCAGAAGATGAGTTTCTGAAAAAAATAAAAGATTATTATAGAAATTCTAAAGGAACTATTCTTCTATAGCAATTTGAATATGTACTGGACTTAAAAAATATTTTTTATCTTTATGGATAATTTGGACAATTGGCATATCATAAAAACTGTTTTCTATAAAATCATGAGTATTTTTGATATATCCATCTTTAGCCCAATTATATGGAGAAAAAAACTGATTATTATATCCAATTTGATAATCTTCGGTAAGTTCAGTCCATTGTCCAAGTAGACAAGCATAAACTTTATACATAACTATAAACCTCCCTTCTTCTTGATAATTTGTTTTGGCGAATAAATTATAGCACAAAGCGGAGTATTATAAAATGAGAAAAGGGAGGAGGTGTGAGAAGTGAATGAAAAAAAATTAATAGAAAAATGTTATGAAGAAATGTTAGTTTTTTTGAAAGATAATTTTGTTGAAAAGTCGGGAATAGAATCACTGGAAGATGAAAATAATATTACTGATATTATACACATTTTTACTGCAATGAGAAAAAGTAAATATAGAGATTTCGAAAAAGAAAAGGAAATAAAACAAGAAATTTATAAAAATTTATACAAATGTACGGAATTGAAAGATTTTAGAAATAGAAATAGAAGATGTGTCCTTTTGTTAGATGCATTGAATCGCAAGGACACATATTAAAACTAATTCAAGAAAGACAATGCGATTTCCAAAGAACAAAAATCTTCAATAAATCCTGTACAAATTTCGTTATTATACTCAAAAGTTACACCGCCAAGACCGAAATCTTGGATAAAGATTTCATCTTCTAAATGTAATTTTTCAGTAGTTTCCATAGGAGCAAATTCTCCGTTAGGAAGTAACAGAACTTTAAAATCATTAACTTTTGAAATCGCATAAACGATAGCTTTAACCATAATAACACCTCCTTTCTTGTGGATTTAATTTATTTGGCGATAATATTATAACTCAAAAGGGGGTAAAAATGAAATAAGGAGGTTAGAAATGCAAAGAGGTACAAATCCTAAGCCGACAACTCCCAGACCGTCGAATCCAAGAATACAGCGATTATATATTGAACCAGAAAAAAATATAAAAAGAATATATGATATAAGTCTAAAAGTTTTGAAGATAATTGAAGATGAAAGAGTAACTGAAGATGAGTTTTATATAATAGAAAAAATGATAAAAAACGAGTTTAAAAGATTAAAAGAATAAAACAAAAAAAGCACTCCGAAGAGCACTAACAAAAATTTATAAAATACTATATCTTGTGTTAATTATAACATAAATTTGATAAGAACACAAGATGTAGGGAGAGGGAAGAGATGAGATTTTCAACATATTTAAACAATGCGAAATGCATGGAGTGGCAAATAAAAGCTACTCAAGGGATTTTATTTTCTTTGCTTTACGAAGCACCTGCTTGGGCAAAAGAAGAAATTATTGAGAATAAAACATATTATTTTGTATCAAGAAATTTGATATTAGATGAACTGCCAATGTTTTTTGAAAAGTCTGATACTGTTTACAGAAATTTGAAAGCACTACAAGAAAAAGGACTTATTGAATATATTAAACAAGGTAAAAAGGATTTAATAAGAATTACTGCAAAAGGTAAAACTTGGAATGAATTTAAAGAAAATAATTCGGAAAAAAATCCGAGCAAATTCGGAAAAAAATCCGAAAAACAAGAAAATAACTCGGAAAAAAATCCGACAAATAATAATACTATATATAATTATAATAATACTAATATATTAAATAATAATATACATGTGAAAAATGAATTTTCACAATCGTGTGAAAAAATAAAAAACCAATGGATAAAAATTGCTTACGAATTTGATTTATCAGGTAAACAATTAAAAATAACTGACAAGCGAAAGAGAGCTATTAACAATTTGCTAAAAGAGTATTCGCTGGAAGAAATGTTACAGGCTATGGGAAAAATCCGTACATCTAATTTCTTGCAAGGAAACAATAAAACAGGGTGGCAAATATCATTCGACTGGTTTACTAACAAATCGAATTTTTTAAAAGTGCTTGAAGGAAATTATGACGATAAAGCAGGTATTAATAATTCTGAAAAAGAAAAAAAATCCAAAAATTATCAAGAAAAAGACTTTGTTGGAGTAACTAACGAAAGCATTGCAAATTTATTAGGAGGATTGACGGGAAATGAATAATCAAGAATTTAACGAAGTATTTAAACTGCTTTTAGCAGCTTATCCAAACACAAAAGACAAGGAAAGTGTCGCAACTATTTATTTTTTGACAATTGCAAATGAGCTGACTAAAAAAGAATTTGCAGAAGCAGTTGTTAAAATCTTAAAAACCAGAAAAAGCGGATTTATACCACAGCCAGCTGAAATTTTAGAAGTTGCAAAAAAGACTGCTAACATCGAACATCAAGTGATTTTAGCTAAAAAAATGTTGATTGAAGGGGTTAGAAAAGTCGGCAGTTCAGGAATGGTGGCTTTTGAGGACAAAGGTCTTCACGCTGTAATTGATTTCCTTGGTTGGCGTAGAATTTGCACAATGGACAAAGTTGAATTTGATAATTTTTTAAATTTTCAGTTTGATGGAATTTACAAGGATTTTTTAGAAAATCCATACAAAACAAAAAATTATTACACAGGTACATACAAAATTATTGGGCAAACACAACCAAAGCTCGTTACTTATGCAAGTGTCGGTGTAAAAAATACTGAAAATCTTAATTTTATTAAGCTAGAATATAAGCCGCAAAATGAAGTTAGAGCAGTTGATTTTAGTGAACTTAGAGAAAAAATGCTGATAGGAGGATAAATAGAAATGACAAAAGAACGATTGAAATTGATGAAGCAAATCAGTTTTGAAACGGCGAAAAAAGTCGAAGAAAAAGTTGTAAATATAACAGATTTTGAAATTGATTTTTTTGTTGAGCATTTGAAAAATGAATTAAAAAAAATGAGACATGGAGGAATAAATGCTAAAAGAAAATGTAAAAGCGAAAGTAATGGTGATAGATTTTGAAAATAAAAAAGGTTGGAAAATCTATCACAACGAAGATTTATACGGAAATACAGAAATTAAGGATAGCAGATTCTGGAATGATGTCCAGAACGGTTATTATAGATTTGTCAAAGGGACAACATTGGTCGCTGACATCGACTGCCCTTGGAAAATTGAAGAACCTTTAAAAATTCTGAAGGTACATGAGGTGATTTATAGTGATTAAGCTGGAATTGCCAGTTTACTGGCAGACTAGAAAAAATAAAATAACTCTAATGAGCCTAAACTGGTACAGAAATGAGAATGAGCATGTTAAGAACAAAATAAAACATGAATATCATGACCTGATTAGATTAAAACTTTTAAAAAACAAGGAAAAAATAAAAGGGAAATATCAGGTCCGATACCGTTATTTTTACAAAAATTCAGCTAGCGACCTTGAAAATGTAGCTTCAGTAATTGGGAAATTTCTGAACGATGCATTAAAGGAACTAGGAATAATTGTAGATGACAGTGTTAAATATTTAGTCAATAGTCAACTAATAGTTGACAGTTGCGATAAGAAAAATCCGAGGATTGAGATAGAAGTGGAGGAGCTGAAATAGATGGAAGCGTTAAAAACATTTGATGTAAAAGAATTGCTAAGAAGACAGGCAATGCTGGATGAGAAATTTAAAGATAAAATGGGGACGGAAGAAATTGATCCTAACAAAATTAGAGTGGCTTATATAGATGAGGTTGGCGAATTTATTCACGAATTAAAGCCAAAATGGTGTTACTGGAAAAATAATTTTAAAGAGATGGACAAAAGAAAAACATTAGAAGAATTAAGTGATTGCATGCATTTTGCATTAAGTCTTAAAAATAATAAGAAAGGACAGGATTTCTTGAGTGAAACAGTTTGGAGCGAATTTTTAGGAGGGGCAGTTGTTCTAAGTGATAAAATAGAAGAAAATTTAATTCAATTAAGTAATATTTTAAATCTTGAATTTTTAAGTATATGGTTTGAGTTAGTCGGGAAAATATTAGAAAATTTAGATGTTTCTCAAGAAGAGTTTTTGCAAATACATCACGAAAAGTGGCTTAAAAATATGAACGAGAGAACGAAAGAAAGTTATTAACTTATGTATACACAAGTTAAAGTGCATAAGAAAAAATTAGGAGGAATATTAATGAATGAATTGATAAAAATTGAAAGCAAAGAAATTACAGCAAACGAATTTAAAGAACAAAGAATTTTAACAGCTTGGGATATTGCAAAATTACATGAGAGAGAAGTTCGAGAAGTTACACAAAATTTCAACTATGTAAAAAGAAAATTAATTTTAGGAGAAGATTATTTTTTAATTGCAAGGGATAAAATTTCTGAATCAAAAATTCTGATTCAGGATTACATACCAAATAATGTTAAAGAGATACCGATATTTACCGAAAGCGGCTATTTAATGTTAGTAAAAACTTTTGAGGACGACTTAAGTTGGAGAATTCAAAGAGAGTTGGTTAAGAATTATTTTAGAAAAATGAATAATACGCCAAAATCTTTTAAAGAAGCTCTTTTCTTAGCATATCAACAAGCTGAAAAAATAGAAAAGCTTGAAGCGGAAAAAGAAAAAATGTCTTCGGAGCTAGAATACAAGACAGAAGTTATAACAGGCGTAACAGATAATATAGATGTTTATCAAAAACAAAAGATATTAAATAGAGTTGTAAAACATAAAGGAAGCAATTTTAGCAGTAGATGGAATGAACTGTATACAGTTTTTAGAGAAACATACGGTATAGATTTGAAAGCTAGGCGGAAAGGGTATGACTTAAAGCAAATTAAAAACGGTGACAA
>ERZ772921.1929-NODE-1929-length-11556-cov-6.450743_pt1 | contig 11556 bp, 8 predicted proteins | sample MGYA00512117_ERZ772921 | MGnify/ENA primary metagenome ERZ772921 (study PRJEB29015, sample SAMEA2737944) | human oral metagenome | biome: human oral; feature: human-associated habitat; material: dental | place: China | collected 2150 ... | reverse complement strand
TTCTTTCATCATTCATTTTTTGAGCCACTTTTCTAAAAATCTTGTCGACTCTTTCTTGATCAAATGTTGCAAATTTCTCCTGAGCCTTTCTAACTCTCTGAATAAGCTCCTTCAAACTTTCCAAATCTTTCACTACTGCCATTTTTCCTCCTATAAATAAAGTGTATATTTTGTTACATTCCTTATAACTTATATGATACTCTATTTTGCCAAAAAACTCAAGTTTTTTTTTTCACTTTCTCATAAAAATACCTATTTATGCATATAAACAATCAGAAAATAAAATTTATAAAATAAGAGAAAAATTAAAGTTTAAATAAAATTTTAAATACGGATATAAATTGAAAAATTCAAAAAATTTATAGAAAAAACTTTAAAATAATGCTAAAATACTTGTGTAAAATTATGTTTTATAAAAAAAATTTAAATAAATAGAGGTGAAATGTGAAAGAGAAAATTATTATTATTGATTTTGGTTCACAATACAGTCAATTAATTGCCAGAAGAATTAGAGAAATGGAAGTTTATTGTGAAATTATGCCTTTGGTTGATATTGAAAAAATAAAAAATGGAGAAGAAAAAGTAAAAGGAATTATTTTTTCAGGAGGTCCTGCTTCCGTTTATGAAAAAGACGCTCCAACTGTAAATCCTGAAGTATTTAACTTAAATCTTCCTATTTTGGGAATTTGCTATGGAATGCAGCTAATTACACACTTAAATGGTGGAAAAGTTGAAAAGGCTGATTCAAGGGAGTTTGGAAAAGCTGTGCTGGAAGTGGAAAATAGTGATAATCCATTGTTTACAGGAGTAAAAAAATCTTCTAACATCTGGATGAGTCACAACGACCACATCACAGAATTACCAAAAGATTTTGAAATAATTGCAAAAACAGATTCATCAATCGCCGCAATTACAAATAACAACGGAATTTATGCACTTCAATTTCATCCAGAAGTAGTCCATTCTGAATGTGGAACACAAATTTTGGAAAACTTCGTATTTAACATCTGTAAATGTGAGAGAAACTGGAAAATTTCAAGCTTTATTGCTGAAAAAACAAAATTTATCAAGAAAACTGTCGGAGATGAGCACGTACTGCTTGCACTTTCAGGAGGAGTAGATTCATCAGTTGCCGCGGTTCTAATCAACAATGCAATTGGACATCAGCTTACTTGTATGTTCGTAGACACTGGACTTTTGAGAAAAGACGAAGGCAAAAAAGTTCTTGAATACTACAAGGAACATTTTGACTTAAACATAGTTTTTGTTGACGCAAAAGACAGATTTTTAAACAAATTAAAAGGTGTAGACGAACCTGAAGCCAAGAGAAAAATCATCGGAAATGAATTTATCGAAGTATTTAACGAAGAAATTAGAAAACTGAAAGGACAGGAAGGTGCAAAATTCCTAGCACAAGGAACAATTTACCCAGATGTAATCGAATCCCAGTCCATAAAAGGCCCTTCACACACAATAAAATCTCACCACAACGTAGGAGGACTGCCAGAAGATTTACAATTTGAGTTATTAGAGCCTTTAAAAGAGCTATTTAAGGACGAAGTGCGAAAAGTGGGACACAAACTTGGACTTCCCGACACAATTATAAAAAGACACCCATTCCCAGGTCCAGGACTTGGAATTAGAGTTATCGGAGAAGTAACCCCTGACAAAGTAAAAATCCTTCAAGAAGCCGACGACATCTTCATCACAGAACTAATAGCACAAGGACTTTACGACAAAGTAGATCAAGCATTCGTAACATTACTACCTGTAAAAACTGTCGGAGTTATGGGCGATCAAAGAACTTACGAATACGTAGCAGCTATTCGTTCAGTAAACACAATCGACTTTATGACAGCCACTTGGTCAAAACTGCCTTACGAATTTCTTGAGGAAGTGTCAAATAAAATTATAAACAAAGTAAACGGAATAAATCGAATTGTGTATGATATTTCTTCTAAGCCACCGGGGACTATTGAGTGGGAGTAAAAATTTTTAAATTATAAAATAAATTTTAATTTTAGGAGGTCTATTTTGAAAAAAATAAAAATTAAAAATTTAAGAGCTTTAAAGGAAACACCAAAAGTTTCATTATTGCCTTTAACTATTCTTCTCGGAAAAAATAGTATTGGAAAAAGTTCATTTTTAAGAACTTTTCCTTTATTTAAACAAAGTATTTCAGTAAACCGTGGTGAGCCATTATTATGGTATTCACCTGAACTTGTAGATTTTGGTAGTTTTGAAGAAAGTATCTATAAAAATAAAAAAGATGATACTATTTCATTTGAATTTGAATTTGATATTAATCGATCTTTTAGTTTTTTTCGATATAGATCTTTTAACTTTAAAGGTGACACTTTACCTATTAATATAAAATTTGAAATTAAAGAAAGTTATTTTGAAAAATTAGAAATTTCTCTTTTTAATAATGATTTAATTTTATTATTTGAAAAAAATGAAAAAAATCAATTAGTTTTTTCAATAAATAATGATATTTCATTAAATTCTGACATTAAAATCCCTTCAGATGTATTTATTAGAGAATCTATAATTCCTGATTTACTCTTTGGATTAAAAAATTTCCATAAAAATGATAAGATTTTGGATATGATAAAAGAAGAATTAAGAACATTTATATCTATAAAAGAAACTAAAAGTCACTCTTTTCTTAGAAAAAATTCTATAACAGAAGAGCTTTTAGATTACTTAAATCTTTCATCTAAAGATGATTTTAAAGATACTTTTGCTAATTTTATTTGTAAAAAAGATCGTAACTTAAAAAAAGAAAAAATTTTAAGCGAAACAAAAACTTTAGATAATATTTATATTCTTTTTGGATATTTTCATGCTAATTCAATTATTAATTCCATTAATTTTTATTTATCTAATTACTTCCGTAATGTTCAATATATAGCTCCTATTAGAGCAACTGCATCTAGATATTATCGTCATCAAGGACTTTCTATTGATAATATTGATCCGCAAGGAGAAAATATTCCTATGATTTTAACAAATTTAACAAAAAAAGAAACAGAATCATGGGAAAAATGGACAAAAAAATTCTTTAATATTATATTTAAAGTTAAAAGGTTAGAATCAAATATTTCAATAAAACTAATTAAGGAAAATGAAGAGTTTAACTTAGCAGATACAGGATTTGGATATTCTCAATTATTACCGATTTTATTATATCTATGGCGTATTGATAAAAAACATCAAAATAATAGTATTCCAAGAATGTTGATAAAAATTCCACACACTCTTATTATTGAGCAACCTGAACTTCATCTTCACCCAGCTTTACAAGCTAAACTAATGAATATATTTATAGAACTTGTAACTTCATTAAAAGAAAAATTAAATTTTTCTATTATTTTAGAAACACATAGTGAAACTATGATAAATCAAATTGGCTATAATATTATTAATAAAAAAATTTCAAGCGATTTAGTTAATGTTTTACTTTTTGAAGAAATAAATAATGAAATTTCAATAAAAGAAACCAAATTTAATTCACAAGGTTATTTAGAAAATTGGCCTATTGACTTTTTTTTGCCAGAAGAGGAGGATAAATGATTTTTTGCTTAGGGGATGATATTTTAGAATCTCTTTATAATAGTCAAGATATTCCTAATATTGAAGATTTATTTCAACAATTTTTTAATATTATAACATCTGATTATAATATTTTAATTGCTCAATCAAATTTAATAATATCTTTAGGTAGAAATATAATAAGTAATGAAAAATATTCAGATACGATTAGAAGAGTTATTCGTTATTGTTATAGTTCCTTTACATCTAATTATCAATTACTAGATAAGGTTCAATCATATTCTGTTATTACATTACAGAATATTCAAAATATGGATGATAATATCTATTATTTGTGTAAAAATTACATAGAAAATAAAAATATTAAACTCAATGAAAAAATTAGTTTTGTATCAGAAAATTCTGATGATTGCTTATTTTATAAATACATATGTGAAAACTATACACAATTACTTAAACAAGGGATTTCCCTAGAACTTAGAGACTATCATGGAGGTGGTGCAAGCATTGGAAAAGAATTTGAACGTCTAGTTAAAAATGGAGAAATTACTTTGGCTATCTGTGATAGCGATAAATTTTATCCTAATTCAAATTTTGGACAAACAGCTATAAATTTAAAAGATTCATTTGACAACTTACATAGATTAGGAAATTTACATATGTGTCATTATATTTTAGAAGTTGCTGAAAAAGAAAATTTAATTATGCCCAGTGAATATATTAAATTTTATGAAATCCAAAATGATAATAAATTTCAAGCTGAGCTACAACATTTTTTGGAAATTGAAAATTCAGATTTTAATAATTTTCTAACTTTTTTAGATTTAAAAGATGGAATAAAGAAAAAAATCATAATGGAAGATAAAGAATATTTCATGAATCTTTTTGAAAAATTTCCTAGAATATTTGAATTAGATAACTTTAATAATCTCAATTCTAAAGAAGATAACGATATTGTAATAAAAAAAACAGAAAGAAAAATATTACCTAATCTATACGATAGTTTAATTATCAATACTTCCCCCAATGTTTATGTCTATAATTTTAGAAAAAAAATTGCTGATTTACTATTTTGTTTTGGTATTTCTCAACAGAAGCAAATATTAATCTAAAAAAAGAATAGTTTTAAATCTAGAGTAAACATTGTTATATAATATTTTCTCTAGATTTTTTAGTTTTCTTTGAATTTTAGTATTTTATATTTTCACTTCTATAATTTTTCTTTTCACAATAAAAAACATAACCTTTAAAACCAGAGTCCATCATTCTAAGTTTTTAGATTATGTTTTTATTTTTTATTATAATGTTTAATATATTTATACTAACTTTAATGTATAAAATTAAAATTCAGAAGCATAGTCATAGAAATGTTTAACAGCTTTGCTGTTTCTAGCACCAGTTTGGTTATATGTAACACAGTTTGCATTGTACCATGTCATTACATTTGCTTCAGCTGAATCAGAATGAACACGATAGCTTGGATTTACTTTTTTTATAAGGCTAAGAAGAGCTCTTGATAAATCAGGTCTTTGTCCATCATAAATTTCTGGGAAGTTTACATGGTTTCTTCCTATATTTTGACAAGCCTCTTTTTTTCCAAATAGAGTTCTTAAATTAGCTCTTATATATGCTCCCTGCTGCTTTGATACATCTATTCCGCTAGGATAGGCATAAGTTGTTGCGCAAGCACAAATAAACATAAAACCTAATAGCAATTTTTTCATAACAAATCATTCCTTTCTATTTAAATTTAATATTTAGATAATGTTCCTACAAATTGTATTCAACGTTTAATCTTAACCTTCATCTTCAAAGGCTATCATATAACCATAAAAATAATCAAGTGCTCTAATTTTTCTTATTCCACTTGGAAATAATTTACAATTATTGAAATACCAATTTCCTACTTCACCACTTGCTGTATCATAACCTTGCGAAGTATAGTTTCTATCTCCTCTTTTAATAAGATTTAATAGAGCCTTATCTAAATCAGGTCGTTTATTATCATAAATAGCAGGAAAATTGACATAAGTCCTACCTATGCTTTGACATATTTGATTTTTTCCGAATAAAGTACTGAAATTAGCTCTTATGTAAGCTCCTTCGCTTTTAGTTATGTTTATGTTTTTTGGATAGGCATAAGTTGTTGCACAAGCACAAATAAACATAAAACCTAATAATAATTTTTTCATAATAAATCACTCCTTTTATAATTTAATTTTTTTATATTTTTTAATAATTTTAAATGAGGAAGAGTTGATGTACTTATCGTGATTAAAATCAGAAAAATTTAAATAAGATTCAAAAAGTGTAGATTCTTCTTATTTAAAGTATACCATATTTAATAAGGGTGTCAATATTTTATTATAAATTTTTTTAATTTACGTCTTTAAAATTAGAAAATAATAGTAAATAAATAAAAAACAAAAACTTTTATGGTATAAAAAACTAAGAATACTAGTTAAAAAGGAGAAAAAAAATGAAAAATTTAAAGGTCATTGTAACTGGTTTGGTAATAGCTATGTCTATTAGTGGAATGTCAGCAAGTTTATCAAGCATATTTAGAAAGAAAAAAAATAAAAGTACCTCTACTACTGCTGAAGCACCAACTCAAGCTTCATCTTACTGTGTAAGTCAAGGTGGGGAATCTATCCTTGTAAAAAGTAAAAAGGGAGATTTCAGAGTTTGTAAATTAAGAAACGGAACAACAATAGATGAATGGGAATATTACAGAAATAATGCTCCAACTGTTCAAGATTTTGAAAGACAGGTATTAAATTCAGAAAATCCTGCAGCAAAGTTCTGTATAGCAAAAGGTGGTAAATCTCTAAAAGTTAAGGATAGAAATGGAGCTGAAAAAGGAATATGTCAATTCAGTAACGGTACTAAAGTTGACGAATGGGATTACTACAGAGCAAATCATTAGAATATTATTTTAAATTTAAAAATGTGTATAAAATGGCAAGTTTTTTTTATTTGCCATTTTTTTATTAATTTTTACTATATTTTTAAACAAAATAATTGTATTTACAACTATAAATGTAGTTTTAAAACTGAGCTAAAAGATGATAAGACCTGATTCAAACTACGTAGTTAAATAATTTTTATCATAATTTTTGAATTCAATTTTAAAGTAATTTTACTATGCAAATAAAAAATATATAATTTTTTAAAAAAAATCATAGAAAGAATTAAATAAAAATGTTATACTGTAATGTATATTTTAAATTATTGTAATGATAACAATTAAAAATCAAATATAATTTTAAAAAAAAGGAGAAAAAAATGAAAAAAGTACTATTATTAGTCAGTCTTGTTACGGCATTATCAAGTTGCGGAGGAGGTGGCGGAGGTGGAGGTTCTTCACAGACAGGCTCAACCACACCTGTACCAAATAATCCAACTCAGCCTGGAAATTCTAATGCACAAAATCCAACTCAACCAGGAAATAATCAACCAGGGAACTCTAGTGCACAGAATCCATCTCAGCCAGGAAATAATCAACCAGGGAATTCTAATGCACAAAATCCATCTCAGCCTGGATCAAATAATCCGTCACAAAACCAAATTACAGGAAAAGGTGTTAGTGTTGCGGTTTTGGATAGTGATTTTATCTCACCAGATGTACATACTAATCAGTTGTATCATAAGGAGAGCTATCTTGGAGAAATATTGGATAGAGAATTTAAAGATAGATTTATTCAGGAAACAAAATCTTCAGATCCTAATCGAAACAATTTGAGTAAAAATAATCATGGAATAATTGTAGCTACTATCTTGGGAGGAAATAGCGGTACTGGTGCTACTGGAGCTAAAATTCATGGTGTAAGTGTAAGCCAAGGAAGCGGATTTTATTTAGATGTAAATAAGTATCAGGAACTTCAAAATAAAGGAGTTAGAATATACAGCCATTCATTTGGTTCACAAAAAAGTTTTAGAGAAAATCCTAATTATAGGGAAGAATTTAGAATATATTTAAGAACTCTTACTGAAAGTATTTTAACAACAGAAAATGATCGTAGAGTTGATGTTTTAACAAATTTTTATAGAAATGCCGTAAATGAAGGTTCATTATTCATATGGGCAGCGGGTAATAGAAGATTTGACGGTACAAACATGAATGGAGTAAGTGTTCAGGCAGGATTACCCTATTATATTCCTTCTCTTTACAAAGGATGGATTGCTGTAATGGGCGTAAGACCTGATGGAAGAGAATACAGCCCTTACTTTGCAAGAGCGGATTGGACTTCTTTACAAGAAGGAGTAAATTCAGCGAAATGGTGGACTGTTGCGGCAAGCGGTGATTGTGAGATAGATGGGTGTACAGAATATGGATCATCTTTTGCAACACCAAAAGTTTCTGCAGCGGCAGCCAAAATAAAAGAAAAATTTCCTTGGATGACAGGGCATGAAATACAGCAAACAATACTGACAACAGCAACAGACTTAGGAGATCCAGGAGTAGACAACAAATTCGGATGGGGACTTTTAAACGAAAGGAAAGCATTAAAAGGACCTGCTGAATTTAGCAATGAATTACTTGTTGGAGAATCTGCTGCAAGGAATGGTGCAAAAGGACAATTTAATGCTAATATTGGAGATAATATAACTTCGAAATTTGAAAATGATATTACAGGTTTAGGTGGATTGAGAAAATCTGGTAATGGAACATTGATTTTAGCTGGAAAAAACACTTATCAAGGTTCAACTGATATTGAAAGCGGAACTTTAGAAATTCAAAAGGAAAATGGTTCTCCAATAACTATAAAATCAGGCGGGACTTTAATAACTACACCGACAACTATAATAGGATTAAAAAATTCTCACTATGATAATTTTTCACCAGTAAATGTTAAAAATGAAGGTGGGACTCTAGAAAATAGAGGCTCAGGAGCTGTTATAACAGGAAATTATACTGCAACTGCAGGTTCTATAACAAAAGCGGAAATTGGTTCAAAACTTATAGTCAATGGAAGCGTAAATTTAAATGGTGGAAATACAACACTGCAAACACTAAGCAACGGAAGATACATTACAGCAAAATCTTTATCTTCAACAATAATTGAAGCTAAAAATGGAATAAATGGAAATTTTGATAAGGTGGAAACGCCTGAATTAATAAAAGGTTCGGTTGAAAAAACTGATAATCAGATAAATGTAAAATTAAGTAGAAAAAATATTCTGGAATATGCAAAAGAAACAAAAGCGGATGAAATGCAGCAAAATACTGCGCAGAATATAGAATCAGCTTTCCAGAAATTAGATGAAGAAATTGAAAATGGAAAAGCAGGAAATCTATCCAGCTTTGAAAAGAAAGCCGCTACATTGCAGGCTCTTGACCTTACAAACAGGGCAGCAATTCTGGACAGTCTTTCTGGACAGATTTACGCATCAGCACAGGCTTTAACTTTCCAGCATTCACAGACTGTAAATAAGGACTTGTCAAATAGGCTAGTTATGCTTGGAACTCTTGACAATGTTGGAGATAATTTCGGACTGTGGGTTTCAAGTTTTGGAGCAAATGGTAAGCTGGAACAGAACGGATATGGTAAAGGTGATACAAAAGTCTTTGGTGGACAAGTTGGGATTGACAAGCAGTTTGGAGATAATCTGATTCTAGGGACAGCACTTTCCTATTCAAAAGCCGACGTTAAATTTAACAGATATGGTGGAAAATCAGATGCCAGCAACTTTGGAGTTTCATTATACGGAAGATTAGGGAATAAGGATATCCCTTGGTATTTACAAGGACGTTTTGGAGTTGGATTTGTTGACAGTGATGTTGAAAGGGATATCATATTGAGCAGTAATGACTATTCAAGAGCAAAAATTAACCACAATGATAAAGTTTACTCAGGATATGTAGAAACAGGATACGACATTAAGAACAGCAATGGAGACTTTGTTGTGACACCGTTTGCAGGAATTACTCATGATACGGTAACAAGGGGTTCATTCTCGGAAGACAAGAGCCAGTTTGGACTAAAAGCCAACAAGAAGAATTACAGCCAGACATCAGCATTGGCAGGAGTGAGAGTAGGTAAGGCAGTGCAATGGAATGGAGGAAGCAAAACTACCTTCCAAGGCTACGTGACACACCAGAGAGCCTTTAATGATGAGGACTTAAGCTTCAAGGCTGAATATTCAGGATTACCTGGAAGTTCGTTTAAAGTGAAGGGGATAGGACTTTCCAAGAGCAAGACTAAGGCAGGAGTTGGAGCATTGACGGAAGTAAATTCCAGCTTTGGATGGTATGTAAACTATGATGGTGAAATAAGCAGTGGAAAAGGCAAGGGAAACAATAATGTTGTTACTACTGGACTTAGATTTAATTTTTAATTAAAATAAAATTTTTTCCCATATTTTTTGAAATTGTATGACAAATATAAAAAAATATAGTATACTTATAGTAATATCATGTATAATTATTTTAAATTTATAATAATACTCAAATCCTTTAAAAAATAACTTAGTGAGAACTATAAATATTTATGATTTGAGTAAAATGGTTTTGCCATTTATTGAATTTAGTTAAAAAATGGTATTACTATAGAACTTTAAGTGATTTCCAGATAATAAAAAATAATTTAAAAGTATTGGAGGGTAATTTTTATGGAAAATATCGAATTTGATAATTTTGAAAATGGGGAAAGAAACGATTCTGAAAGAATGTACGAAATGGGAAAGAATTATTATAGAAATAATTCTGAGGTACTAGCCGAAAAATATCTGAAGGAAGCTGCTAAGGCTGGTAATAGAAAGGCTTTTCTCATTCTCGCGGATATTTATTTGAAACATAATAAATTGAATTTGGCTGAAAAATATTTAAAAAAAATTGCTGATGGCGGAGATTTTGAATTGCAGGACAAACTTGGAACCGTTTATAGAAAAAAATCTAATTTTGAATTGGCAGAATATTATTATAAACTGGCTATAAATAATGGAAATCAGAAAGCACAGTATAATTTGGGTAATCTTTACTATCATTTTAAAAAGAAAAAATTGGCAGTAGATTACTTAAAACCTATTGCCGATGAGAGAGATCAGGAAGCACAGGTGCTCCTTGCAAAAATATATTATGAAAACGGTCAGGTTGAACTGGCGGAAGAATATCTTCGTAAAGCTAAGGACAATGGAGAAGCATATTATTTGCTTGGAAAGCTGCTTGAAGAAAGAAAGGATCTGGAATCTGCAGAAAGATACTGGAAAACAGCAGCTGATGACTATGATAATAAAAAATCTCAAGAAATACTTTCAAAATCTTATATTGATAAAAATAATACAACTTTAGCAAAGCATTATTTATCATTGCTTGCCGATGAAAATCATCTGGAAGCTTTTGTACTACTTGGAAATATGTTTTCAGAAGAAAAAAATTATAATCTTGCTTATACAAACTATAACCATTTTTTTGAAGGGCAATCATGTACTGATGTAAAAGTTGACATGTCAAAATATGATAATGAAAAATTAAGATTTAATTTTGGAAAATGCTGTATAAAACTTGGAAAAGTTGATATGGCTGAACAAAATCTAAAAGATAATGAATATCTTAAAATTTCTGACAATATCATTGAAGTTGCAAAACTTTACGAAGAAGCTGAACAATTGAAATTAGCTCTTCAATACTATAAATTAGCTTTGCATATTCAATAAAAAAATTAGGAGGAAAAATGGCAACAACAAAAACACATATTGGCAACTTTAAATTTGAAAACTGCTTTATGAATGCAGCGGGAGTTTACTGCTACGACAGAAATGAATTGGAACAAGTAATAAATTCCGCAGCAGGAACATTTGTTACAAAGACTGCTACATTACAGTCACGTCCAGGAAATCCTGAGCCTAGATACCATGACACAGCTCTAGGAAGCATAAATTCAATGGGACTTCCAAACTTAGGATTTGATTACTATTTAGATTATTTACTGGAATTACAGAAAACACATCCTGACAGAACTTTCTTTTTCTCGCTTGTAGGAATGTCAACAGAAGACACTC
>ERZ772921.1925-NODE-1925-length-11581-cov-2.325178_pt1 | contig 11581 bp, 10 predicted proteins | sample MGYA00512117_ERZ772921 | MGnify/ENA primary metagenome ERZ772921 (study PRJEB29015, sample SAMEA2737944) | human oral metagenome | biome: human oral; feature: human-associated habitat; material: dental | place: China | collected 2150 ... | reverse complement strand
ACATAGGAAAATACGGTTCCAAGAAGAGCGAAGAACGCAGAGTTCCGTACCTGCACTATTTTTATACGGATCTTTGTTGTCGCCGTGTAGGTATCCCCGAAATCGGTCATATTGCGGCAAACCACTCTGTTTGGGATTTGGAACTGGAAAACTTGCCGGTTGAGGCATTGTTATTAATTTATGCTGATTTTCGCGTTAAAAGTCGGCGAGAAAACGGCCGTGAAAAAGTTTGTTTCTATACATTAAAAGAAGCTTTTGATGTTATTTTGCAAAAGCTGGATAATGTAGACGAGGCTAAAAAGCATCGCTATCAAAGAGTATACGAGAAGTTGGCCGACTTTGAACAATATATGACTATGTCCGGTGTCAATACGGTTACCTGATGATTTTTCCGATTGGCCGGCCAGTCCGGGAAACCGTGAGAATGGGGAGCCTGTGTTGCGGGAAGGGGAATCGGTCGTTCGCGCTTTGACCTATACGGCTATTGATCACAATATCCGTATGATGCGTCTTTTCCAAAAAGGGAATGAGTTTTCACGTTTTTTGGAAGAGGCTCGCAGTGAGCGCAGTTGGAAGAACGTACGTAATTACATAAGTACGCTTGAAGAGTATTTTACATATATGACGGAGCGTCAGAAAACGATTACACTGCAATTTCTTTATGAAATTTTGTCGTATCAGGATGTAGACATTCGTATGCAGGCTGCCAGATTGATGGGAAATATTGTCGCGACTTTTGAAGAAAAGTATCGAAAGGAAATTCCCGAAGGCGTTACTTTACCCCCCAGAGAGGTAACCAGTGCCGGCCTTTTTGCACATTATATGTCGCTAATCGTAAAGCCCGGCTGGCGTTTTACGCAGCAACATCGGAACTGGATTTCCTACTGCCTGGGAGAATTTGTGCAAAGTGCCTTACAATATTGTGATGAAGATGAGCGCCGGGAATATTTTGATATTTTACAACGATACTATAGCCGCACGAACTATCAAAGTGAGATTTTCATTGTCTTGCTTACTGCCTTGAATCGCGCTGATATTATACAGGGCGCAACGGGATTTATTGAAACCTTGGGGACTTTTATCGAAGCGGCTTTGAGTCATGCCGATTTAAATGTACGCGTTGCGGCTTTGCGTTGCAAAGCCACTCTGGTAGATGCGTATGATGAGGAGATGTACTTTACCGACTTGTTGAAGACCTTGAAACTTTCGGCTAATGAGGCGGACTTAAATGAAGAATCGGGAGCTCTTTTTCTGGACAATTTGAAGATGAGCACTCATTGGGTCATTAAGGCCGCTAATATAGAGATTCTTTTACACTTTTTACAAATGACACATCAGCCGAGCAGCGTTATGCACTTGGGCACGCATTTAGCCAATGTTTTGAAAGTCAGCGAAAGTTGTTTCGTTAGGGCCGCTGCCGGAAAGGCTTTGTTGCGAGTTGCCGCTTATATGACATTTACACAACGCAATGAAATTGCCGTGGAATTGTTTAACGGTTTGGAATTGGGGGACCTTCGTATTTCTCAATACGTGCCCGAATATTTAGGCCGTATTATTCTTCAGCTGGAACCGCGGGAATTGGATGAATGTATTAATACGTTGGAAACGCAAATTCTCGCTGCCTCCACACAGGTTGCGTCATCCATGATTCATACGGTAGGCGTCATGCTCGGCAATTTTCGCGAGTTCTCCGAACGATTTCCGGAAGATGAGGGGAATAATCTGCGAAAGCGTCGTCTCCTTTACGTCATGATCAAGGCTTATGCGCATTATGACAAGGAACTCAGCCGTGACGCATTCCGGCATATGGGGCGGTTTATTTTTGCCAATCCCGATTTAACCTTGGCGGAAGTGGATTTTCTTTTTATTCATTCATATAAGAAAATTCTTATTCTCCTGGCCGAAGAACGGGAAGAGCCGCTTGATTTTTACAGTAATGCGGCCGTACTGAACCATATTTACCGCTATATAGGCATCCATCAATTCATTACGGGCCCCTTCCCGTTTGAAAAGAAACGCAAAGTTTGCTTTTATCCGGGCACGTTTGACCCGTTCAGTCTCGGGCATAAAGCCGTCGCCGTACGCATTCGTGATCTCGGGTTTGACGTATATTTGGCTCTTGATGAATTTTCCTGGTCAAAACATACGCAGCCGCGGTTGATGCGGCGTAAGATCATGAACATGTCGACAGCCGATAAAGAACACATTTATCCGTTTCCTGACGATATTCCCATCAATATGGCGAATCCCGCCGATTTAAAACGTTTAAAAGCGATATTTGCAGATCGGGAGCTTTATATTGCCGTAGGCACGGACGTCATCAAAAATGCGTCCGCCTATAAAAACGAACCGACGGAACATTCCATTCATACGATTAATCACATCGCTTTTGAGCGGGAAACACGGGAGAATCACTATTTGAACAGCGATGCTCCTTACCCTATCCAAGGAGAAGTGGTGCCGCTTTTACTTGATAAATTCTATGAGGATATCAGCTCTACGCGTATCCGTGAAAATATTGATTTAAACCGTGATATATCAAACCTCATTGATGCAGTGGCACAAAGCTTTATCTACAAAAATAACCTTTACCTTCGTGAACCGGCGTATAAGCATGTTTTTGAAGCAAAAGATATGAGTGTCGGCACGTATAAGGCGAGAGGGCATGAGAGCTTATGGCCTATTCAGGAAAAACTGGTTACCTTGGGATATAAAACGGAAAATGTGGAAGAATACATAGAGAAAGGGAATGTCCGTACCCTTTACATAGACAGCGCCGACAAGAATAAAGAAATTATTGCCTACGCGGCGGCGCATCATGTAGGAACCCGTGATTTACACGGCGAGTTCGGCGATGCTGCGGTTGTCTCGCACATTCGTACCGTGTCTGAAGGCAGCGTTGCTTCTATAGGCTTTATTTATGCCGATACGTCCTCGGCCATTGCCAATATTTGGGAAATTATTATTACTGAACTCATGTCGGAGCTCATTGCCCGCGATTACGCCTATGCCGTATATCACCCTGTGGATAAAGGAGGATATGATGAGGCCGTTTTAAGAGCGCTCCAGGATCAGGGGTTTCGTGATATTGCGCCGGATCGTGCCGGGGCGCCTGTTTATGCAGCCAGCTTAAAGGCACCGGTTGTGCTTTTCCGGGATGTGGAAACTGTTTTGAAGAATCCGTTTAATAAAAACGATTGTATTTCGGATGCTCTTGATAAGGCCCATAAACGACTTCTTTCGGCAATGCGCCATATTTATCCGGGTAAGCTTATTCTTTCTTTCAATACGAGTGTCGTGCACAATAAGATCATCAAGAAGGCCGTACAATTGAACGGCGTCTCGATTACTCGCGATGAACGACGTTACGGCCCGTACATGTCCGTCCCCTTCGGTAAGACTCTGAGCGATGTGCTCGTGCCCAATACAGTGACGAAGGCGCTGCATATAGAAAAATATTTCAACCGTTCCGTGGAAGGGTTTACGATGGCGGAATCATGCCACTATTCGTCTGTCGATAATCAGGTAAGGACCATCAAATCCTTCAATAAACCCGTTATTCTTATAGATGACCTGCTGCACAAAGGATACCGCATGCAAATGCTGGCGCCCCACTTGGAAAAAAACGGTATTGACGTCAGGGCCGTTTTAACCGGCGTCATGACCGGTCGAGCCATGGATATGATGACGGAAAAAAAGATAAAGACGGAGAGCGCATACTTTTTGCCGACCTTGGAAGTATGGCTCAATGAACGGGACTGCTATCCCTTCCTGGGAGGGGACAGCATAGTGAGCGTTACCGATTATGACGGTCAGGATTCCAATCCTTTTATCAATCTTGTCTTGCCGTACGTGAAACCGGGCTTTGTCGGCGGCGGTGATGATGATGCGGCGTATACATATTCCATGATTTGTTTGCAGAATGCCCGCGACATTATGGAAACATTGCAGCAGGAATATCAACGTATATTTGAAAAGAGACTGACTCTGAAACGGCTTGGCGAAGTTGTGACACCCTTGCGTATTCCCGATATGGATGTAGGCGTCATATTCGATGAAAACATGAATCCGTCACGCTTTATTGAAAATGATATAGAACGGCTGATCCGGCTGCGTTGGAAGCGCAAACAGTCGCAGAAACGGAGCGGGAAGGAGGCGGAATAAATGTTTATTCACGATCTGCCCGGTGAAATCGGTGTGGCTGAAGCGGTGCCTTTGGAACCTTCGCCGCTGCCGCCGCGGAAAGTGAGGCTTCATATTGTGGCTCTCGGCGATGTGGGGGCGACTATGCTTATAGGACTGCGCCTTCTCGGCGGAGATGTCATTACAAGCTGCGGCATATATGATCTTAACCGGAAAAATTTGGAACGTTTGGAAATGGAAATCAATCAAATTCAGTACCCTGACGGTGAAGGGGACCTGCCGGCTGTCGAAATCATAACGGAAGACAGGTTGTTTGATTGTGATGTATTCGTATTCTGCGCTACAAAAGGCGTTCCCCCCGTCGGTTCCGACTGTGATGTACGCATGGCTCAGTTTGTGGCCAATCGCGGTTTAGCCGTGTATTTTGCGGAGATGGCGACACGAGCATGTTTTAAAGGATTGGTCTGTATTGTCTCCGATCCTGTGGATCCTCTTTGCAAGGCTTTTTTACAGGTATCCGGCCTGCGAGCTTCTCAGATTCAGGGATTCGGTCTTGGCGTGATGAACGGACGAGCCAGATATTACGCCTGTAAAGATGGTCGCTTTGCCTCATACTTGACGGACGGCCGTGTTTACGGCCCGCACGGCGAAGACCTGGTCGTTGCCAACAGTCTGGTGCAATATGATGATTCCTTGTCGCGGGATTTAACGACATTGGTCGTGCGGGCTAATATTGCTGTCCGTAATTTGGGCTATAAACCTTATATTGCGCCGGCTTTTTCGTCTGCCGCCATTTCTGTTATTCTTGCTTTGCGGGGCAGCTGGCACTATGGTTCGATCTGGCTCGGCAGCCGCTCGGAAGGGGCTTTCCTCGGCGTGCGCAATCGATTTTATGACGGACGTGTGGAATATGAAGATGTGCCCGTGCCTCCGGCGTTATATAAACGAATTAAAAAGGCCTATTTGAACCTCTGCAAGCTTTCGTGAAGGAGGCCGTTGCGCATGGTCTATCTTATTCGTATAACATGTGAGGGCTCCGCGTCGGCAGCACGCCTTGACGGAGTACTGAAGCGCGTATTACCCCCGGGAGAGTATGTAGAAATAACCGGTCCGGAAGGGTTGTTGACAATTAAAGATAAGCTGCGCGGACAGGTCTGCATCTTTACGGTTTCCCTGGGACCGGGCGGTATGAATGAGGAATACAGGCGGCTTATTGCGGCTCTTTATACGTCTCCGCAGTTACTGGAAGGTGTTTGCGGCGGTATTGTTATTGACGGACCGGACGAGCTTTTTACCAAAAAGATCGGCAGAGAGCTCCTGTTTATCGCTAATCGGGCGGGGTGTTTGTTTCCCGGCAAACCTCTTGTCGAGGCGACGGGATCGCTTCGCAATTTTAATGTACAGGCCCGCCTGTTGCAATCAAGCCCTGCCGAGGCCTATAAAACAGCGGTAGAACAACTTGTTGGAAAGGCCGTCGCCTTGACACGGAAGCCCCGGGAGAAATTTGATAAACAATACCTGCTTGTTCTGCATGCGAGCAGTCGCGCCACGTCTAATACATTGCTGCTCTGGAAAATAGTCAGATCTCATTTGTCGCGGAGAACAGAAATAGAAGAAATTTCTTTGCGTAACGGCGAACTGGTCGATTGCCGGGGCTGCAGCTATGAAACGTGTTTGCATTTCGGCGAAAAAGGGGACTGTTTTTACGGCGGCCTGATTGTGGACGAGGTATATCCGGCTGTTAAGAAATGCCATGCCTTATTATTGATTTGCCCCAATTATAATGATGCCGTCGGCGCCAATATGACGGCTTTCTTCAATCGCCTGACCGCTCTTTTTCGGACGGACTTCAAAGAATTTGCGTCAAAACGGGTTTATGCGCTTGTCGTGTCCGGATACAGCGGCGGAGATATTGTTGCCGAGCAGATTGCCGATACCATGAGCTGTAATAAAAATTTTATTTTACCGCCTCATTTCGCTCTTGTGGAGACGGCAAACGAGCCGCGGAGTATTCTCGCCTGCCCGGGGATAAAGGAGCGGGCGGCAGCCATGGCTGTGAGAATAGAGGGTGATTTTTCAGAGCCTGCATGCAATTAAAGGTTTTCAGCGGTATACATTTGTACTATAATAAACTGGTACTAATTTGTATTATCAGTTTTATATATAAGGAGTGGTACTGAATGAGATTTACAGACGATTTGAAGTCCCGTGTGGCCAAAGCACAGAAAAAAATTGTATTGCCGGAAACAGACAGCCGTCGCGTACTTAAGGCTGCGGAACGTGTTTTGGCGGAGGGGTTTGCCAAGATCGTCCTGGTAGGCAATGAAGAACAGATTCTTAAAGATGCCGAAAAATTCCAGATTCGCTTGGACGGTGCTGAAATTGTAGATCCCTCTACGTATGCGCGCTTGGATGAATTATGCCGGTACTTCGCGAAGAAGCGTGAAAAGAAAGGCATGACGGTAGAAAAAGCCCGCGAAATCATGACGAACAACTATACTATGTTTGCTTGCGGCCTCGTCGTCCTCGGCGACGCTGACGGCGTTGTTTCCGGCGCGGCAACGACATCGGCCGATGTTATCCGCGCAGGTCTTCAGGTTGTCGGCCCGAAACCGGGAAATAAAACGGTTTCTTCCGCCTTTATTCTGATTACGAACACGCCGCAGTACGGTGATAACGGTATTCTTATCCTCGGTGATTGCGGCGTTATTCCCGATCCGACATCGGAACAGTTGGCGGATATTGCCGTGATGTGCGTGGACCGGGCTCGCCGCACCGTTCAGATTACAGACCCGAAGGTCGCTATGCTTTCGTATTCTACGAAAGGCAGCGGCAGCGGCGGATCTGTAGATATAGTTCGTGAGGCTGTGGAAATTTTAAAATCCCGTCACGTGGATTTCGACTTCGACGGTGAAATTCAGGCCGATGCGGCGATCGTGCCGACTGTAGGCGAACATAAAGCCCCGGGTTCCAAGGTTGCGGGTCATGCAAATGTACTTGTTTTCCCCACGTTGGATGCTGCTAATATCGGATATAAGCTGGTGCAGCGGTTTGCTAACGCGACGGCTCTCGGACCGTTGGTACAGGGGCTGGCTAAACCGGTCCTTGACCTCTCCCGCGGCTGCTCGACCGAAGATATTGCCGATGTCGTTGCGGTTTGCTGCTCCGATGCTATTGCTGTTGATAAAGAAACGGCCACTAATGCATAACATATGTTTTGAAATCGGATTCGGGCTTTTGTCCGGGTCCGATTTTCTTATTGGCACCTTGCGTGTAGGCAGGCTGAAAATATGATAAAATAAAAATTGCATTTTGCGATTTTATAAAGGGCATTTTGCCGTGTCGGGCAGCTTCTTGTTTTGGCAGCGATACGTTTCTGTATACAGAAACGTATCCCGGGGAACTCCTGCTGTGGAGTATTTTTGATAAAGGGTTGGAGGACTGTTGTTTGGAAAAAGAACCGGCACAAGCCGAACGGGGCGCCAATACGCGGCCTTGTTTTTACGGCTGTAATCGATGCGATAGTTGCGGAGGCCACGGTGACGACGCGAAGACATAGGGAGAAAACGATAGTCTGGGAAGAAAGTATTCGCCTCGCGGCAGCGGGGCTGCGGCATGGTTTTACGGAACGGACCGGCGGCGTAAGTGTCGGCGTATATGGGTCGCTTAACCTCTCTCTTGATGTCGGTGATACAGTAAGCGATGTCCTGGAGAACCGTCGCCGTTTCTGTGAGGCTGTCGGTTGTGATATACTGCGCTTAACAACGGCTTGTCAGGATAATGAGGCGCATATCGTCGCGGTCGGCCCCCGTGAAGCCGGAGCCGGCGCAGGCAGTCGGTACGATGCGTTGGCGCGGACAAAGGCGTTGATGACGGACCGGACGGATACGCCTCTGTTCCTTTGTGCGGCAGACAGCGTTCCCCTAGTCCTGTTTGATGACGAGTACGAAGCCGTCGCTGTTGCTGTTTGTGATATCATGGCTCTTGAGCAAAACCTGGCCGGTAAGGTTGTCACTGCCATGAATATTGTTTACGGCAGCCGGTGTGAGCGCCTGCGCGCCTATATAGGGCCGGCTGTCTCGCCGGTTCATACTACCGTGGGCCGGGCGATTGCCGAAACACTGATTGGAACGGTACAGCGGAAGACGGGGATTTTGCAGAAGAAAGGCGAAACTGTTTACGCCGATCTGAAATATCTGGCCGTGCGGCAAATGGTGGAAGCCGGTATGGATATAAGCCGCTTCGATATAAGTAAGAACTGCACTTATGAATCGGCGGAACGCTTCTTCTCTTCCCGTCGCAGCGGCGGCATATGCGGCCGTAACGCTGTCTTTGCACTGTTAACATAAAAGCTTTTAAAAAATACTGGTAATTACAGACGCAAATATATATAATGAATACGTATAAGTTTTTTTTTATGACAGGGGGAAATTGCTTGATCAGAGAGAATCTCGAAAGCGTTCGCAAGCGCGTTGCCGCCAGTGCGGAACGTGTCGGCAGAACAGACCCTATTACATTGGTGGCCGTTACAAAGAATCATCCCGTTGAAGAGCTGATGGAGGCTGTAGCCGCAGGGGTGACGGATGTCGGTGAAAATCGTGTCCGGGAAGCATTGAGTAAGCAGGAATCTTTCCCCGACAATCATGTAATATGGCACCTTATCGGTCATTTGCAAACAAATAAGGTAAAACAGGCTGTTGCGCATTTTGACCTCATTCATTCTGTTGACTCTGTACATTTGCTGGAAGTAATAAATAAAGAGTCCGGGAAAATCGGCAAGGTCCAAGATATACTGTTACAGGTAAATGTTGCCCGTGAAGAAAGCAAGACGGGCATGGCCGTGGAAGTATTTCCGGAAATATGTCGGCGTGCGTCTGAATTGGAGTATGTTCGTGTACAGGGGCTTATGTGCATGGCACCGAATTTTGAGAATAGTGAAGATGCACGCCCCATATTCCGTATAGCCGATGCCTTGTATGAGGATATGAAAGATAAATTCCCGAACGGTCAGGTCCGATGTTTATCGATGGGCATGACTCATGATTTTGAGATAGCGATTGAAGAAGGCGCAAATATCGTCCGCGTCGGTACGGCTATATTCGGGCCGCGAAATTACTAAGGAGGATTTTATCATGGGATTGAAAAGTTTATGGAACAGGGTAGTTAATAGTGTGGGAGGCCTCAACGAAGACGACGAGTTCGAAACGGATGAAGAATTCGAAGACGAAGAGGACCTTGATGAGGTACAACCGGCACGTCGCCATATTGCAGCACCCCGGCGTTCTTCCCTGGGAAGTTCACAGGCTGACCGTCCGTTAAAAATGATGATCGTTGAGCCGGAAACCTTTGATGATTCTCAGAATATTGCCGATTACTTGCGTGAACGCAAGCCTGTCGTTATCAATTTTGAAAATACGCCGGCCGATGTGTCCAAACGGGTGGTTGATTTTATCAGCGGAGCAACGTATGCGCTTGACGGCAATATTCAAAAAGTGGGGAAGGATATTTTCCTTTGCGTGCCCAGCAATGTGTCCGTTGATCACGGTAAACGTGAATACGGCGATTTTACGGCACAACTGGCTTGGAAAACAGCGGCTGATGAATCCGAACAATCTCGGTCTTAAGGTGATTGTCGCGTGAAGAACAGAGACAATATTATTCGATATTATAAGGGAACCGATAACGGCGCGCTGGCGGCCCGGCTCATCGATCTTGCCGACAGTACGGACAAAGGCCGCCCCTATGCGGTAAGTGAATTTGTATCGCCCGGCGCCGTGCAAATCGGGGAGACTGTCAGCGCTCATGCGGCGACGCTTGTCCTACGGGTTAACGGCGGTTATGAAGGCGCCGAACGGGTCAAATTATGTTTTATCCGCAACGATTATGAAGGGTCCGTCGATTTCGGGCTCGCGGCCTGCCGTATTACCTGGGATGCGCGTTATCGGCTGCTGGGACATCGCGATGTTTTGGGGGCGCTTATGAGTCTCGGTATCGATCGCGGCCGTTTCGGCGATATTATTATGCATGAAGACGGTGCCGTTATCCTGGTGGATACGAAACTGTTGCCATATTTACAGCAAAATTTAGAAAAGATCGCTATGGTTTCCGTTACGATTTCGGAAGTGCCTGTCGCTTCTATTCCGCCCCGCCGGGAAAAAATAAAAGAAATTAAGACAACCGTTGCGTCGTTGCGGCTTGATGCCGTCGTTTCGTCGGGATTCGGCATTTCTCGTACGAAAGCGGCGGAAGCGATTAAAGGCGAACGGGTTCAGGTCAACTGGCAGCCTGCCAAAGGAGCGTCTCAGGAAGTCGGCGCCGGTGCAGTTATTTCACTGCGCGGCAAGGGCCGGATGGAACTTGCCGAAGTGACGGGCACGTCGCGCAAAGGGCGGACCGGCGTTTTATTAAGACGCTACATGTAGGTCTTACTACAGTTAGGAGGAAATTTACATGTTGACACCTATGGATATTCATAATAAAGAATTCAAGAAGGGCTTTCGCGGTTACGCTGAAGAGGATGTAGACGCTTTTATGGAAAGTCTTGCAGCAGATTATGAAAAGGTATATCGTGAATACTGTGAACTGAAAGAACGCTGTGAATCATTACAGGATAAACTGTCTCAGTATGAAAAGATGGAAGCGACCATGAACAGCACCCTTATGCTGGCGCAGCAGACCGCTGAAAATGTAAAGGTTGCCGCTCGTAAAGAAGCGGAGCTCATTTTGCAGGAAGCGGAAAACAAAAAGAAGCAGATGGTTGATGAAACGGCGCTCAATATGCAGACGACACAGCAGGAATTTGATACATTAAAAGCACAGGCTAACGGTTTCCGCGCTAAATGCAAAGCTATCCTGACCAGCCAGCTGCGGCTTTTGGACGACATGGTGCTTGAAGATGCAGCGGCTGAAGAAGCCGCTCCTGAAACGACAGCGGACGTACAGGAAGAAGATAATTGAGAACAAATGCGACATGATATGCTCTCTATGCGGCGTAAGGGTATTGCGTTGCCGGAGAGTATATTTTTTATAAGACGGAGAGATATATGAAAAAGTTTATAGTAGCAACTGTGATGACCGTACTTATCGGTATTTGTACGGCAGGTGCATATAATCCGTATGCCCCCAATCCCTTTGATACGATGGAAAAAAACTCTTGGGAGTATATATACGTAAAGGAGCTGACTGATGCTGGACTGACCGGCGCGACGAAGGATAAAATCAGTCCGGCATACAGGTTGACGCGGTATGAAATGGCCCAAATGATTGCTGCGGCCGTTGAAAACAGAGATAAGGCGACTGCTGAAGAACGGGCTAAAATCGATAAGCTGGCAGAGGCATTTTCCGATGATTTACAGTATGTTGTGACAAAACGGGATACAACAAAGGATAATCAGGGCGGGATTACTTTTGAGCGGCGCACAAAGGGAACACAGTAACC
>ERZ772921.1923-NODE-1923-length-11599-cov-3.199324_pt1 | contig 11599 bp, 22 predicted proteins | sample MGYA00512117_ERZ772921 | MGnify/ENA primary metagenome ERZ772921 (study PRJEB29015, sample SAMEA2737944) | human oral metagenome | biome: human oral; feature: human-associated habitat; material: dental | place: China | collected 2150 ... | reverse complement strand
CCGTGGGTTCGAATCCCACCCTCTCTGCCAGTAAAATCAAGGCTTCCGAGCATTTCGCCCGGAAGCCTTTTTCTGTTCTATTTTTATTTTTGACATCATTTTTGACATCATGGATGTCAGCGTCCATACTTTTCTTCACACTTGACTACTTTTTCGGTGATGCCCTCCTGCATCTGCTCTGTGTTGTGCACGTATCGGTCCATCGTGAAGGAGGCGGAGGCGTGCCCGAGGCGCACCTGTATCTTTTTCGCGCTGATCTCCTGCTCGGCAAGGAGTGTCGCGTGGGTATGGCGGAACGAGTGAAAGCGGAGATTCGCGGGGAGGTCCAGCCGCTGCTTGAGGTCGGCGAAGAGATGTGTCACCGCCGTCAGCGTGATCGGCTGCGTCTCGTCGCGCAGGGAGCGGAAAATATAGCTATCCTTTGTGAGAGGGACACCCTGCCGCAGGAGGATCGCTGTGAGCGTCTTCCTCCACGCAAGAAGGTTCTGTACAGCAGCAGGGGAGAGTGTGACCGTGCGGGCACTGTATGCCGTCTTGGTCGTGCCCTCGTACTCTTCGGCTGCACGTTTGCGTGCCTTTGAGACGCGGATTGTCTCTGCCTTTTCGTCAAAATCCGACCAGCGCAGCGCGACGAGCTCACCCCGGCGGAGGCCTGTATCCCACGCGAACTTAAAGAGATGCTCAGTCTGTGATCCGCGGATCGCGTCGAGGAGCGCGTGATATATCTCCGGCGTGACAATGCCCGCAGCTGTCGCCTTGTGCTTGGGTTTACGGATGTACTCCATCGGATTGTTCTCGATCAGCCGCTCGAACTTTGCCGCCCGAAAGATCGACTGCAGCAGCGTATAGACCGCCTGCCTCGTCCGATCACCGTCGATCTGCGCGAGGATATGCTTCAGCAGGGCGGGCTTTACATCGGCGATCTTCATGGTCGGCGGGATCCGCGGCAGGATATGGCGTGTGAGGAAGCCCTGGTAGGTGGAGAGTGTCGATGCCTCAAGTTTGTCCACGTCACGCTTCATGGCGAGGAACTCGTCGGCGAATCGATGGAACGTCTCGACTAGCAGGAAATCCGAGATGTTCGCGTTCATGATGCGCCGCCGCTCAGCCTCAAGTTCCTGCAGCGTGTAGGCGTAGAAATAGCGCCGCTCCTTCTCACCCGTGATCGGGTTCTCAAGGATGACGCTCGACTGATAGCGTCCGTCTTTGCGTTTGCTGAGCATAATAAAACACCTCCGAGGGATTTCAGTAGAAATAAGCCTCGAAGGTGTGATATACTATGCTTGCTTAGGGCGGGTATATCTCCCCTCGGGGAATGACCTGCTTCACCGCTCACTGTGTAGGGCACGGTGGGCGGTTTTTATTTGCCTGTGTCGGATTCGAGACGGTCAGGCGGCGGGGCGGTGTGCATAATTTACAACAGACATCTCTGTCGGTGCATGGCGCAGAGACTCGACAATCTGTTCAAGCACACGGGCGACCTCATCGTTATAGCTGGTATCCCCACACTGAGAGCAGACATAGGACGGAACGTCCTTAATAATAATGATATGTGCGCCGAGATCGACCATAAACGTGGTTTTTTTCTCCTCAAGAGAGCCTTTGCACATAAAGCAGTTCATTGTGATTTCTCCTTTCGTGTCTTTCCGTCGGATTCCCAACGTTCGGGATCCGGATAATAGGCGGTGATGAGATGAAGAGTGTCGATGCTGATGCCGCAGACGACATGAAGCCATGCGTTCTTTACTGTTACACCAAAAATCAAATAGCTTGGATGCGGATAGTCCTCGGGATAACGCTCAATAATTTCACCCGTTTCTAGTGTGTGTGTCACATCGTCGATGGATATACCACGCTGAAAGAGACGCAGAAGTATGTGATTCGTCCATTGGAGCTTATGCGCAGAACATCGTTCTTGAATCGTTTTCAGTATGGCAGTGTCTTTTGCGCTGTCAAAGTCCAGTATCTCCATAGAGCATCCTTTCTTTTACCGCCTACGGGCGGTCTTTTTTTATGCCCTTTTTGCGGCGGCGGTAGAGGAGGATGCTGACGGCTCCTTTTGTTCGGCGATGAGGGCGGCACGATAGGCGGCTACGTCGGCTTCGATTTCTTCGTCCGTCATCGTGGTGTGCTGCTCCTTGACGGTGGATTCCGCATGTTTGGCATCATCCGCCTGTGCGGTGAGTTCTGCGGCAAGAGCCTTGACGTGCGCAAGAACGGCGGCACGCTCCTCGGGGGAGAGGCGCAGCATATAGCGTGCGGTGGTCTGCTCGTCGGGGGTGAGATCGTACCGCTTGGCGAAGGCTTCGAGAATCGCATCCTCCTCGTCTGACCTCATCTCACCCTCGCCTGTGCGCAGCCATTCTTCACGGATGTGAAAGGTATCGCAGATTAGGCGGATGTTCTGGTCTATGACGGTGCTTCCTTCCTGCTCCATTTTGCTGATCGCACTGTTTTTTAAGCCAATTTTATCGCCGAACTCGTTTTGATTCAATTTAAGGCTTTTCCGAAGTTCCTTGATCCGTTGATTGATAGACAACCAAATCCCTCCTTTAGCATATAATAATCCACTTAACGGAAAAATGCAAGCATAGAACCTTGACAAAATTTCTTAAACGGAATAATATAGTAAAAGAAAATCCGCTTAAAGGAATAGACGCAAAGGCAAAGAAAAGCCTCCGTCACAAAACGGAGGCTTGGCAGCACCCTTATCTTAGGGGAAGACCATTTCCATCCTTCGCATTGTTCATAATCAACATGACTGTGTCCCACAACCAGCCGACGCAGAACAATCCGAAGGTAAGAAAGTAGAGTATCCCCGTAGGAACCTTTCCGAGATAAAAGCGGTGCACACCTAAGAATCCGAAGAAGATGCACAGGATAAGGGCAACCATTCTGCTTTTCGACGAATATGCTGAGCCCATGGCATTGACATTCGTGTTTGTGTTGATGTTGTTGATGTGCAGATGGATGGGACCCTGCGGTGTATCAATTATATTCGTCGGGCGGGTATCTCCTGATTGATTCATGCGAAACACTCCTTTGAAGATTTGAATTTCATTGATGTAGATTGATTCTACATGAAATAGGAAATTCCTTCATACGAATGACATGACAATCGGAATGGAGAAAAGCCCCAGACGCAGAGGAGGAGGAAAAGAAATGCGGATCACCTACTACATTTTCCCGGAGGAGATGAGCGCGGAGGGCTGTATCGGCGCATATCTAAAGGCGAAGGAATGGACGCCGGATATGAACGACCGCGAGGACCAGGTACACTACCGCAACCTCAAAAAGAGCATTGAGGAGAACGGTGAGATCGAATGCAGCATCTCTTTCGCGAAGAAGCTGCTCCGTGCGATCGGCGGCAATGCCTATACGCAGCACTTCGACCGCAGCGGCTGCCTGTTCGAGACAACACCGATCCACCTCGTGGGAAACAACTCACGGCATCTGTACAATCGGCATTTATAAGCGGAGGAGGTTAGAGATGGATATAGCAGAGATGAAAGAGGTTCGCGAAGTCTTCGAAGCAGACGCCGCGAACGAACTCTTACAGCAAGGATGGGTTCTTCTTGAAGTTCATTCCAACCATTCGGGAGGCAGGGAAGATGTTTTCTCGTACTTGCTCGGGTCTGCATTGGCAGACGTTGACCCGAGTGAATAGTATGTCTTCTCGTAAGGTTCGCCCGGGTCTCCGTGGTCTCTTTTGAATACTGACAGCAGAACCCAGCCATCGCGAATCATTTTATCAGCAAGGGTGAAGTCAGAGGTTTCAAATACCCCTTTGATTTGATCCAGTTCCATTGTAAACGTCCTTTCTGTGGTGAGATGGTGACAGGCACATCTATTTTACCACAGGAGGAGCGAGGGAAAAAGCCGAAACGGGCGCAAGCCCGTCCGCAGGGAATGACCGCCCTGCGCTGATGATGGCAGGTCATAGGGGAGGTGAGGACATGACAAAGTTCGAGGAGCGCGTGCAGGAGGAGACGAAGGAGACGGTCGCTCTTCTGGAAGTAACGCGCGCGGTTCGCACGTTCGGTGCGAGCGAGGTGATGGAGAAAGCGCTGCACATGGCGGCGGTGTCGTACTGCAAAGGATTGATGGACGGCGCGCGCATTGCGAAGATGGACGCTGCCGTGGCGTAGGAGGTAGGAGAAGGCGTCCTTTTCCTCCATTGTACCCCAAGGAGGTGAAGCAGACTATGACCAAAGTAGCCCCGTCGACGGCGGCCAGCAGGTACTATTTGGCCCGAATGGCGGCAGCCGGGAAGAACGAACGCCTGAGCAGCCGCGAGGGCGCAAGCGAGGAGACGGGCATCGACAGGAAACGGATGCAGCGGATCGAGATCGGGACGCTGAACCCGTATCCCGAGGAGGTTCTACTGATGGCAGACACCTACCACGCGCCGGAGCTCCTGAACTACCACTGCTCGCAATGCTGTCCCATCGGGCAGCGCACCGTTCCGCAGGCAGAGCTGAACGAGCTTGACCGCATCACGGTGAAGTTCATGAACGCGCTCGAGCAGATCAGGGACTCCGACAAGGAACTGCTGCGGATCGCACAGGACGGCACGCTCTCGGCAGAGGAAGTGCCGCAGATGGAGCACCTGTTGAGTGGCATCAAGCGGATCGCCACAGTAGCACTTGAGATTCAGATTTATCTCGACAAACGCAGGTAAGGAGGAGAAACAATGATGGACGAAATCAGCACCAAGGAGAAGGAAGCCCTTCTCGAGATTGCCCGGAAAACGCTTGTCGGAATGGAGACGAGGGAGGACTTCGAGCCGCAGAATAGCGACAGCCTCGATTTCATCGAGGTCTCCGTCTGGGGGATCGAGGAGGCGCTCACGGCAGCCTACCTTCTGGGGAAGGCGAGCGCGAAGTGAGGAGGTGACCAAATGGAAAAACTGATTCCAATTTGGGAAAAGGCGGCCCTTACCGTCGAGGAGGCTGCCGCATACACCGGTGTTCGCATCGAGTTAATCCGTGCGCTGGCACACGCGGCGCGGCACGGAAGGAACGACTTTCCTGCTTTCTGGGTGGGGACATCCATAAAGATCGCACGGGGACCGCTCCTGCAATGGATCGCGGACACTGCGGTCTCTCACAAAGATCTGCAGCACGCCGTGAAGATTGTAGAGAATGCGGAGCAGCTCGAGATGACACGGCGGCGCGGACGTCCGCGCAAACGGATCATTGCCTGAAAGGAGGTGGCAGAAAATGCGTGAGTTTTGGCAGCCAATTCTGATCGGCGGGGCATTCGTCGCAGCAGCATCGCTCCTCTCTGGGGCGTGTAACCCCTGGGACGACGGCAAGAACGCCGTGCTCGTTGAGGAGACCTACACGGTGCGCCCGGGCGACACACTCTGGGATATCGCAGAGCGGTACACGGCGAAGAATACCGGCACGCGCCGGTACATCCTTGAATACAAGTCGGGGATGGAGGAGCTGAATCCGTGGCTCATGGAGCGACACGGGATGATCTATCCCGGGGACAAGTTGACCCTGACGTATTGGGTCAAGGGAGAGGAGGAGCAGAAATGACGCAGTGGCAGACGCGCCGCGACCTTGTAACGAAGAATCTGACGATGTGGCGCGTATTCCGCATCGTGGACGGCGTGGAGGAGCTGGATATCTACATGTACGGCACGCAGGATGAGGCGCTCGCGGGGGCGCGGCGGCTGAATGAGGTGGAGGAGGTGACGAAATGACGAAAGAGGAGTTTGATAGGGCGGCGAAGACTATTGAATCCGACGAGGTTCTTATTTTTGCAAAAAGGGTGAACAGTGGCGATTCTTCCGTCTTTACATGTGGGAGTTTGGATGATGTTGTCACCGCTGCGGCAAAGACAATCGCTGGTGCGGCAGAACAATCAGATAAGAAGCTCCTGCGTTTGATTGACGCAGTGCTCATCTTCTCTGCCCGTATCAGAGAAGCGTGCTCTCCTGATGAGAGTTTTATGATTCCACTGTGGAATTTCGGTGCAAAAGAAAAAACGCCCGATGCGGCGGCTACCGCACAGGGCGCAGAGAAATAACATTTCACCGTGATTGTATCACGGATGAGGGGTGAATGCAATGACCGATGAGGTATGGAAATACTTCTGGGAGCGGTACAGGAAATGTGACTTCTGCGTCGTTCCTTATCACTGGCCGGATTTCAAGAGCAAAGCAGATGTGGACAAGTGGATTCAGTTCATGGAAAAGCTATCGGACTTTGAGGACGAGCCGGAGGAGGAAACGCAGTCTGAGAGCGGATACCACGTGTGCCCCGGCGGCGGTGTCGTATTCATCGACCCGCCGCGCCGGCTGGACGCAGAGATGGTGCGCAGTATTGGGGAGATGGCAGAGTTCTATCTTCGCAAATATGGAAAGAAAACCCATACAACGGAGGAGGGAAGGCAAATGAAGAAGCGTTACAAGGTGCTGTTTGAGATTGAGGGCTCAATCGAGATCAGTGCTCACAACGACGAGGAGGCGGGCGACATCATCGACCGCATGGAACGTGACAGGCTCTTTGAACTCTGTGATGAGTACGGGTGCAAGACGCACCCGATTGAGATGGAGGAGGAAGAGTAACGTGGCAAAACTTATCATGACGGTCGCCGAGATGGCGGACGAAAAGAAGTGGCTTGCAGCCCGCCGCGAAGGCATCGGCGGGAGCGACGCCTCCATCATCGTCGGGCTGAACCGTTGGAAGTCACCCTTCCAGCTCTGGCTCGAGAAGACGGGGAAGGCAGAGGCAGAAGACCTCAGCGGAAACGAGTACGTCTACTGGGGGAAGGTACTCGAAGAGGCGATCGCGAACCGCTTCTGCGAACTCACGGGGAAGAAGGTGCAGCGGCGCGGGCTCCTGCAGATGGACGACTACCCATACATCCGCGCCAGTGTTGACCGTATGGTCGTCGGCGAAAACGCAGGGCTTGAGTGCAAGACCTGCAACGGCTTCTCGGCAAAGGAGTGGGAGGACGACGAAGTACCCGCCGCCTACTATGTGCAATGCCAGCATTACATGATGGTGACAGGATGCGAGCGGTGGTACATCGCTGTGCTCATCGGCGGGAACCATTTCGTCTGGAAAGAGATCCCGCGCAATGACGATGAGATCGACATTCTCCTCCAGGCAGAGATCGACTTCTGGCACAAGGTAGAGGAGGGCATCATGCCCGAGGTCGACGGCAGCGAGAGCTGCAAGGATGCCCTCACGGCAGAGTTCCGAGGGGGCAACGCAGAGCCGCTGACGCTTCCCGATGCGGCCGAGGTGATCATCGAGCGCATCCGAGCCCTCGACGACGCGAAGAAGAGCACGGAGGAAGACCTTGAGCACCACAAGAACCAGCTCCGCCGACTGATGGGCGACTACGAGCTCGGATACGCAGGGGACTACAAAGTCACATGGAAAACGCAGGCAGGGCGCACGACCGTCGACAGCAAGGCACTCAAGGCAAAAGATCCTGACATCTACGCCAAGTATGCCAAGCAGGGAAAGCCAACCCGCGTCCTGCGGATCAGCTGACGGATAAAGAAGGGAGACAATCATCATGGCAAGTGTAAAAGGCGGCGCAATCCAGAAAGCGCAGGAACAGAAGACCGTGGCGGCACAGCAGCAGAAGTCAATCAAAGGCCTCATCGTCTCGATGGAGGGGCAGATTGCAAAGGCACTGCCCTCCGTCCTCACCCCGGAGCGATTCACGCGCATGGTACTCACGGCGCTCAGCACGAACCCGAAGCTCTGCGAGTGCACGCCGAAGAGTTTTCTAGGGGCGATGATGTAAGCGGCGCAGCTCGGCGTCGAGCCGAACACGCCGCTCGGGCAGGCGTACCTCATCCCGTACAAAAACAAGGGGATCCTCGAGTGCCAGTTCCAGCTCGGCTACAAAGGACTTCTCGACCTCGCGTATCGCAGCGGGGAGGTCACCATCATCCAGGCGCACGAAGTCTACGAGAACGACGTCTTCGAGTACGAGCTCGGGCTCGAGCCAAAGCTCCGGCACGTACCGACGACGGGCGAGAAGGGGGCGGTCACGCACTACTACGCCATGTTCAAGACAAAGAGCGGCGGCTACGGCTTCCACGTCATGAGCCGCGCAGAGGTGGACGCCTTCGCCAGGAAGTACAGCCAGTCATACAAGAAGGGGTACAGCACCCCATGGACAACGAACTTTGACGAGATGGCGAAGAAAACCGTCCTCAAAGCGTGCCTCAAGTACGCGCCGATCAAGACAGAGTTCACGCGAGCGCTCGGCACCGATGAGACGATCAAAACAGAGATCGCGGCAGACATGGTCAGCGAGGCGGACGAGACGGACTACATCGAGGCAGAGGCGGTCGAGGTAAGCGAGGATGATCCGCCGGCAGAGGACGCCGCGCCGCAGCCGAACAAGTTCATGAGCGCAGCGCAGGACGATGTACCGCCCAATGTGGATCCCGAGACGGGAGAGATCATGGGCTGACAAGAGGCCGGCAGGGAGGCACATATACGCCTCCCTTTACCGGCGTAAAAGAGTGCAGAATGTAAAGGAGCATTACCATGGACATCACCATCAAGAAAATCAAGGCGGCAAAAGGAAAGCTGGTCTTTGAGTACGACAAGAAGGAGGACGAGGAGAGCCTCATCAGCACGCACACCTCGAAGTTCGAGGAAGAGCCAGAGCCTTCGTTCTGGTCGGCATTCGGGTATCTTCGCGCCGATGTGTGCCGGATTCTCGAGATAGACCCAGGGCAGTACGCCAGGCGCATCGTTCCGACGGGCGTCAGCTATTCCACGGGCACTGACGGCTACGAGGGCGCGATCATTACCTGCGAGTACCACATGCCCAAGTCCGGAACAATGACCACGATCAACACGCCGCTCCTCCGATTCCCACAGGCAGATGAGCAGGTGGGGCTGCCGAGCTACTTTAGCGAGGAGACCGAGGAACACCTGCGTGACCTCATTCATGAGGCGGTACGTTATCTCGAGGGGCATCGCGGGCAGGGCGGACTGTTTGACGATGAGGGGCAGAATCCGCGCAACGTAACGCCCGAGGATTCTCCCGTGCGCCTTGCAGCGGTGGGGCAGAGCGGATCAGACATGAAGCAGATCGCGGGGTAAGGAAATGGCTGACAAGCGGTACTACTGGATCAAGATCAAGTCCGACTTCTTCGATCTCCCGACCATCGACTGGCTGCAAGACCAGAAGAACGGTTGTGAGTACATCGTCCTTTACCAGAAGCTCTGCCTTCTCTCTGCGAATAGCGGCGGGGAGCTGGTACGCAAGGTCGGCGATATGATCATCCCATACGACGTCAAGAAGATCGCCGAGGTCACGCGCTTCAAGTTCGACACGGTGGTCGTCGCGATGGAGCTTTACAAGAAGATCGGGCTGATCGTGGAACGCGAAGATGGCGTGTTCGTTGTCGCAGGCATCGGAGAGATGGTCGGCAGCGAGACAAAGTGGGCAGAGAAAAAGAGACTACAGCGGGACAAAGGAGGAGACAATGTCCCCCGATTGTCTCAAAAATTCGAGGACAAAAAAGGACAAAGCGAGGACAATGTCCCGCACAGTGTCCCTCCCGATGTCCCCAAAAGTGCGGGGACAAATGAGAGGACAGACACAGGGACACAGCAAGGGACAAGTGCGCCTACTTTGTCCGGGAAGAGTATAGAGATTAGAGATCAGAGTATAGATCTCAGAGAAAAGAGAATAAATAAACAAGATACAGATGCAGCAGCTGCAGCAGCTATAGGCGTAAGTAATAATACATACACGCGCGAGGCTTCCGGAGAAGACCGTGCGAAGATCGTGCAGGCATTCTGCGACAATCTTCAGCCCGGAGCAGGGAGCATGGTGATCGAGCAGCTTCACGATGCCATCGACATCTACGGCGGGAAATGGTGTATGGAGGCGATCCGCGAGGCAGCGGCAAGCGGCGGCAGGTCAATCCAGTACGTGCTCCGCATTCTCCAGCGGTGGGGACGCGACGGATTCAAGGCAGAGCGTAAGAAAGGCGGCGGAAATTATGGCTCTAACATCGGCACGGGCAACGTGGAGGGAACTTGCGCGGAGAAGTCCGCGTATGCAGCATACCTTGACGGAGACACGGTCAAGGGAAGCCCGTATGATCTGGGCGGCACGACCGAGGAGGGCGGAGATTCTGCGGGTGATCGGAGCACCCAAAGAGGCGATCCGGACGGCACAGGGGCTTCTTCTGGCAGCGGAAGCGGAGACGATCAAGCGAGCGCATGATGCGGCGTGTGCAGCGTGCCCGTACCGCGTAGAGAACTGTCATGAGTGCCGCTACAACGGGCGAGAGTTCCGCGACGAGAGATTCCGTAACCCGCTCCTTTCTTGCATCGCACCCTGTGCCAAGTACAAGACGCAGCAGGAGCAGAAGCGCATCGCAAAGCTCATGGGAGACGGCGGTGTCGGCGAGCGGTTCCGCTCACGCACATTCGCAACGTTTCAGGCAACTCCGGCGACAAAACAGGCGGTTGATTTATGCAGACGATTCTGTTCGGCGGTAAAGCTGGATCCCAAAGTGCCGGGGCTTTTGCTCAAAGGTAACTGCGGGACGGGAAAGACGCATCTGGCCGTCGCAATCCTGCGCGAGACAGCGGAGGCGGGCACCCCCGGAATGTTCGTGGTCGTCCCTAACCTGCTCGCCAAGCTGCGTGCTAGTTTTGGACAGAAGGACGGCAAAGCAGCGGAGCTGGTCGAGGCGGCAAAGAACGCACCGCTCCTTGTGCTGGATGACCTCGGCGCAGAGGATCCAAAACCGTGGGTGACCGAGCTGATCTATGTGCTCATCAACCACCGCTACGAGCATATACTGCCGACGATCATCACGACGAATTACGACGGCAAAAGAATAGCCGATGTATTTGGCCTACGTGTTGCAAGCAGACTGTCGGAAATGACCGTGCCTGTGAACATTCGGGCAGAGGATTATCGCATGAGAGGAGCGTGCTGAGATGGAATACGATATGTGGGAACAGACGAAAGGGCTACTGGAAGAGCAAGACAACAAGCAGGATCCCGACATGACAAAGCCGCAGCCAAGCTCGGAATTTTGCTACCTGAAGACACTGGACTGGGTCGCGGAGCTCTCTAAGAAGACGAACGAAGTCGTTCAGGAGGCAGGATACTTAGGTGGTCTGGTTGATGATTTTTTCATCGAAACAGACATTGAGGATGTGGGTGTGACGGAAAAGAGACTCGCATTGAAACTCACGGAAGTTATCACGTTCTGTACCTCATGGCTTAACCGTATTGGATATTTTGAAAATGAACGCGATGAGCTGCAGAGGATCGTGAACAAGAAGAACCGTGAGCACGGATACTTGGAGGAGTGACGACATGAACTTTCACTATCTGTCACATCCGTTCAGTGGGAACGAGGAGAAGAATCGAGCAGCGGCAGAGGCAATCCAGAGAGAGCTACAGGAACGATCTAAGCACGTGTTCTACGTCAATCCGCTGGCAAACTTCAAGGCGCTGGCGGGGATGGAGTATGACAAGATCATGGGCTACTGCCTCGAGCTTTTGACGCGGTGTGATGGTGTCACAATGACAGGGGACTACCGCGCCAGCAAGGGATGCATGATCGAGCTCGCAT
>ERZ772921.1920-NODE-1920-length-11625-cov-3.280121_pt1 | contig 11625 bp, 14 predicted proteins | sample MGYA00512117_ERZ772921 | MGnify/ENA primary metagenome ERZ772921 (study PRJEB29015, sample SAMEA2737944) | human oral metagenome | biome: human oral; feature: human-associated habitat; material: dental | place: China | collected 2150 ... | reverse complement strand
AAAGAGACAACAAATTTAAGCAATAGTATAACAAATGCATCAAATGTGTTTAAGACAGAGATAAATATACCGAAAAATGATAATTTATCAAATGTTAATTTTAAAAATATATTTGGTACAAATCCTACAGATGAAACAGCAGATCCTGTTATAGTAGAAGAAAAAAAAGATTTTACATATACAGTAATTCCTCTTGATAATGATTTTGCATCTATTTTGAAAATAGGAGAAAGAGGAATATTAATAGGAGCAGGAAAAAAAGAAAATAAGGCAAAAATTTTACAGTATTTAGGTAAAAATAATTTACAATATTTGGATGCAATAATAATGCTTGGTGCAGATGATGAAGAAAGTAATGTTTATGAATTTGCAGAAATGAAACTTACAACAAAAGTTATTTTAGTAAATCCAGATTTAGAAAAGAATTCAGATAATTTTAATATAATGAATAAACTTTCAAGTATGAAAACAAAATTAAAAGAAATGGGAATAAATGTAGAAAATTTAAATGATAAAACAAAAATAGATTTTGTAACTGCTACAATAACAGGATATCTTGAAAAAGGTAAAAAAACAGCAACACTTACTATTAAAGTAGGGGAACAAAAAATTCTTATACAAAATGATATGTCTAAAGAAAAATTAAAAGATATATTAAATGTAGAATATGATGTTTTAGTTGCAGAAGAAGAAAAAGATATTGATAAAGATATATTTGAAAAAGGTAAACCAAGAAAACTTGTTATATATTCTAAAGATAGATTAGAACCAAGAAATAAGGGAAATAAGGAAAAAGGAGATAAATACTTAAAACCTGAAGATATAATAGAAGTAAATAATGATACATATGCAAAAATGGATATGAAACGAACAGAGGTTATATTATCAGTAAGTAAGGTTACAGTATTAGATACAGAAAAACAAAATAACCAAAATACAAGAGTAATAAATAACAATAATAATGGTAATGGAAATAATCCAAATACTACACCAAATGCAAATACTAATAACAATAGTCCAAAACCAAATGAAACTAATAATGGAAATAATCCTAGTGACAAACCAAATAATGGAAGAAGAACAAATAATAATTAATAAGTTATAATTTTTGAAATACTAAGTAAAATATGTAAAAATATTTTAGCCTTAGTATTTTTTCTTATTTAAAAAATAGATTATATATACTAATTAATAGTTATATATGTTGATAAATGTAAGAATTCAAGATAAAATATATATGAATAATAGAAGATTGGAGAGATAGATGAAGATAGGAATAGTAGGATTACCAAATGTAGGTAAAAGTACACTATTTAATAGTATAACAAAAGCAGGAGCAGAAAGTGCAAATTATCCATTTTGTACAATAGAACCAAATATAGGAGTAGTATCAGTACCAGATGAAAGATTAAATGTACTTGCAAAAATGTTTAATGCAAAAAGAATAGTACCTACATATATAGAATTTGTAGATATTGCAGGACTTGTAAAAGGAGCAAGCAAAGGAGAAGGACTTCGGAAATAAGTTTTTATCACATATAAGGGAAGTGGATAGTATAATAGAAGTTGTAAGATGTTTCGAAAATTCAAATATAATACATGTAGATGGAGTTATAAACCCGACAAATGATATAGAAATAATAGAATTAGAACTTATATATGCAGATTTAGAAACAGTTATGAAAAGAAGAGAAAGAGTAAAAAAACAATTAAAAGCTGATAAAAGTTTAGTGAAAGAAGATTTAGTTTTAGAAAAAATAGAAAAAGCATTAAATGAAGGAAAAAGTGCAAGAAGTTTAGAACTTACAGAAGAGGAAAAAGATATAATAAAAAGTTTAAGCCTTTTAACATTAAAACCACTTATGTATGTAGCAAATGTGGATGAAGAAACAATACAAAATCCAGAATCAAACGAAAACTTTAAAAAGGTCAAACAATATGCAGAAAGTCAAAATGCAAAAGTAATACCAATTTGTGTAAAATTAGAAGAAGAGATATCAAGTATAGAATCAGAAGATGAAAGAAAAGAATTCTTAGAAATGATGGGACTTGATAAATCAGGATTAGATAAGCTTATAATTGCAAGTTATGATATTTTAGGACTTATGTCATATTTAACAGTTCGGAGAAATAGAAGCAAGAGCATGGACGATAAAAAAAGGTACAAAAGCACCAAAAGCGGCATCAAAGATACATTCAGATATAGAAAAAGGGTTTATTAAGGCAGAAATAGTATCATATGAAGATTTAGTTAAATGTGGAAGTATGGCAAAAGCAAGAGAAAAAGGTCTTATAAGAATGGAAGGAAAAGACTACATAATGCAAGAGGGAGATATTGTAGACTTTAAGTTTAATGTATAGAAGGCAGGAAATAATAGGAGTTAAAATATGCTAGAATTAATAATAATAAGTACAGTAGCACTTATACTATTTTATATACACTTAAAAAAGGTTATAGAAAATTATGATGAAATAAATTTAGTACTTCTTGCTGTTAATGCACTTCGGAGTATTAATGTATCCAGTATATTATGCATTAACTAAGAATACAGAATATATGCCACTTCGGATTTAAGATAATGAGTATAGTAATAGCAATAGTTATGCCAATAGTAATAATTATAATAGAATATATAAGTAAAAATCTCATAAGTGAACTTATGATAATAATTATAAAAAAGATGCTAGACTTATTTCGGAAAAGAACAAGAAGGTAAAAAATTAGTATTACGTAGCTTAAGACATAATTCTAAATCAAATATATTAAGAAAAGAGCTTGCAGAAAACTATGAAAATGAAAAAGAATATGAAAAAGCCATACAAATATATTTTACAATATTTGAAGATATAGTAGAAAGTAAAAAACAAAATGTTCTTGAAAGTTATGTTGAAAATAAGATCATAAATATTATAAGAAAGCTTAGAAATAGGGAAGACAAGAAATATTATATAGAGAAATATTTAAGAATAAGTAATCGAAATAGTAATAATAGTACTAAACTAATAATAATGCTTGCAGAAATTCTAATAGAGAATAGGGAATATAAAGAAGCAGAAAAATATTATCAAGAAATAGTTAAAAAAGAAGAAAATATAACACAAGATGAATTATATACATATGTATATCTGCTTTTATGTCTAAACAATTATGTTGAAGCAAGAAATATATTAGAAAAAATGATAAAAGTTAAAGAAAAATCATATTTGCTTATAAACATTGGACAAATAAGTATAATAGAAAGAGAACTTGAAAATGCTAAAGAATATTTAACAAAAGCTTCTGTATATAGAGAAGTAGAAGATATAGCATATTATGAACTAGCAAAAATAGATATATTAGAAGAAAATGATCTTTTAGCAATAGAAAAATTAAATAAGGCTCTTTCTATAAACTCAAGTATATTAACAGTAATAAATGAAAATCCATTGTTTGAAAAAGTTAGAAGTCATACAACGGTTAAGGTAGAACTTGTAAAAAGAGAAAAAAAATTACTTGAAGCAAAAGCAATAGAATGTATAAACATATTAGAAGATATAATATCATTAACAATATCACTAGACTTAAATGAAAAGAAAAATAAGCTTAATAGTAAGATTGATAATATTATAAAAGAAAAACAAGAAAATAAGACATTAGATGAAATAGCAGAAGAAAAATTTAAACAAAAAGAGTTTATAGAAAATAATATAAAAAATGCAGAATTAGATTAAAAGATATAGGAGAAGAAATGGAAAAAAAAGTAATAACATTTGATATATGGGACACAATAATAAAAAGAACATGTCACCCAGAAGAAATAAAAGTACATACATTAAGATATTATTATTATAAGGAATATAATAAGATAAAAGAAGAATATAGAAATGAACTTACATTATATAGATTAAGAGATAGTATAGAAGTTGAAGAATACGAAAAAGCAAGAGAAAAAGGAGTAGATGGAGAATGTAATTTCAGAGAAGTACTTGCAACATTAATAGAAAGAACACATTTAGGAACAGAAACAGAAAAAGAAGTATTAAAAAAAGAACTTCCAGAATATGAGATTGAAAGAGAAATAGAAAAAACATATATAAATCCGTTAATAACAGATATATTTAAAAAATATGATAAGAACAAGAAATATTGTATCTCAGATTTCTATATGCCAAAAGAAGATTTAATAAAAATATTAAATGCACATGGACTAGATAAAAAGTTTGAAAAAGTATATGTTTCAGCAGATATAATGAAAACAAAAAGAGATGAAGGACACCTATTTGAATATTTTTCAGAAAAAGAAAATATAAAATATGAAAATATGATACATGTAGGAGACAATCAACACTCAGATATAGATATGGCTGGAAGATATGGAATCGAAACAATAAAAATTCCAAATCCTAAAAAATATAATTTTGATATAAATAATTTAGGGAATATAGACTTAAAATTAGAAAATATAAAGAAAGATGCTAAAACAGAAAACTTAGCAAAACTTACTAGAGAAAATTTAAAAGAATATAAAAATAGCTTATACAATCAAGGAATAGAATTTTCAGCAATAGCATATTACTATATATATGACATAATAGTAGATGCAGTACGTAAAGGATATGACAAAATATATTACCAAACACGTGAAGGTGAAACATTTATAAAATTCCATGAAATTATAGAAAAAAATAATCCATTCCCATTTAAAGTGCCAAAAGCAGAACTAATAGAAGTAAGTAGAGTTGCAACATTTGCAGCATCACTTGATGAATTTAATGTACAAAACTTACTTAGAATATGGTCACAATATAGAGCACAAAGTATGAAAGCATTATTTAAATCTTTAGATATTGATATAGAAAAATATAATGAATACTTTAAAAAATATGATATTGATAAAGAAATGACAATATATGAACCATGGTTTAATTTTAAAGTAACAACATTATTACAAGATAAAGAATTCAAAAAAGAAATAGAAAAAGAATTAAAAGGAAAAAGAGAAAAACTTTTAGAATACTTAAAAGGAAAAGGAATTGAAAACAAAGAAGGAAACAAAATATATCTAGTAGATATTGGATGGAGAGGAACAATTCAAGATAATTTAGCATTTGTACTTGATAAGGTACATATTGAAGGTGGATATATAGCACTTTTTGATTACTATAACCCACAAAGAGAGAATGTAGCAAAAAGAGCATTTATCCGTGATAGTAAGGTTACATGGGAATATGTAGCACTTACACTTACAATATATGAAATGATGTTTAGCTCAGACACTAAGAGTGTTGCAGGATATGAAAATGGAAAAGCTATAAGAAAAGGTAAAAAAGAAGAAGTAGACTTTGTAAAAAATATAATCTTGCCTATAAGAGAAGGGATGATAGATGGAGCAAAATATATTGCAAAATTTATGAAAGAAAGAGATATTATGGAAGATATGTATTTAGGATATATATATAATCTTGCAAGAGAAATAAAAGAAAATCCATCTAAGATTTTAGTAGAAGCATATTATAGTTTAGTATATAATGAAACATTTGGAACAGGTGAATATCTAAATGGAAGACAAAAAGTTACAGGATTAAAGAGATTTAATATAATATATGTAAGAAATTTGATGAGAAAAGAACCTTGGAAAGAAAGTTTAATTGTAGGAAATGACTTAGGATTTTATGTATGGCTTCTTAACCACAAACACATAGTTCCAGATACATTAAGAAAAGGTAAAAATGGAATAAGAAAAGTATTATCACTAGGTAAAAGAGGTGTTAAAAAAGCTTGTAGAGGGGCAAAGAAAGTGGTTAAATTTACTATAAGAAAAATAAAAGGACAAAAATAGGATATTATTAGGTTATAATATAATAAGATAAAGGTAGAATATGGGAAATATAGATATATATATTGATGATATTGAAAAAGAATATAATATAGAAGAAGAAAAGATTAAAAAGATAATTAAAACAACATTAGAAAAATGTATAGAAATTGAAAACTTAAGAAAAGATATAATTATTAATGTGGAAATAGTAGGAGATGATAGGATAAAAGAGATTAATAATTCTACAAGAAATATTGATAAAGTTACAGATGTATTATCTTTTCCTATGTATGAAAAAAAAGATTTTGAAGAAAAATTAGAAGAAATATATGTAGAAAATAATATACCGACTATTTTAGGAGATATTGTTATAGATATATTACAAGTAGAAAGACAAGCAGAAGAATATAATACAGGTATTATAAGAGAACTTTCATATATGACAGTACACTCATTTTATCACTTGATGGGAGAAGACCATATGGAAGAAGAAGATAAAAAAGTGATGAGACAAAAAGAAGAAAATGTATTAAAAGAACTAGGTGAATTATGCAAGTAAAGAAAAATAAGAATGTAGAACAAGCATTAAAAAATGCAACAAATGGTATAATGTTAGCAGCAAAAGGTGAAAAAAGTATACACAGGGAGTTTGGAATAACAATTGTAGTACTTATACTAGCAGCAATATTTAAAATATCTAAAATAGAGTTAATCCTTGTTATACTTGCAATTGCACTTGTTATAGTAACAGAAATGATAAATACTGCAATAGAACTTTGTATAGATATATATACAGATAAGTTTAATATGTTTGCTAAAAAAGCTAAAGATATAGCGGCAGGAGCAGTTGTTATAAGTATAGTCTTTGCAGGATTTATAGGAACATTTGTATTTTATGATAAGGTTATGGAAGTTTTAGATAAAATTCTTGCAGGAGTAGGTCGGTAGAGATGACTATATAAAAATGATACTTTTAATAATACCTGTAATATATATGGCATTTGAACTTTTAAGAAAAATGATAAAAGAAGTAAAAATAGCATTACCTGCATTGACATTATTAATAATTCCAGTACTTAGTATATTAAAATTAAATACTAAACTTTTGATAGTTGTTGCTGTTCGGACAATTAGTATTCCTATATATGTATAGTCTTATTGTAGATAAAACAAATGTAGTAGTTGTTACAAATAAGAAAGAAGATAAGTATAAGGAAAGCTAAGGTAAGGAAGTGAATAATAATATATTTAATGATATATATTTAGGAGAAGAATATCCATATTTAAGACCATATATATCAAAAAGAAATCCATATAATGCAAGAGTATTCTTAGTTGGAATAAATCCTGCAACTCCCATAACTCCAAAACAACTAAATATTGATGAATATATAGAATTATTAAAGAATTATGAAGAATTTATGGAATTTTATTCTAAGAGTAGAGAGAGTCAAAATAAAAGTAAAATATCAAGGACAAGAATGGGAATAAATTCTTTAGTTAATTGGATAGAGGAAGAATTTAATATAGGGGTTGTTGAAACAGATATATTTACATATCCAACAAAAAATATAAAAGAATTATATGAAATAGATATTGATATACTTAATAAAAGTATAGAAAAATTTTGGGAAGTATTAGTAGAGTTTAAGCCAGATATTATAATTTTGTATGGAACACTATCGTTAAATGAATTTAAAAAGTTAGTAGCATCCAAAAATAAGGAAATTAAATATTATTCAGAAGAAGAGAAAATAGAATATATAGAAGAAAAATGTCCATATGCTAAACTGAATATAGGAACAAAGAATATAAAAGTTATTGCATGTAGACACTTAATGTATTATGGCAATAATGGTAATAGTTTTAAAAAATTAAGAGAAAATATTAAAAAGATAATAGAAGAACATGTCTAACAAAGGGACATGTTCTTCTAGGTCCTATATTCTATTTTTGACATTGAATCTTTCTAAGGACTTTTTTAGGTATTAAACTTCATTCGTAAGTTTATCAGAGTAACATTATTATTACATTTAAATTAAATTATTAAAATATATAATATAATTTAAGGTATAAAATTATATTATATATTTAGGTAGAATACCTATGTTTTTCTTATATAATAAAAGTAGTGTGGGAAGGACTTTAGAAAATGAAGAAAGTAAAAATTGTATGGATTATATTAACATTTTCTATAATAATAGCAGTAAGTATTTCAGCTTTTTTAATAGTTAATTCTAAAAATGGGGAAAAAGAGAAAAGTGTTATAGTAAAAGAGGAAATAGCTAAAGTAGAAGACACATTTAAACAAAAAGAGGCTCCTAAAGAACAGATACTTAAGGAGAAAAAGCTTACAAATGAAGAAGCAGAAGAAAAGACAAAAGAGATAATAGAAAAACTTTTTCGGTAATGTTAAAATATCGAGCTTTAAGGTAGAAAGGATAGAAAATAATTTAGATAGTAAAGAAGAAGTTTCAGTAGATACAGAATATGGAATATTTTACTTTAATTCAGATACCAAAAAACTTAGAAAATATATAAGTAAGAAAACAAAAGTTAAATCTGAAGAAAATTATCCAGATGAAAGAATTGTAGAGATAGCAAATAAGTTATTAGATACAATAGGGATAAAAGATATAGTAGAAGATTTTTCTGATTATAAGATTAGGAAAATTGAGAAATTTGATAGTGAAATTTGGACAGTAGAATATTGTAAGGTATATGATGGAATAGAAAACACAGCAGAAGCAGTAGTGGTAGATGTATTTCCAAGTATAGGAGAACTTATGATGCTTACAATAAGAAATACTAAACTTACAAATAGAGAAGTGAAAATAACTAAAGAATATGCTATGAAATTAGGAGAAGAATACTTAAAGAGAAGTGTAGCAACTGGAATAAAAAGTGTGGAATTAGGGATTGTAAGACCAAATCTTTTGTTTAGAGAAGAAAAAGGAAAAATATATAAACATATAAATGAAATGAGAAAAGCATATATTGTAAAATTTGATAATAAGTCAAAAAGTGAAGTATATATAGATGCTACAACAGGTGAATTCATAGGAGGAGCATATACATTAGGAGGTGAGTTCTAATGAAAAAATTTATTAATAAAAGTTTAGCATGCTTAGTAGTGTGTATATTAGTATGTACAATAAATTCATATGCTGTAGAAGAATTTAAAGCTTTTAGATCAAAGGATTTTAATGGAAATAGTGCATCAGATACATCTGTATATTATGGTGTTTGGACGTTTCAAAAATTGGGATATAGGAATGCTGGAGGTTCAGGAAACTATTATAATAATTGTGATAGAAATTTTGTCCTTAATTGGATTAATGGATATAGTAATAATTATGGTTTTTATGAATATGCACATGGAGATTCCCAATTATTTACAATGCAAGTTGGAAATCAATGGAATAATATATATCCAAGTGATATTTCAGGAAACTGGCATTTAGTATTTTTAGATTCATGTTCATGTTTATCAACAACTAGATTTGCTAGAGCATTTAATATATATGGATATGGAAATAGAGCAATAATGGGATGGTATGATACAGTTTTGCAAGTATCAAGTGCTGATTGGTGGCAATATTTCTATAGATATGCAGGAAATATGGGATTAAGAAAAGCTTGTTTATCGGCAGCAAGAGATTCAGCATATGACAATCCAATACGTCTTTTTGGAGATGGTGATTGGAATGGAATAGCTAGATATTAAAATAAAATAACAAAAAATAAATAACACTAAAATAAGAAAAATATATAGGGAAGTTTGCCTCTTAAAAAAGAATATATTATAAATATATTCCTTTTTTAGGGGGATTTTTAAATTTTAAATTTTATGATAAAAAATGTATGATGTAAAATGTAGGAAAAATAATCTATAAAGTTGACTTATAAATTTAGTTTAGAGATTAATTAATGTTATTAGGATTAGTTTTTTTAATGAAAATGCAATATAAGAAAAGAAATGATGGACATATTAATATTAAAAGTATACACTATATAGTATAAAAAACAGTAACAAAATAAATAAATGTTTAAATTTAACTGTTATATATTATGGAGGATTTATGAGTAGATTTGCAGATGAAACTGAAGAGAAAAAGAAAAATATAAAGTTTAAATATATAGCTATAGGAGTTTTAGGTGTTACGCTAATAGGAGGATCAGCATTTGCATATTTAAATAGAGAAATGCTTAGCAATATGTTTAAACCAAAAAATAATGAAGAAAAAGTAGAAACACTTGATGAGGTTAAAGATGCTAAAAAATTTAAAATATATGATGAAAAATCAAAAACAAGACCAATAGCAGTAATGCTTGATAATAATAAGTTTGCATGGCCACATTCAGGTATAAATAGTGCATATATGATATATGAAATGGAAGTAGAAGGTCGGAGAAAGTAGACTTATGGCATTATTTAAGGATAAAAAAGATTTAGATAAGGTAGGACCAATTCGTAGTGCAAGACCATATTTTATAAACTATGTGATGGAACATGATGCAATATATGCACATATAGGACAAAGTCCACAAGCAGAATATGATATAAAAGCTTTAAAAATAGCAGATATAAATGGACAACTTTTTGACTCACAAAGATCAAGAAATACACAAAATGATCATGAATATTGGAGAGATAGAAAGAAAAAGGCACCACATAATGCATATACATCAATTACTAATTTAACAAATATCGCTAAAAAATTAGGATATCCTATAGAAAAAACATTCAAAAGAGTGCTTAATTTATCTGTTGATGAGATAAATTTAGAAAAACTTTCAAGTGTTGATGATGTTCAAGATGCAATTAAAATAAGAGCAGGATATCATAGTCAAAATATGAATGAGTTTAAATACAATGAAACAGAAAAAGTATATACAAAAAAAGCAAAAGGGATTGATGCAAAAGAAGAAATAACAGGAGAAGAATACAAAATTAAAAATCTTATAATACTTCAAACAACATCAACAGAAATAAGAGATGGTGAAAACAAGGGAAGACTTGATATAAAGACAGTTGGAGCATTGAAGGGCTATTATATAACAAATGGAAAGGCAAAACAAATTATAGCTAGAAAGGCAACAAGAGAAGATATAACTAAATATTATGATTTAGAAGGAAATGAAATTAAGTTAAATGATGGAAATACATATGTAATGATAATACCAGAAAAAGAAAAAATAACAATTACAGGATCTGAAACATCAGCAAGTACAGATAAAACAGAAGAAAAAGAAGTGAATAATAAGAAAGAAACAAGTAAAAAGCCATCAACAACTACTAGAAGAAGATAAAATATCGAAGGAGAAAATTTTTGAAAGAATTTAAGTCAGGATATGTAAGTATTGTAGGGGAAACAAATGCAGGAAAATCAACACTATTAAATGGCCTTATGGGAGAAAAACTTGCAATTGTATCACCTAAAGTACAAACAACAAGAAATAATATAAAAGGGATATATACAGACGAAAACAAACAGATCATATTTATAGACACACCAGGGATACATAAGGTAAATAGTAAGCTTTCAAGTGTAATGATAGATAGTGCAATAACAAGTATAAAAGATGCCAATATAGTACTTTTTGTTGTTGCAGGAAATAAGAAAAACTTAAGTGTATTTGATTATAATGTTCTAAAAAAACTTAAAGAAGCAAAAGAAAAAAATAAAAACTTCCATATAATAGGTATTATAAACAAGATAGATAGGATAAAAAAAGAAATAATTATAGAAAAGATAAAAGAATTAAATGATGAATTAGAATTTGACTATATAATACCAGTATCTGCAATGTTAAGAGAAGGTAT
>ERZ772921.1919-NODE-1919-length-11629-cov-3.217211_pt1 | contig 11629 bp, 10 predicted proteins | sample MGYA00512117_ERZ772921 | MGnify/ENA primary metagenome ERZ772921 (study PRJEB29015, sample SAMEA2737944) | human oral metagenome | biome: human oral; feature: human-associated habitat; material: dental | place: China | collected 2150 ... | reverse complement strand
GCTGGTGTGGGTCTTCGTCTGGGCGCCCCAGGCGGCCAGCGCGGCCAGCAGGGCCTCGTCGGATGTGCGATCGGTCTCGCCCGTACAGGGCCGGGTCTCGTGGACGGCGAGTCGGTGTTTCAGCGCCGTCCGGACCGTCGACTCGTCGGTTTCGTGCCACTCGGCCAGTTCCGTGACGGTCAGCTCCGGGTGGGCCAGGGAGGTCTCGTGGATGTGGCGGACGAGAGCGTGAAGACGGTGCGCGGCCCGGTTGCGTCGTTCCTCCCGGAGTCTCCTGGTGGTGACGCCGCGTTCCTTGGCGATCTGCCGGATGCGTTCGCGGCTGACCCCGAACAGGTTCCCCAGCTCCTGCAGGGTCAGGCCGGCTCCCAGGCCGGAGACGATCAGGTTCGAACGCTGACGGGAACGCTCCGCCGCAGGCAGTGCCGCGAAGCGTGAACGCCATGCATCAGGTTCCGGGGCCTCGGTGTGCCGCATCGATCTACGTCGCCTCCAAACTCTTTTCCAACCCTTGCGGGGTCGGCGATCGGCCGAGCGCCGAAACGATCTCCCTCTAAGTTCTTGAAAATTTGATGATATAGCATTGCGTGGCGCTCCCTCAAGGCCGGGTCGCAGAGCGAGCAGGCCGGCTCAACCGGCTGCCACCTTTCGAGACCTTGAGGCTTATTCAAAGGTGGTGTGTTGGCCAGTGAAACTCTTGGTCGGAGCGCGCTTGAGGATGGCTGTGAATAAGCCTCGGTGATGAGGTTGACCGTGGTGCCATGGGGACGTGGTGACAGGGCTTGCCCGGGAAGGGGTGGTGAATGTGAATAATCTTCCAGCTTTCCCTCGGGTATCGCGGAGAGTCGTGAAGGCTTGTCCGCAGCAACAGCCTGTCGGGAGAATAGCAACCGTCCGTGCCATTACGCCCGAGTCGCGGGAATTGGGTGATTGCCCGTCGCCCGATCAAGAGCGAGGGCAGGGTGACATTCTCCTGCTTCATCTCGGCGTGGGCGGGTGAGCGGACCGAGTGCGCGAGAAATGCCAACAGGCGAGAGTCGGAGATACGATGCCGATACAACAGATTCGCCGAGAAAGGCATGGGGGAAGGATGTCTGGCGTGAAAACTGCTTGGTACAAGACGCGCTGGGGAGTTGCCGCATTTGCGGGTGTCGTGGGTATCGTCCTTGGGAACGGGATGGCAGGGAACAACAAGGAGTACGCAGCGGTGCCGGCTTCCTACACGACCGTTTCCGTGACTCCAGCACCCGTGGTGGAGACCATCATGGCCACCGTTACGGAGACGGCAACGGCGACGGAAACAGCCACCGTCACTGCCACGGAGACGATTGCGGTGACGGAGACCGCGCAACCTGCTGCATCCGTCCCCGCCACCGAGGTGCAAAAGGAATCAACGGGCGGTGATGGGAGCGCGGATCCTCGAGAAAGCGCTTATTACAGCTCATGCAAGGAGGCCAAGAAGGCTGGGGCCGCTCCGCTTCGTGTGGGTGATCCTGGATACCGAGCGGGACTCGACCGGGATGGTGACGGGATCGCCTGCGAGAAATAGGGAGATGGGGGGTGCCCCGAGGGGCACCCCCGGACTCTCATCCAGCTGACTTCGCCACCAGGATTTCCCTGCGGCGGGCCTTGAGGCGGTGCATCACGTCGTTTCCGCCAGTGCCGAAGTGGTCGTGCAGCCTGCGGTATTCGCGGTACAGGTCGTCGTAGGCCGCGACGTTCTCCGGGATCGGGGCGAAGACAGTCTCCGGGGTGGCTTCGCGATGCGCCATGGCCGGTGCGGCCTCCCGCACATCGGCGTACTCGCCTGCCGCGACCGCTGCGTAGATCGCCGATCCGTGGGCTCCCGAAGCCACCGAGGGGCAGATCGCCAACGGCAGGTTGGTCACGTCCGCGTAGATCTGCATGAGCAGCGGGTTCTTCACCAGCCCGCCCGCCACCACCAGGTCCTTCACCTCGATGCCCGCGTCCCGGAACGCCTCGATGATCACCCGGGTGCCGAAGGCCGTCGACTCCAGCAGCGCCCGGTACTGGTCCTCTGGGGTGGTGGTCAGCGTCGTGCCGAGCATGAGTCCCGTCAGCTCCGTGTCGTCCAGGATCGAGCGGTTCCCGGAGTGCCAGTCGAGCGCCAGCAAACCGTGCTCGCCCGCCTGTTGTCTCGCGGCGAGTTCGGTGAGGTACTCGTGCACCCCGACCCCCCGGGCCGCGGCCGCCTCGACGTGCGACGGCGGGACGCAGTGGTCGACGAACCAGCCGAAGATGTCTCCCACCCCGGCCTGCCCGGCCTCGTAACCCCACAGGCCCTTGACGATCCCGTCTGGCACGATGCCACCGATCCCCGGGACCTCACCGAAGCTCTCCGAGGTCATCATGTGGCACGTCGAGGTGCCCATGATCAGGGTGAGCTGCCCGGGTTCGCAGGCGTTCGCGGCGGGCACCGTCGCGTGGGCGTCGATGTTCGCGGCCGCTACGGCGATGCCCTCCGGCAGGCCCGTCAACGCCGCGGCCTTCGCCGTCAACGACCCGACCCGCTCGCCGGGACGCGCCACCGGGTGCGGAACCAGCTCCAGCAGGCGGGAGAATCCCGGGGCCATCGCCTCCAGGACCTCCGCGGACGGGCGCGAGCTGTCGACGAAGTTGCCCTTGTAGCCCGCCATCGACATGGAAGCCGCCATCTCGCCCGTGAGGAGCTGGATGATCCAGTCCCCCGCCTCGACGAAGTGACTGGCCGCGTCCCAGACCTCCCGGTCCTCCTCGAACAGGGCCAGGGCCTTGGCCAGCTGCCAGTCCGCCGAGACCTCGCCGCCGTAACGGGCGAGGGTTTCCGGGGCCAGCTCGGCCAGGACCTCGTTCACGACCTTCCCCTGCCGCTGGGATGCGTGGTGTTTCCACAGCTTCACGTAGGCATGGGGGCGTTTCTCGAACTCCGGTCGTTCGCACAGCGGCCGGTAGGCCTCGTCGGTGGGGAAGACCGTGCAGGAGGTGAAGTCGATGGCCATCCCGACGACGTTCTCAGCCGCCACCCCGGAGGCCGCCAGGGCCTCCGGAACCGCCCTGCCCAGGACCTCGACGTAGTCGGCCGGCACCTGCAACGCCCAGTCGGGGGGAAGTGGCTGGCCCGCGAGTTCCCGGTCGATCACCCCGTGCGGGTAGGCGTGCTCGGCGCTTCCGAGGATCCTCCCGTCGGTCACGGACACCACGACGGCACGTCCCGAAAGAGTGCCGAAGTCGATTCCCACAACTGCCTTGCTCATGGCGTCTTCTCCATCTTTCCTGCTCAGTGCCCCGGGGCCTGGCGACCCCAGAAACCATCGGGTGCGAACAATTCCTCCACCAGCTCACCCAGGAGATTGGTCTCCAGGGCGAGATCGAGGACGGTGTAGCGCTTGCGGATCATCTGGGCCCGGACATGGGTGTCGCGGAACCGATCCCAGCCCAGGCCGATGTCCTGCGGATGGACCGGGGCACCCACCGCCCTAAGCATCCCCTGCAGCTCGGCGGCGGGCAGCAGCTGTTCCCGAAGCCTCACCGACAGCTCCGGCCACACCGCCACCAGCAACTCCAGGCGGACCCGCAACTGTTCGGGCGGAAGCCACTTGGCGAGCGCCTGCACGACGGTTTCCTCGACCAGCCGGGGATCGGGATGGAGCCGCCGAACCCTGGCCTCCATCTCCTCCCGTGTGGGCCAGGCGGCGACGGCAGCGTCGATGTCCAGCTCGGCGAGCTCCCGCTCCAACAGCCGCTCGTAGAGGGCCGCGATCGCCACCGTGCCGATACCGACCTTGAAACCGTGGGACAGGCGCCTGGGGGTGATGTCCACACCGTGCCCCTCCATCTCCCACAGGTGGCTGAACTGGTGCTCAGCCCCGGAGGCGGGGCGGCTCGACTGGTGGGCCTGCATGGCCAGCCCGCTCATCAGGAGCCCCTCCACCAGCTCACCCGTCGCCGAGACGTCACCGACGGCGAGTTCTGCAGGCCGCGAGACAGCACCGCGCAGCGGACCCTGGACGAGTTCCCACACCCCCTGGTCGATGGCCTCGATCCCCAGAGCGTCGGAGAGGATCCAGTCTGCCCCGGCCGGGATCTTGCCCAGCAGGTCGCCGTAACCGGAGGCCGTCATCACCTGCGGCGCGGCGGCCATCACGGTCAGGTCGGCGACGCAGCCACACGGGGCCGGGCAGCTCAGCGTCTGCTTGAACCCGTCCAGGGCGATCGAGGAACCGAAAGCGGTGTAGCCGTCCATGGAGGCCGCCGTACCGACCACCATGTAGGGTCTGCCGAGTTCCCCGGAGGCCCGTTTCGTGATGTCGTTGAGCGTGCCGGAGCCAACGGCCACGGCGATCGCATCCACCGGTGCCAGGGCATCCCTCAGGGCCTCGCAGTTCTCGTATTTCGCGTATAGCTCGGGTTCCCCCGGGAAGACATGCGGATCCGCGAGCTCCACCCCCGCCGCCCCCAGGGAATCGGAGACCCGTTTCCCGGCCAGCGCGAAAGTGCGTTCGTCCGCGACCACGACCGCCCGTGTCGTCCCGAAAAGCTCCGTGAAGACCTCTCCGGTTCGCTCCACGGCTCCCTCGCCGATCACCACGGCCCTGGTATCAGTGGCGTTGCGCAACGCCCGGGTGATGAGATCCGTCATGTCAGCCCCGCTTCGCGTTCTCGCGGTCCACCATGTCGTGGATCATGGACTGGAGCTGCGGGTAGGTGTTGGCGTAGGCGTCGACGAAGTACTGGTACTCCTCGTGCCGCCGCTGATTGGGTTCCAGCAGGTCGATCTCGTGGACCATCTCCCTCGCCGCGGTCCCGAGATCGGGGTGGAGGCCCGCGCCGACCGCCGCCAGCATGCAGGAACCCAGCACCACGGCGTCGCCGACCTCGGTCAGGGCGATCGGCACGCCGGTGACGTCGGCGTGCATCTGCATCCAGTCGCGGCTCTTGGTGGCGCCACCCGCGGCGACGATCTTCTTCACCTCGAAACCCGCCGCCGACATGGCCCGCAGGTTGTGTGCGGTGCCGTAGCACACCGACTCCTGGATGGCGCGGTAGATGTGGGCGGGGCCGTGGTGCAGGGACAGACCCCAGATCACCCCGCGGGCCTTCGAGTCGGTGTACGGGGTGCGGTTGCCCTGGAAGTATTCGTTGATGATGAGGCCGTCGGAGCCGGGCGGCAGGTCCTTCGACTGCTTGTTGAGGATGTCGTAGACGTTGAGTCCGGTGACCTCCGCCGCCTGGATCAGGTCGCGGGCGAAGTTGTCCTTGAACCATTTCAGGACCGAACCGGTGGAGACCTGACCGCCCTCGACGGTGTACTGGCCCTTGACCACGCCGTCGGTGTAGGCGCCGAAGAATCCCTTGCCGTGGATCGGTTTGTCGGTCTGGCCGGTCAGGACGTGGGAGGAGCCGGTGATCAACGCCATCACCCCCGGGTCGACGACACCCAGCCCGATCTGCCCGGCCCAGGCGTCGGCCGGTCCTTGGGCGACGGGGGTGCCGGGGTGCAGGCCGAGGAGCTGCGCCGCGATCACCGACAGCTCACCGACCGGGGTGCCGAGATCGACCACCTTCTCCGGGATCTTGTCGAAGACATCGCCGCATCCGATGGTTTCGTAGAAGTCGACGGGCCAGCCGCCGTGGTCGCGGTTGTAGTACATGCGCAGCGCGGCCGAGTTGATGTTGGTGGTCCACTCGCCGGTCAGCTTGTAGGTCACCCAGTCGGGGGCGTCGACCAGCCGGAAGGCAGCGTCGTAGGTTTCGCGTTCGTTCTCCCGCAACCACGCGGCCTTGAACGGGTACCACTCGGCGGTGGCCGGGGCGGTGCCGCGACCGTTGTAGAGACGCGCCACCGAATCCGACTTCTCCGCGCGAGCGGCCTGCTCGGTGGCGCGCACGTCCATCCACATGATGGCGGGGCGGAGGGCCTCGCCGCGTTTGTCCATGGCAACGACGGTCATGGTGGTGGCGTCGTAGGAGATGCCCTTGATGGCGGCGGGGGAGATACCAGAGGCGGCGATCACCTTGCGACACGAGGCCTGCAACGCCTCCCACCACTCCTCCGGATCCTGTTCGGCCCAGCCGGGGTGGGGGTGGGTGGTGCGGTACGTGGTGGCGGCGAAGGAAACCGGCCGGCCGGCCAGGTCGAAGATGGCGGCCCGGACGCTCTCGGTGCCGAAGTCGATGCCGAGGAGGTAGGTGTTGTCGGTCATCAGTGGTCCTTCCAGTTCGTTTCGGTCCAACCGAGCTCGTCCCACAGGCGCTGGGGGATGAGCCGGTCGACGCGGTCGAGTACATAGGTGGGTTGGTGGTTCTCGTCGAGGGCGGCGACGTCGTCAGTGGTCGTTTCACCCGTGAGCACCAGGCAGGAGGCCATGCCGGTGTCGAGGGCCATCTGGATGTCGGTGTGGAGGCGGTCGCCGACCATGACGCAGGCGGCGGGATCCACGTCGAGACCTTGGAGAGCCTCCTCCAGCATGATGTGAGAGGGTTTGCCCAGGTTAGCCACCGACTTCACGCCCGTGCAGGCCTCGATGGCTGCGGTGATCGCTGCGCAGTCCGGTTCCCCGCGGCCACCCGGGAACGGGCAGAACCGGTCCGGGTTGGTCTGGATGAGGATGGCGCGCCGGTGGAACCAGATCGCGTCGAAGGCGATCTGGAGCTTGGAGTAGTCGAAGGTGCGGTCGTAGGAGGCGATGACGATGTCTATCCGCTCGGGATCGTCGCTCAACCGGAAGCCGGCTTCGATCAGGGCGCGTTTCAGCGGTTCCTCACCCACTACGAACAGCGTGGCGTCCGGGTGGTGTTCCTGCAGCCAGCGGGTGGTGGTGACCACCGTGTTCGCGATGTCCGAGATGTCGGTGGGCAACCCCAGCCGGGCCAGTTTCTCGACGTACTGCCGCGGATCCTTCGTCGGGTTGTTCGACAGGAAACGCACCGGGATTCCGCGGCGGCGCAGTTCCCCGATCAACCGGGCCGCACCTGGCAGCAGGTGATCACCCAGATAGATGGTTCCGTCCAGGTCGAAGACATAGGCCTGGTGCAGCTCGGTCGGGAGCATCGAGGATTCCTCCTAGAACAGTGGTGCGGCGATGTTGGCCAGGGAGACGATGACGGTGTTGGCGATCCAGATGGCGGCTGCCGGGGGATCGAAGTGCGTGTTGCCCCTGTTGTAGAACAGGCGCGCCTGGAACTCCGCCAGCCAGGCCGCCAACATGCCGACCACCACCGAGACCAGGAGAGCGACGATGGCCATCATCATGAGCTGACCCTTGGCGTTCTCGCCCAGCATCCCGTAGGAGGCGTGACCTGGGTCGAACAACGAGGCCAGCGAGACCTTGTTGGAACTCAGCTTGTCCCAGAAATCGGTTCCGGACAGCCCCTCGACCAGGTTGTCGGCGAGAACCGGGAGGAAGGCCACCGCCGCCAGGCCGGCGCTGATTGTGATGTGATGGGTCACCGGCATCTGCGCGCCGAGGATCAGGAACATGACGCAGACCGCGGAGATCGCGAAGGTGAAGGTCTGCGCGTTGCCGGTGGCGGCCAGGCCGGGGAAGGCCAGCGCGATGAACAGCGTCGCACCACCGGCCAGGAGACCGAACATGGCGCCGAGCGAGAGGTACTGGCCCGCCTTCTCCTGGTAACGCAGCCAAGCGGCGTCCTCGGTGGGGGCGATCTTGCCGAAAAAGGACGGGGAGTCGTTGTACTTCTCCGGGTTGAGGAACGACCCCTTGGCGACGAGGCGCGCCACCACGGCCGACAGCACGACGGTCAGGGCGACGGAGTCGGTGTGGGTGCCGAACCACGGGATCTTGGTGATGAGGTTCTGGACGACGTATCCGAGGACCCCGAACGCGGCGCCCACCCAGAGCACATCGGGTTTGCCCAGGCGCGCCAGGGGACTGGTGGCGTCCTTGCCGTCGGCGTATCCGCGGCGACCCGCGTAGGCAGCCGCACCAACTCCACCCGCAAAGGCGACGTGGGGGCCGACGAAGGGCCCGAAGGCCAGATAGGTGAAACCTGCCGTCGAGTCGGTTCCGAGATAGATGCCGAACGAGGTCAGCACCGTGATGCCGGTGATGGCGAATGCGAAGTTGCCGCCGATCGCGGCACCGAAGAAGCCGCCGGCGATGGCGACCACGAGACCGAGAAGGTAGCTGGCAGTTCCGGGATCGAACATCGTTGTTCCTTGCGATTCGTGGGGTCAGCGGGGGTCCGGTTCGTAGGAACGGATGGCGGCCACCTTGGGGCCGGAGGAGGAGCCGGGGTCGAAGGTGTAGCCGAGCCATTCACGCACCAGCCGGCGGGCCAGCTGGAGGCCGATCACGCGCTCACCGAGGGTCAGGATCTGGGCGTCGTTGGACAGCACCAGCCGCTCCACGGAGAAACTGTCGTGGGCCACCGAGGCGCGGATGCCGGGAACCTTGTTGGCAGAGATGGCCATACCCATCCCAGTTCCGCACACCAGTAGGGCCCGGTCGGCCTTACCGGCGGCGACTTTCCGCGCCGCCTCCACCGCAACGTGCGGGTAGTCGATGTCCTCGCCTGGACGGACGCCCACGTCGATGACCTCCGCCACGCGCGCGTCGGCTTCCAGGTCGGCCTTCAGGATCTCCTTGTAGTTCACTCCGGCGATGTCGGCGCCGACAACTATGGTCAGTCCCATGTCTCCTCAACTTCCTTGTTCCGGGGATGACCTGAAGAGTAACAGTGATGTTGTGAAAAACACCATAGTTTCTGGTGAAAAATGGCATCGCGCCTAGTCAGTGCGGTGTGTCGTGCTGTTGTTCGGGCGTTGGGTCACTCGGAGACGATGACCTCGACCCCGTGCCCGGCGAGCTCGTCCCGGATCGCCCGGGGGGTGGCGGCGTCCACCACGACGGCGTCGAAGTCGGTGATCTCGGCGAAGGTGTAGAGCGCCTTGCGCGCGAACTTGGTGTGGTCCAGCAGCAGGTATCGATTCGTGGAGGAGGCGATCATGGCCTGCTTGACCTGGACCGCGTTCTCGTAGGGGTGCTGGCAGCGTTTCCCTACGATCCCGGAGGCCGACATGACGCAGTGATCGGCCTGCCAGGCCCGTAGGTTCGCTGCGGCGGTCGGGCCCATCATCGCGTGGGCCCAGGGTTCGTACTCGCCACCCGCCATCAGCAGGCGCACGCCGTCCATCTGCTTCGCCTCGTTGGCCACCAGCAGGGAGGTGGTGATCACGGTCAGGGGGTGGACGTCCCGCAGGGCGCGTAGCACCCACATGGCGGAGGTCGAGTCGTCCAGCATCACGGAGCTTCCCTGGGCGATCCGGGGGGCCAGCGCCTCGGCCATGGCCTGTTTGATCCGCGGGCTCTGCTGGAGGCGGAACTCGGCGTCGGCCTCGCTCAGGCTGGTTGCCACCGCGCGTACCAGGCCCCGGTCCAGGTGGACGATGCCCGCCTGTTCAAGGTTCGCCACGTCCCGGTAGATGGTCATGGCCGAGACGCCGACGACCCGGGCCAGGTTCTCCACCCGGACGCTGCCCCGGGCGATGACGTGTTCGGCGATCACCTGGCGGCGATCCTGAGGGGGCTGCGGGCCGGAGGGCCGGCGGGAATGGGAATCGGACTGGTGGGTCGAGTTCATTTTCCGGATCGGGTAGGGGATGATTCCCCTGATTTTAGGAGCTACGTCAACATGGGTGGTGAGGACCATCGCCCAGCGAGTCGCGACATCGGTGGGGAACGAGCCACCGTCGTCGCACCGGATGGGGCAGCTGTCCGCCACCCGCACGTTTGGAGGGAAATGCACATTCAACCCGTTGAAGCCCCCGGCTGGATCCCGCCGGGTGATGACGACGTCCGTGAAATCCACTTCCGTGAATCGCGGGTGGCGCTCCTGCACGGATTCCAGCCATCGGCAGAGGTCTACAGAACTGGGCAGAACTCGTGGTCGCCTGCCGGTTGGCGTCTCCTGACGGACGGGCCACTTCGCATTGCGAACCCCGAACGACGCCGTACTGCCGACGACACGGTGTGGGACGACCCGGGAAGGCATCATTCGTCCTGGGTGATGGCGCTCTCCGAGGGGCCGAGAACGATTCTGCTGGGAGCGCTGGAAGCGGACACGCCACGCCTGCACGCAGATCTGGACGTCCTCGTGGGATGGACCGAAACCGGGCGCAAAGGCAGCTGGGTGCTCATCGAGGGTGAGGAACTGGCGGTCTTCTCGCGATATCGGGAACTCCTCGCCACTCGCTACGGGGTCCTCGAGGAGGACCGAGAGGAGTGAGCCGCGCGGCGAACAGCGGGAACGGGCGGCGCAGCCCGTTTATCTGACAGCGGTGGTTCCTGAGCCGCAGGCGTCGCAGAATTGACCGCATGAGCGCACACGAGACTGCGGACCTGACCAGTGTCAGCAAGACGATGCTGCTGACCCTCCACGCCAGGGCGGAGCACACGCTCTCCGAACGGCCGCGCTTCACAGACCCTGCCGCCGTTGAACTCGTCTCCCGGCTCGACTACGACTTCACCATGGCCAGACAGGACCGGCTCATGGCCGACGGCGTCGTGCTGCGCACCCTCACGCTCGACCCGCTCGTGGCCGGGTACCTGGACACCCACCCCGGCTGCACGGTGGTCAACATCGCCTGCGGGCTCGACACCCGTTTCCAGCGCCTCGACGACGGGCGCGTCACCTGGTACGACCTCGACCTGCCCGAGGTCATCGACCTGCGCCGACGACTGCTGGGGGAGGGAGAGCGGAATCGCACGATCGCCGCCTCCGCCCTCGACCCGACCTGGCCCGACCAGCTGACGGCCGATGCGCCCGGTGGCGTGCTCGTCGTCGTCGAAGGCCTCACCATGTACCTCGTCGAGGACGAGGTGCGGGGACTCATGGAGATCATCGCCGCCGGCCTGCCCGGGGCGACGGTCCTCATCGAGTTCATGCCGCGCCTGTTCCAGAGGTACGGCCGTGAGCGCTCGGTCAGGGGCACGGGGGCGCGCTTCACCTACGGGTGCTCCGACGCCGATGAATTCCGCCGGGCGGTCGCCCCCGAGTACGCGCTGCTCCACGACGTCCCCTTCACCGACACGATCGCGCGCTTCCGCCCTCACCTGGCGCCGTTCCTCGGGCTGCCGCCGGCGCGCCGCCTCTCCCCGCGCATCCTCGTCATGCGCGCGTCGCGTCGGCGACCGGTCGCCGCGGCAGCATGAGGCCTGGGAGACTGCTCGCATGCGCCGTATCGTCATGCTCGCCTACGACTCCCCTCTGGGGCCGATGACGCTGGCCGCCGAGACCGGCGAGGACCTGTCCGCGGGCGGGGTGCTCGTCGGAGTGTGGTTCGACGGTCAACGGCACGACCGGGCCGGGATGGACGGGAGGGGCGCGGAGCGCGCCTTCGTCGTCGGGCCCGGGAGTGACGACGGCCCGGCCGTCCTCGCAGATGCCCGGGCCTGGCTCGACCGGTACTTCGCCGGCGAGGACCCCGGCGATCCTCCCGCGCTCGCGCCCCGCGGCACCGACTTCCAGCAGCGCGTGTGGGGCCGGTTGCTCGACATTCCGCGCGGGGCCACCCGCGCCTACGGGTGGATCGCCGACGCCGTCGAGGCCGATATCCGCGGCGTGCGCGAGGCCTGCCGGGGCGCCGTCCTCAAGGTCATCATCGAGT
>ERZ772921.1918-NODE-1918-length-11634-cov-5.321271_pt1 | contig 11634 bp, 5 predicted proteins | sample MGYA00512117_ERZ772921 | MGnify/ENA primary metagenome ERZ772921 (study PRJEB29015, sample SAMEA2737944) | human oral metagenome | biome: human oral; feature: human-associated habitat; material: dental | place: China | collected 2150 ... | reverse complement strand
TGTTACCGAGCTGCTTCTTGCCGACGACCTCGTTGATGAACGGGTAGTCGGTGGGCAGCTGCTCGTTGAAGATCGCGCGGCCGAGGCTGGTCTCGAGGATCAGCTCGTCGCCGGGCTCCCAGCCCTCGGGGGCTTCCCAGCCCTCGGGCGGCACGGTGCCGTCGGCGAAGCGGATGCGCGCGGTCGCGTTCAGGTGCAGGTTGCCGGCGTCGTACGCCATCTGGGCTTCCGCCTGGCTGGAGAAGTACGGAATCACGGGGTTTCCGTCTTCGTCCTTCTCGACGGGCACCGACGGGTCGGGCGTCGAGGTCAGGTGGAACAGACCGATGATCATGTCCTGCGACGGCATGGCCACGGGGCGACCGTCGGAGGGCTTGAGGATGTTGTTCGTCGACAGCATGAGGATGCGGGCCTCGGCCTGCGCCTCAGCGCCCAGCGGCAGGTGGACAGCCATCTGGTCGCCGTCAAAGTCGGCGTTGAAGGCGCCACAGGCGAGGGGGTGCAGCTGGATAGCCTTACCCTCAATCAGCTGGGGCTCGAACGCCTGGATGCCGAGGCGGTGCAGCGTAGGTGCACGGTTCAGCAGCACGGGGTGCTCGCGGATGACGTCGTCGAGGACGTCCCACACCTCGGGGCGCTGACGCTCAACCTTGCGCTTGGCGGCCTTGACGTTCTGCGCGTAGTTCTTCTCAACCAGGCGCTTCATGACGAAGGGCTTGAACAGCTCCAGGGCCATCTGCTTGGGCAGACCACACTGGTGCAGCTGCAGCTGCGGGCCGACGACGATAACAGAACGACCCGAGTAGTCGACGCGCTTACCGAGCAGGTTCTGACGGAAACGCCCCTGCTTACCCTTGAGCATGTCCGAGATCGACTTCAGCGGACGGTTGCCCGGGCCCGCGACGGGGCGACCACGGCGGCCGTTGTCGAAGAGAGCGTCAACGGACTCCTGAAGCATGCGCTTCTCGTTGTTGACGATGATCTCGGGGGCGCCCAGCTCGAGCAGACGCTTGAGTCGGGTGTTTCGGTTGATGACACGACGGTACAGGTCGTTGAGGTCGGAGGTCGCGAAACGGCCGCCGTCCAGCTGAACCATCGGGCGCAGGTCCGGCGGGATCACGGGGATCTTGGTGAGGACCATCGAAGCCGGCGAGTTGCCGGTCGCGACGAAGGCGTTGATGACCTTCAGGCGCTTGATGGCACGGGCCTTGCGCGGGCCGGAGTCAGAGCCGATGGTCTGACGCAGCGCGGCGACCTCGGCCTCCAGGTCGAAGGTCTCCAGGCGCTTCTGGATAGCGGCAGCGCCCATGTCACCCTTGAAGTAGGTGCCGTAACGGGCCACCATCGCACGGTAGAGGCGCTCGTCGCCCTCAAGGTCGCCGACCTTGAGGTCCTTGAAGCGCTCCCACACGGCCTCGAGGCCTTCGATGTCGCCGTCGAAGCGGCGGCGAATCTTGGCCATCTCGCGTTCGCCCTGCTTGCGGGCGCGCTCGCGCTCGGCCTGCGAGGCGCCGTCCTTTTCCAGGGCGGCCATGTCGGACTCAAGCTGCTCCGCGAAGTCGTTGATCGTCGCGTCGCGGTTGTTCTCCATCTGCTTCTTCTGCACCTCAAGTTCGGCGCGCAGTTCAGCCAGATCCTCGTGGCGACCCTTTTCGTCGACCTCGGTGATCATGTAGGCCGCGAAGTAGATGACCTTCTCGAGGTCCTTGGGCGCGAGGTTGAGCACGTAGCCCAGGCGCGAGGGAACACCCTTGAAGTACCAGATGTGCGTAACGGGGGCGGCCAGGTCGATGTGACCCATGCGCTCACGACGAACGCGGGAGCGAGTGACCTCGACACCGCACTTCTCGCAGACGATGCCCTTGTAGCGCACGCGCTTGTACTTGCCACACGCGCACTCCCAGTCGCGGGTGGGGCCGAAGATCTGCTCACCGAACAGGCCGTCGCGCTCGGGCTTGAGCGTACGGTAGTTGATGGTCTCCGGCTTCTTAACCTCACCGTGGCTCCACTCGGCGATGTCGTCGCCGGTGGCCAGGGTGATCTTCAGGCTGTCGAACGTTTTGGCGTCCAGCAAAGTTATCTCTCCCTATCAGATCGCATCGATGGTCGCCGCAGCGTTCGGACGGGCTTCAAGAGTGATGCCCAGATCCTCACGCGCATTGAAGTCTTCGTCCTGCTCACGCAGGTCAATGACGTTGCCAGCCGCGTCGAGAGCTTCGACGTTCAGGCACAGCGAGCGCATTTCCTGGATGAGGACTCGGAAGGACTCGGGGATGCCGGGCTCGGGGATGTCCTCGCCCTTAACGATGGCCTCGTACACCTTGACGCGGCCGGTGGTGTCGTCCGACTTGATGGTCAGCAGCTCCTGGAGGGCGTAGGCGGCGCCGTAAGCTTCCAGGGCCCACACCTCCATCTCGCCGAAGCGCTGGCCGCCGAACTGGGCCTTACCGCCCAGCGGCTGCTGCGTGATCATCGAGTACGGGCCCGTGGAGCGGGCGTGGATCTTGTCATCGACCAGGTGGTGGAGCTTGAGCATGTAGGTGTAGCCCACCGAGATCGGGTACGGGAACGGCTCGCCGGAGCGGCCGTCGAACAGACGCGCCTTGCCCTCGTAGTTGGTGAGGACGTCGCCGTCGCGGTTCGGGTTCACGTTGCGCAGCAGGCCCGCGAGCTCGTCGGCCTCAAGGCCGTCGAACACGGGGGTAGCAACGGGCGTGCCGGGCTCGGTCTTGATGCCGTCGGCGGGCAGGTGCGCCGCCCACTCTTCGCCGGCCTCAACAGCGGCCGAGGCATCCCAGCCCTGGTGGGCGAGCCACCCGAGGTGGTACTCAAGCACCTGGCCGACATTCATTCGGCCGGGGACACCCAGCGGGTTGAGGATGATGTCGACGGGCGTGCCGTCGGCGAGGAAGGGCATGTCCTCGACCGGGAGGATCTTGGACACGACGCCCTTGTTACCGTGGCGGCCGGCCATCTTGTCGCCGATCGTGATCTTGCGTCGCTGGGCGACGTAGACGCGCACGGTCTGGCGGACGCCTGGGTTGAGGTCGTCCTCGTCGTCGTTGAATTCGCGGACGCCGATGACGATGCCCTCTTCGCCGTGGGGGACGCGCAGGGAGGTGTCGCGCACCTCGCGGGCCTTCTCACCGAAGATGGCGCGCAGCAGGCGCTCTTCGGAGGTCAGCTCGGTCTCACCCTTCGGGGTGACCTTACCGACGAGGATGTCGCCGGCGGTGACCTCGGCGCCGATGCGGATGATGCCGCGCTCGTCCAGGTCAGCGAGGGATTCCTCGGAGACGTTGGGGATGTCGCGGGTGATCTCTTCCTCACCGAGCTTGGTCTCGCGTGCGTCGACCTCGTACTCCTCGATGTGGATCGAGGTGAGGATGTCCTCTTCCACGACGCGACGGCTCAGGATGATGGCGTCCTCGTAGTTGAGGCCTTCCCACGACATGTAGGCGACGAGGAGGTTCTTGCCGAGCGCGACCTCACCGTTGGAGGTGGCGGGGCCGTCAGCCAGGACGTCGCCGGCCTCGACGCGGTCGCCCTCGTCCACGATAACGCGCTGGTTGGTGCAGTTACCGGGGTTGGAGCGCTCGAACTTCTCGAGGCGGTAGGAGTCGCGGCCGCCCTCGTCCGTGGAGACGACGATCAGGTCAGCGGAGACCTCGGAGACGACGCCGGAGTGCGCGGCGAGGATCATTTCGCCGGAGTCGTGCGCGGCGCGCATCTCCATGCCGGTGCCAACCAGCGGGGCTTCCGTGGTGAGCAGCGGCACGGCCTGACGCTGCATGTTCGCGCCCATGAGGGCTCGGTTAGCGTCGTCGTGCTCGAGGAAGGGGATGAACGCCGCGGCGACGGAGACCATCTGACGTGCGGAGACGTCCATGTAGTCCACGCGATCGCGGGCGATCAGGGTCGGGTCGTCGCCGGCAACACGGCACAGGACGTCGTGCTCGGCGAAGGAACCGTCGGCCTCGAGGGGCGACGAGGCCTGGGCGATGTAGTGGCCCTTCTCGTCGTCCGCGGTGAGGTAGCGGATTTCGTCGGTGACCTTACCGTCCTTGACGACGCGGTAGGGCGTCTCAATGAAGCCGAAGGGGTTGATGCGCGCGAAGGTCGCGAGCGAGCCGATGAGGCCGATGTTCGGGCCTTCAGGGGACTCGATCGGGCACATACGGCCGTAGTGCGAGGGGTGGACGTCTCGAACTTCCATGCCCGCGCGGTCACGCGACAGACCGCCGGGGCCCAGGGCCGACAGACGACGCTTGTGGGTCAGACCGGCGAGGGGGTTGTTCTGGTCCATGAACTGCGAGAGCTGGGAGGTTCCGAAGAACTCCTTGATCGCGGCGACGACGGGGCGGATGTTGATCAGCGTCTGGGGCGTGATCGAGTCCGTCTCCTGGGTGGTCATGCGCTCGCGCACGGTGCGCTCCATGCGGGCGAGGCCGGTGCGGACCTGACCCTGGATCAGCTCGCCGACGGCGCGGATGCGACGGTTGGCGAAGTTGTCGATGTCGTCGACCTCAACGCGGACCTCGACGGCCTCGCCATTGCGGGTGCCGGCGAAGGTCTTGTCGCCCTGGTGCAGGGCGAGGAGGTACTTGACGGTCGCGACGATGTCCTCGAGGGACAGGGTCGAGGCCTTGGGGTCGGCTTCGATGGCCAGCTTCTTGTTGATCTTGTAGCGGCCGACCTTGGCGAGGTCGTAGCGACGAGAGTCGAAGTAGAAGTTGTTGAGCAGGGTCTGGGCGGCGTCGACGTTCGCGGGCTCGCCGGGGCGCAGCTTGCGGTAGATGTCGAGCAGGGCTTCTTCCTGAGTGGCGACCGTGTCCTTCTCGAGGGTTTCGAGCAGGACGGGGTAGGCGGCGAAGGTTTCGCGAATCTCGGATTCGGTCATGCCGACGGCCTTGAGGAAGTGGGTCACCGACTGCTTACGCTTGCGGTCGATGCGCACGCCGACGGCGTCGCGCTTGTCGATCTCGAACTCGAGCCAAGCGCCGCGCGAGGGGATGACCTTCGCGCCGAAGGTCTCCTTGTCCGACGAGCGGTCCGAGAGTTTCTCGAAGTACACGCCGGGGGAACGCACGAGCTGGGAGACGACGACACGCTCGGTGCCGTTGATGATGAAGGTACCGCGCGGGGTCATGAGCGGGAAGTCGCCCATGAACACGGTCTGGGACTTGATTTCGCCGGTCTCGTAGTTCATGAACTCGGCGGTGACGTACATCGGTGCGGAGTACGTGTAGTCCTTCGCCTTGGCTTCCTCCATGGAGTACTTGGGGGATTCGAGGCGGTGGTCGTGGAACGACAGGCTCATGGTGCCTGCGACGTCCTCAATGGGGGAAATCTCGTGGAAGATTTCTTCGAGGCCGGAGACGTCGGGGACGTCGCCGTGGCCAGATGCCTGAGCGGCTTCGACGCGGGCCTTCCACGCGTCGTTACCCAGCAGCCAGTCGAAGCTTTCAACCTGCAGGCCCAGCAGATTGGGGGCCTGGAGGGGTTCACGAAGCTTGGCGAACGAGATGCGGTGCTTGGGCTGTTTGGCGGTGCTGTTGGCAGCCAAAGGGGATCCTTCCCTGCATTAACGGTGCGCACGCTGCCTTATCACCCATTATCTGACGCGTCCTGGTCCGTCAAGCGCCTGTTACGACGGCTGGATACGGGTCACCTCGGGCATGATAAGGCGCAACTACTCAGCCTACCGTGAGTCGCATCGCGAGTCAAGGCTGCGTGTGATATGTGCACGGTTTCACGGGCGAGGCCGCGGCCGGCTCATCCATCAGGCGCGACGGCGGCGGAACCCGGGCTTGGGAGATGGTGCCCCAAGTCGGGCTTGAACCGACGACCCACGGATTATGAGTCCGCTGCTCTGACCGACTGAGCTATTGGGGCCCTGCTATCTTAACGGAGGAAGGCGCGAGTCTTCCACCGACGCCGCTCGCTGATCCGTCGATCACGCTGTAGCGACACGGGACCCTAGTCATTCCTATTGTGATTTTGCAAGGCTTGACCCAAACAAATTAAGGAGATGACATGAACGTCGCGGAGCAGATCGTGACTCAACTCGTTGACGCGGGAGTCCACCGGATCTATGGAATCGTCGGCGATTCACTGAACCCGATCGTTGACGCAGTGCGCAAGACCGGCGGCTCAAAGAAGGGCGGCATCGACTGGATTCACGTCCGCCACGAGGAGGCTGCGTCGTTTGCCGCGTCTGCGGAGGCTCAGTTGACGGGCAAACTCGCGGTGTGTGCGGGTTCGTGCGGCCCGGGCAATCTTCACCTCATCAACGGTCTGTATGACGCAAACCGCACGGGTGCGCCGGTCCTGGCCATTGCCTCGCACATTCCGAGCGTCCAAATCGGGTCGATGTACTTTCAGGAGACCCACCCGGACCGCATCTTCGAGGAGTGCTCGGTCTACAACGAGCTCATTTCCTCCGCGGCACAGTCGCCGCGCACGGTGAACTCAGCAATCCGCCACGCGGTCGGCTTGGGCGGCGTCTCGGTCATCACATTGCCCGGCGACGTCTCTGACCTCAAGGCCGTTGAGCACGTTCCCACCTACGCGCCCGCGCGCCCCGCGACGCTTGCTCCCAACGCCACCGATATTGAAGAGGCCGCAGCGCTCTTGAACAAGGCCGACAAGGTCGCTATCTTCGCTGGCGCCGGTGTCGAGGGAGCTCACGACGAGGTCATCGCCCTGGCGGACGCACTCAAGGCACCGATCGGCCACTCGCTGCGCGGCAAGCACTTCATCCAGTACGACAACCCCTTCGACGTGGGCATGACGGGCCTGCTGGGCTACGGCGCGGCCGCCGAGGGCATGAACGACGCTGACGTGCTGATCCTGCTGGGTACCGACTTCCCCTACGACCAGTTCCTGCCGGACACCCCGACCATTCAGGTGGACACGCACGCGGAGAAGCTGGGCCGCCGCACGGACGTCGGCCTCGCGATCCACGCGCAGGTCAAGCCCTTCATCGAGGCACTCCTCCCCCACCTGCGCGCGAACCGCTCCGATTCCTTCCTAAAGTCCAAGATCAAGAAGCACTCGGAGATCATGCACGCTCCCGTCGGCGCATACACGCGCAACGTGGAGAAGATGCGCCCGATCCACCCCGAGTACGCGGCCCACCTCCTCAATGAGACGGCCGCGAAGGACGCGATTTTCACCGCGGACACGGGCATGTGCAACGTGTGGACCGCCCGCTACATTGATCCGCTCGGCACGCGCCGTCTCATCGGCTCCCTGCTGCACGGGTCGATGGCGAACGCCCTGCCGATGGCCCTGGGCGCTCAGGTCGCCTACCCGGATCGCCAGGTCGTGTCAGTGTCGGGCGACGGCGGGCTCTCGATGCTTCTCGGCGAGCTCATCACCGCGAAGATGTACGACCTGCCGGTCAAGGTGGTCGTCTTCAACAATTCGACGCTGGGCATGGTGAAGCTGGAGATGCTGGTCAACGGCCTGCCTGACTTCCAGACAGATGTCCCTGATACGAATTACGCGGACATTGCCCGCGCAATTGGCTTCCACGCGGAGCGCGTCGAGGACGCCTCTCGCCTGGAGGACGCGTACCGCGAGGCATTCGCTGCGCCCGGCCCCGCCCTCGTTGAGGTCATCACGGATCCGAACGCGCTGTCACTTCCGCCGGCCATCACGGGCGGCCAGGTCGTCGGTTTCGCGACCGCGATGAGCAAGATCGTTCTCAACCGCGGCATCGCTGAGGCTTTCTCAATGGCTACCTCCAACATGCGCAACATCCCGCGGCTGTAGGTCGTGCGTCGCCCCCGAAGGCGAGGCTGGGGTCGGGTCGTTCACGCAACCCGCCCCCAGCCTCACGCACGTTTAACGTGAGGATCGTGTGTCGGCCCGCGAACGCACGAGCTTGGCCACGCACCACAAGCCCCCGCCGCACAGGAGAAGTCCAAGGGCTGCGGGGACAATGACGGAGGCCCCCGCCTCACCCGCAAACGCCACGCTCCACAGGGTTTTTGCGATGGCGATCAGCGCCATGACCGCTAGACCGAGCCAGAGATTGCGGCGCCATAATGCTGCCGCTAGCGCCGCCAACGACAGTGGAACCATGACCGTGAGGAGGACCTTACCGGGCGTCCAATCACCCTGCAGGTACTGCTGTTCAAACTGGAGGAACTGCTGCACGCGCGGGCTCACCTGACGCGGTGGGGGAAACCATCCCATGCTGGTGAGGAGGAGGAGCACCGTCGCCATAATCCCCGCGCCGCTGCGCTTGTAGGCGAACCAGCACAATGGAATGAGGAAAAGCGGCCGAATATACCAGCTCAGCTGGTTCTGGTGGCGTTGCCATAGCCAGTCCCAGAAGCTCGGCACCGTGAATGCTGCAGCAATGAACGCGACAATCAAGGCACCACAGACGAATGCGATAGCTGTGTCATACTTTCGCAGTACCACCAACATGCACACAGGCTAGCACTCCCATCGAAACGTCACCGTCACGCATCCGTCGTCGGGTTGGTTGCTTGCGCCGCGCATGCACGTGCACGGGGTCAACAATCGGCCGTATCGCAGTCAGTCGGAGCGCACCATGCACTCCGGCCCGGCGCGAAGGCATCCCCTTCTAGCTATAGCGACGGGCAATCGAGACCGCCTCGGGCACGTAGGAGCGGCCAAAGAGCGCGCAGTGGACCATGATGATGTGCATCTGGTGCAGGGCGACGCGCTCGCGCCAGCCGTCCTCTAGGGGCGAGGCCTCGTCGTAGGCGGCGAGGATGCGCTCGTAGTGCGGGCAGCCGAAGACCGCGAGCGCCGCCAGGTCCTCCTCGGCGTGGCCGCCCTGCGCGGCGGGGTCGATGAGGACGGCGCCCTCGGGGGTCCACATGACGTTTCCGCTCCAGAGGTCGCCGTGGGTGCGGGCAGCGCCGACCGGGCCGGGCCGGGCGATCACGTCGGAGACCAGGTGGGGTTGGTCGTGGTCGAGCGCACCCGATTCGAGGCGCTCGCACAGGCGCTCGATAAGAGTCCTGTCGGACACGCTGAAGACCGGGGCGTCCAGGTAGCGGGCGATGCGTTCGCGCGCGTAGAAGGCGCCCCAGGAGTCACCTTCCGACGACGAGGCCGGGGCCGGGCTCGGGTGGTCGGGTAGCGAGAGGCGGGCCTCCCCCATCCAGCCGTCGCCGTCGAAGCCGGGTGGCGGCGCACCCAGGTGGCTGGCTCCGGCGGCGTGCGTGTGGGCAAGGGCGCGGCCGAACTGCTCGGCGGCCTCGACAGTTGGCGGGACGGAGACCAGACGCGGTTCCTCGAGCCACGTCGCGCCGTGATCGAGGACGGGCACGACGGCGACCCCCGGGTCCGAGGCCTCGGCAAGCCACGAGAGGCCCGCGACCTCGTAGGCGATCCGCCCGCGGCGGCTATCCGCTTTCCTGATGGTGTCCATCGTGTGTTACCTCCTATCTGCGTGGAAGCTGCGGCGCTCCCTCGTCTCTTGGCGCTTCAGCACGCGACGAGTCCACGATATCAAGGGTTATGCGAGGCATCCGGGACTCCTCCAACGCTCAGAAAAGTTGCAGGTCGTCCGCTCGAGAGTGGATCGCTAACGACTCAAGTTCCCTATCGAGCGGGCGATGGCTTGACCGAGAAGATAGAAGCTACGCTCTGTGCCATGCAGATTGTCGGGTTCCGGCCCATCCTCCGCTACAGGAAATAGACCCGAACGGAAGATCAAAATCTCGTATTGTTCCTGGTACTGCGGCGCTGCTGGATCATCAGAGCCATAGAACAACTCGATCGTTCCTTCTTTAGGCATCCCAGCTTCGGTCGTTCCATCTGAAAAATTGCCCTCGAGGCGCCAGTAAGTCCGAATCGAGCAGCCAGGAGGCAGAGTTCGTTCAGTCTCAAAAAGGATCTTAACGTGTTCAGCCACGTCATCGATCTTTTCCGGCCAGTTGTCGAATTGGATATGCAAGTTTCTCGCAGCTGTCTTACCGACATTCGTGATCCGAAGATCAAAATGACGACGTCCAGCCAAACTCGGAACAATATCGGCATACACGTATGGACGCGTTTGTGCGATGCTATCCAATTTCATCTGCTCATTGGCTTCCGCAGCTGCGTTACTCGCTGCCTTCGAGGCACGCATAGCTGATACAGCTGTGAAGCCGGCCCACACCGCTGCAACTAGTAGCCCCAGAGTAAAAACGGCAGTCGCAAAGGACGACCATGCAGCGACAGACTCGGCCCAGGACACTGTGTTCATGGTTGTCAATGCTATCCATTCGATTAACTCCTCAAAGCCAATTGAAAGATCCAATCGATGATTGCTTTCCAAGATGTTGCATCACCAGGGCAACCAGAAAACCTTCGCAGCCCCACACAATTGCTGGTTACGTTGCGCACTCCGGGCTAGGAACGGGGACAAGAGACAAAGAACCGTTGTCAGACGCAACCGGATCTGGGCACCCTCTTGTGCGCACACTGTGGCCCAAGGACTCGCACGTGAACCCGATGATCTGCGCGCGGGCAGCGCCGCCCACGTGCATACTCAAGGGTTAACGTGCGCATCAAAGGGTTAACACGCATATTCAAGGGTCCACGTGCACACAACACACCACGCGAGACAATGAATCCGCCAAAGCGCAGACCCATTCAGCCAAAACCGTCGTCGTTGGGCGCTTTTCGCCCAACGGGTATGCACGTTGGCAACAACAACGCTCCAGCCCACGGCCCTACGCCACCCAGCGGGGGGAATGGCTCCATCCAAGGCTCCGACACGCCGGCGACATGCCTCCAGAGGGCTTCACGTGGCGCAAATCCCCACCTCCGCCGGCGCGTCGAGCGCGCGAGGCCACACTTGTGCCTACGTGGATAGGTTGTCCTGATGCGGATAGGTTATCGATACGCGGATAGGTTAATAAGCTATCCACATCCTCATAACCTATCCATGTCGCAATAAGCTATCCGCGTACGTGGCCAGTTTCGTCGACGTGAAGGGCAGCGGCAGACGGGACAGCCTGACCTCAGTGCTGGTGGAGGGGCTCGGGGCCTGATTAAGGTGCCAGGGGTTGCGACAAAATTCGCCCAACAGACACCCCTCCCGCCCACACCCGCGAAAAAACTCGCCCGGCAGGCTACAAAACGCCCCTTTTGGGCCATGTTGCCCGCGCTGGGCGAATATTGTCGCGCTATCGGCATTGACAGGTCGCGCTGGGCGAACTTTATCGCGCCCATGCTGCTTACCGCGCCGTGAGATGAAACCATCAACACCAATGCAGGGACCTCAGGACGCCTCCATGAAACCCACGACGCCTTTGCTCGATGAAATAGCGCCGAAAACGGGTGTATCTGGCTCGCAATGGTGCCGTCGGTTTCACCAGAGACGGAGCACGCGCCAGCAAAGGCGATGACGGTTTCACGAGAGTTCCCGAACGCACCGGTGGGCGGCGGTGGGGCCTAGCCGCGGTGCCGGTGGGCGGCGGTAGGGCCAGGGCGGGTCTGGAGACAACGTGCCACCGCACACAGCACCGCAGGCGCCGCCGGTGTGGAGGGCGCCGGAGGGTACGGGCGGGCTTCGAGATCGACCACTCCGAGCCTTTAGGCTCGCGTGTGGCGATCTCGCGGGCGGGCCGTCGCCCACAGGCGTCAACGACCAGACAA
>ERZ772921.1912-NODE-1912-length-11652-cov-3.337932_pt1 | contig 11652 bp, 9 predicted proteins | sample MGYA00512117_ERZ772921 | MGnify/ENA primary metagenome ERZ772921 (study PRJEB29015, sample SAMEA2737944) | human oral metagenome | biome: human oral; feature: human-associated habitat; material: dental | place: China | collected 2150 ... | reverse complement strand
CGTCCTGATCCTGGAGAAAGAATCCTTTGGCGGGCAAATTACGATTACCTCCGAGGTTGTAAATTATCCGGGCAGCGAGCCGGTGAGCGGCACGGAACTCACGGCGCGCATGCGCAAGCAGGCGGAGGATTTCGGCGCGGAGTTTAAGATGGCCGAGGTACGGGAGCTGCGCGTGGCGGGAGATATTCGCGAGGTCGTGACGAGTCAGGGCACGTTTCGGACTTTTGGGATCCTTTTGGCGACGGGAGCCAAGCCGCGCACGCTGGGATTTCAGGGGGAGCAGGAGTTTCGCGGCCACGGGGTCGCATATTGCGCGACCTGCGACGGGGAATTTTTCGCCGGTAAGGAGATTTTCGTCATTGGCGGCGGTTTTGCCGCGGCGGAGGAAGGCGTCTTTCTGACGAAATATGCCAAGCGGGTGACGATACTCATGCGAGGAGATGATTTTTCCTGTGCCCCTTCGACGGCGCGGGAAGCCCGAGAACACGAGAAGATCACCGTGCATACCCACGCGGTAGTGGAGGCGGTGGAGGGCGACAGCCTGCCTCGCCGCATCATCTGGCGGGATACCAAGACGGGAGAAAAGACGACCTACGCACCAGCGGACGGTGACACCATCGGGGTCTTTGTATTCGCCGGCTATGAGCCGGAGGCCGGGCTCCTGCGAGGCATTGCCGAGATTGATGACCGGGGCTATGTGGTTACCGACCGGGAGCAGCGCACGAATGTGCCGGGGATTTACGCGGCTGGAGATGTGTGCGTGAAGGAGCTGCGGCAGGTGGTAACGGCCGTCAGCGACGGCGCCGTGGCAGCGACGGGGTTGGAACGCTACGCGGAAAAGATGCGGGTGAAAACAGGGGAACGGCCGGTGTTTCAGGAACGACGAGGGACGCCTCATGTGTCCGAGGGGAAAGGCCAAAGTGTGGCGCAGCCGGCTGAGAACGGCCCTTTTACGGCGGATGTTTTAGCGCAGCTTCAGACCGTATTTTCCCGTATGGAGCAGCCGCTGAGGCTGCGGCTCTTTCTGGATGACCGTCCGGTTTCCGTCGAGCTTCGCGATTACATGACCAAGTTGGCTTCCCTGACGGGAAAGCTGACAGTGGAAGAAACCGCAGGAACGGAGGAAACGCCTTGCGTTCGGGTTTATCGTGCGGATGGCAGTCCGGTGGGCCTCGCGTTTCACGGCGTGCCGGGGGGGCATGAGTTTACCAGCTTTGTGTTGGGACTGTACAACGCATCTGGGCCGGGACAGCCTGTAGCGGAAGAAGATCGCGTCCGTATTGAGAAACTGTCGAAGGACATCCATATCACGGTTTTGGTGAGCCTCACTTGTACGATGTGTCCGGAATTGGTCACCAGTGCGCAGCGCGTCGCCAGCCTGATCCCGCGGGTGACGACGGATGTGTACGATCTGAACCATTTCCCCGCCCTGCGGGAGAAGTATAAGGTGATGAGTGTACCATGCTTCATCATTAACGACGGCGCTCTGCATTTTGGTAAAAAGAACGTTTCCCAGCTCCTTGACCTTTTGGAGGCGTAAGATTTTCGGAGCCGAGTCAATACCCGCCAACGGTCTTTATTTTGAAAAGAAGCGGCCGCACTGCGCTTGGAGAGGTTTATTTTATAGGGAGGATGAGGTGCGGTTATGATCGTGAGTGTCAGCCGACGAACGGATATTCCGGCGTTTTTTGCCGACTGGTTTTACCGGCGGCTGGAAAAGGGCTTCGTCCTTCTGAAAAATCCTTATAACCCGCTGCAAGTCGGGCGTGTCATGCTCACGCCCGACAAGGTAGACGGGTTTGTTTTTTGGACAAAAAACGCCGCGCCGATGCTGCCCCGCCTGCAGGAATTGGATGGGTTCAAGTATTATTTTCAATTCACGATTACGCCTTACGGGCGCGACGTGGAACGTCACCTTCCCGATAAGCAGGAAGTCGTCCTTCCCGCCTTTCGCAGTCTGGGAAAAGGCAAAGCGATCTGGCGGTATGATCCTGTTTTTCTCAGTGAGTGCTATCCCTGGGCATACCATCTTCGGGCGTTTACGGCGATCGCCAGGGAACTGGAGGGATATGCGACGGAGGTGGTCATGAGTTTCGTGGATTCCTACCGGTCAGTGGATTTACGGCCGCTGAAAATTCAGCCGCTCACGTCGGAGCAGCGGTTGGAGATGGCGCAGGAACTACGGGAGATCGCGGCGGGGTATGGGATGGTGCTTTCTTCCTGTGCTGAAGAATTGGGGCTTCCGTCCGCTTGCTGTGTGGATGGGAAAAGGTTCGGGGTGGATAAACCGCGAGATCGCTATCAGCGTAGTTTGTGCTGCTGCACGGAAAGCGTGGATATTGGTGCTTACAACACTTGCCGTCACGGTTGTGTCTACTGCTATGCCAATCCTTATGGCCGGGTTCAGGCACCGCCCGACGTGGAAGCCGATGTATTGGGGCCGCCGCTTACGGGCCGGGAGACAATAAAACAGCGAAATTGAAAGAAGGCTCCTGCGTTTTACCGGTAGGGGCTTTTCTTCTACCTTTACTTTCCTCGGAGGCTTTGCTATGATGAGAAAAAGAGCCGCCGGGCCTATGAGAAGAGGTGAGTGCGGATGTTGCAGTCGGAGCGGGTGAAACGGGCCATCGACGCGGTGGAAGAGGCGTGCGGACATTGCGAGATGTGTTCGCCGGACTGTCCCATCGCCGTGGCCAAGCGGGCGTTGGACGGACTGTATTATGATCTGCAGCAGGCGGAACAAGAGGATTCCCAAGAAAAAGTCCCCGGAAACGGCGTTTTTTAACACCGTTTCCGGGGACTTTTTGATTTCGGGGTCAAATATCGTCAAATACGCGACGGATCATGGCTAACACGCGTTCTTGATCCACGTTGGTTACAAGGCGCGCCGATTGGCTTCCCTCGGGGCCGTAGCCCACGTAGGCAAGCGTTTGACCGTAAGAGAGGGAGTAGGTGTCATTGACATCAATCGGCAGGGTCCTTTCTTCCGTAATAATGGAAGGGTCAAGCAGGTAGGCGGCGACGAGGACATCCCAGATGAAGCTGCGGTCGCTGCCGGAGGAGAAGAGACCGTTCAGATAATGGTGATTCATCATATCCTGAAACACAGGATTGTCGGTAGCCTCTTTAAATGCATAGAAGTCGTCGGCCGATAGGGTCATTTTTTCACAAACGTCCAGCGGGAAAAAGATTTGCTCCCGAAAGGGGGCGCGAACGACTTTCTTCAGCGATTCCGGATCGACCCAGACATTAAATTCGGCGGCGGGGGTGGTGTTCCCCTGTTGAAAGAAGGCGCCGCTCATGTAAACGACGCGGTCGATGAGGGGGACGATACCGGGATCTTTTTCGATGGCGGCGGCGAGGTTGGTGGCTGGGCCGATGGCGGCAATGGTGATTTCGCCGGGGTTCTCCCGGACGGTACGAATGATAAAGTCAGCAGCGTCCTCTTTGACAGGTGATAAGGTCGGTTCGGCGGAAAAGCGCGCGCGATAGGCCGTTTGCCAACTGGACGGCTCGGGAAAGTCAGCGGCCCCCGCGTAGGCAACATCGTGGCCACGACCGAAACGACGGTATTCGTCTTTGATTTTGGCGAACCGTTCTTTGATGCGCATGGGGGTTGTGCCGACAACGACGGGGATGTCATCGCGCCCTAAGCCTTCAAGCTGTCGAATCGCGTTGGCGGTGCCGGCCTCTGCCCAGGTATTGCCGGTGACGATGGTGACACCCATGAGTTCAATTTGGGGAGACTGCAGGAGCATAAGCATGGCGACACCGTCATCAAACATTTCGACCATGTCGCTGTCGAGGATGACGCGGGTCTTTTCGGCAGCTTCTCCCCGCAAGGGTACGGTGACGATGAGGCAGAAGAAGGCCAGACACAGGGGAAAGATTTTGCGGAATGTTAATGGGGTGCGCATGAGGGTCACTCCTTTTCGGTAGGAAGAAGAAATTTTAGTGTAACTTATTTTATCATTAAAATGTAAGAGATGTAAATTTTTTTTATTTGCCCTCAAGACGTTGGCGGCGGTCTAGGCGGTGCCGGGCGACGAGGTTGGGTATGGCGACGCCGAGGGAGATGCCGATGAGAATAAGAACGGCTTCAATGCCGTCTTGTACTGCGCTCAAAAAGGTGGGGAGCGGCAAACTGCGGACATTGATCAGGGCGAAAAGAAGACGGTAAAGGGGAATACCGGGGATCAGCGGGATGACGCAGGGAATACTGATGACGTGAGTGGGAACGCGGAAATGGCGGCTGGCGGCAAGGGTGTACAGGCTGACGGCCGCCGCGCCGACGGTGGCGGAGGAAGGGAGGGGCAGACCGAGGCCTAAATTAAGAAGATTGCGGAGGCAGACGGCGAGGATGCCGCCGCCGGCGATTATGAGGAGGAGTCGAGGGGGGACGTTGAAGAGGATGGAAAAACCTGTGGCAGCGGATGCGGCGGCCAGGGCATAAATAAAATAGCTGGTGTCGGGAATGATGCTGAGGGTGGCGAAATCGGCGACATGCCCCAGCCGGATGGTGAGGACAATGCCGAAGGTCATGGCGCCGATGATGAGAACGGTATGTACGGCGCGGGTGATACCGGCTACGATATGGCTGTTGACGAGGTCGTCCACCGCGTTGATGAGGGGGATACCCGGAACAAAGCAAAGGCTGGAGGCGATCATGGGGAGGTAAGGTGTGCCGGAAAGAGAGAAGGGGATTAAGAGCCAAGCGGTGAAGGTCGCCGCAAAAGCGGCGGCGGCGATGCCGGCGTAAGGGTTGACCTCCCAGTGATTCAGGCGCCCCCGTACGCCGAAGCCGATGACGGCGGCGAAAGCGGTACACAAGGCGGCTCCCATATCGCCGCCGAAGAGGACAGACAAGGCGGCGCAGGCGACGGCCGTACCAAGGGCGCTGCATATCGGGGGATATCGGCGGGGGAGGCGTTCAATGCGGTCGAGGGCCGCTTCGTATGCGGCAAGGGAGAGATGGTTTTCCACCGCTTGGCGGGAAAGCCGGCTGACGGCGGTGATGATATCCATATTCGCGTCGTGTTTACGGCATTTAATGAAACTGGTGTAGGCGTGGGTGTTATCGCTGACGGTGACCAGGATGGTGGTGTAGACGACATGAAGCGACAAGGCCGCAGCGGGGAGAGAAAAGAAGTCGCTGAGTTCTTTCATATCGCGGACGGCGCGATTGGTATCGGCCCCGTTCTCCATGAGAAGCTGTCCGGTGTGGAGGATAAGGCGTAATTTCCGATGGATATCGGCATAAGGGTCAGGCTGGGGGATATCGTTCATGCTTCAGGTCTCCTTTCGGCGCGGGTCGAGGCCGTGTCGTTTCCTCTCAGAATTTTCTCTATCATAGCACAGGCACCTGGGCGGGGCAATCGTTCCGCTGCCTTATTTTCACTATATACGGGGCTAAGGATAGGGCGGGGCACAAGATCCCCGGTGGAAAAATTTTTTGATTTATGCTAAAATAAAGGGCGTATGTAGGGGCAGCAGGAGAAAGTAGGGGAAACCATGCCAAGCGATATGCATGTCCACACGACGTTTTCGGACGGCCGGCTTACACCGGAAGAGATCGTCGCCGCGGCTAAAGCGGCCGGACTTACCTATCTGGCAATTACCGATCACGATACCGTGGATGGCATTCGCCATCTTTACGAAGCGGGGCTTTACCCGCTGAAGACGCTGCGGCTCATCCCAGGCATTGAGTTCAGCTGCGAAGTGGACGGGCACGACGTCCATATTTTGGGGTACGATTTTGATATATACAATCAGGAACTCATCGATAAGGTGACGGAGCTGTCGGAGTCGCGTTGGACGCGGTTCGCGCAGATGACAGATAAGCTTCAGGCGCTGGGGTACGATATCACGGAGACTGATGTCTTAGCCATCGCCGGAACCAGCCGCTCCATCGGACGGGCGCATGTGGCGCGGGCGTTGGTGAAAAAGGGGATTGTCCCGACGGTTCACGAAGCCTTCACCGAGTTGTTAGAGCATGGGCGTCCGGCGTATATTCCGCATTTTCGCCTGCTGCCGGAAGAGGCGGTGGCGCTCATCCGGCGGGCCGGCGGCGTTCCGGTGCTGGCTCATCCTAAGTTGGTGCGGAATGACGAGCTGGTGGAGCGGCTCCTGACTCTTGATTTTGGAGGAATAGAGGTTTACTACCCCCAGCATGACGCGGCAGACACGGCGCGGTATAAAGCGTTGGCGGAGCGGCACGGGATGCGGCTGACGGGGGGATCGGATTTCCACGCTCTGCCCCATCGAGAGCCTAAGGAATTGGGGCTGTTCACCATAGATGATACCTTGGCGGCGCCGTTCTTTCATCCGCCGGAAGCGTTGGAATAATGAGGAAAGAGGCCGCCGTCTGATCGAATCATCGACGCGGCGGCTATTTTGCGTAAGAGCAGGTGAAGATAAAGCATGGATGTCATTGCGTTAGTCGGCCCCAGCGGGACGGGCAAGAGCCATCGGGCGCTCATCGTCGCCCACAAGTACGATGCGGATGTCATTATTGACGATGGGATACTGATTAAAGAAGGAAAGATTTTAGCCGGCCGCTCGGCCAAGCACGAAAAGAGCCGCATCATGGCGGTGCGGCGCGCTATTTTCATCTTGCCGGGACATGCCGCCGAGGTGCGCACCGCACTGGAGCAAGCTGCACCGCGCCGCGTCCTCATCATCGGGACCAGTGAAAATATGGCGCATAAAATCGCGAAGATTTTGAAATTGCCCCCCATTGAGCGGATCATCCGCATTGAGGATATTGCCACGAAAGCGGAGATGGAAAAGGCGGCGTTTTACCGCTTGAAAGAGGGAAAGCATATTATTCCTGTGCCTACCATTGAATTGAAGCCGCATTTTTCCGGCTATCTCATCGATCCCATTCAGTCGTTTTTCCGAAAATCACCGCGGCGCCGCCGCCGTCTGGGAGAAAAATCCATCGTTCGGCCGGTATTCAGTTATTATGGTAAGCTCATTATTGACGATTCGGCGGTGAAAGCCATCGTGGAGAGACTGATGGGGGATCGGGAATTCGTCAGCAAGGTGGGACGCATTCGAATACGCCATCTGACGGATGACGGGGAAGATCGAGGGATTGAAGTATCCTGCGAGGTAGTGCTGCGCTACGGAAAGCATATTCCCACCCTCATTCAGCAGACGCAGGCAAAGATCAAGGAAGCCATCGAGTATATGACCGGCATGGTGGTGCACGAAGTCAATATCATGGTCAAGACGCTCTATGTGAACGCTTGAAACAAAAATGAGAAAACGGGGGCGCTCGTGGTTTGTGGCGCCGTGCCCTGAGGGGACGGCGCCAATGGCCGATGGGCCGCCTCCTTTTTGGTTGAGAGGGTGAGAAAGCGTATGCGTGGGGTTTTTGATATTGTGGGGCCGGTGATGATCGGCCCGTCCAGCTCGCATACGGCAGGCGCGGTGCGGCTGGGCCTGATGGCGCGGGCGATCTTAGGAGAAGAGCCGGTGCGGGCGGGGATACAGCTTACGGGCTCTTTTGCTCGGACGTACCGCGGCCATGGAACGGATAAGGCGCTGACGGCAGGAATTTTAGGCTTTATGCCGGATGATGTCCGCATCCGGGAGGCGCTTTCCTTAGCGGCTTCTATGGGATTGGAGCTGGCGTTTCAAAAAGTGGATATTCCCGACGCGCCGCCCAATACGGCCGTCATTCATCTGACGGGAGCTGAAGGGCGTACCGTCAAGGTACAGGGGGCTTCCGTCGGCGGGGGGAACATCCGGATCACCGGGATTGATCGTTTTGCGGTGGATTTGACCGGTGAGCTCCCGGCGCTCATTACCATTCATCGGGATAAGCCGGGAGTCATGATGCAGGTGACTTCCATCCTGGCGGAAGAAGGGCTCAACATTGCGTTTATGCACCTTTCGCGCCAGCGTCGGGGGGAGATGGCCATGATGATCTTAGAGCTGGATGAGCTGCCTTCTCGGGCGGCCGTCACGGCCTGTCGGGACTTAGATGTAGTGGAACAGGCCTTTGCCGTGCCGTCCATTGAATGAGGTGGAAGAATGATACGCTTTGAGACGATGGCCGAGTTGGTGAAATTGGCGGAGGAGAAGGCCGTACCGCTGTCGGAGATCGTGATCTGGAGCGAGGCGGAAAATACCCAGCAGTCGCGCGCCGCGGTGCTGGCGACCATGGGAGAACAATGGCAGGTCATGAAGGAGGCCATTCAGCGCGGCGTTACAAATCGGGAGCGTTCGGTAAGTGGACTCACCGGCGGCGACGCGGCGAAACTTTTCATCCGTCAAAAAGAGGGCGGTTATCTGGGTTCCGCGGCGCTGGCGACAGCCGCTTATGCCGTCGGGGTGAGCGAAGTCAATGCCGCCATGGGCCGTATCGTCGCTTGCCCTACCGCCGGTTCTTGCGGTATCGTGCCGGCAGTTCTCTATACGGCCATGAAGCAGGGAACTGAGGAGAACGCGATCATCCAGGCACTGTTCACGGCGGCGGGGGTCGGTATGATCATCGAAGCGAATGCTTCCATTTCTGGTGCAGCCGGCGGCTGCCAGGCCGAATGCGGATCGGCGGCGGGCATGGCGGCTGCCGCGCTGGTGGAGTTAGGCGGCGGCAGCCCTGAGGCCGCGGCGCACGGGGCGGCGTTGGCGATCAAAAATCTTTTGGGGCTTGTCTGCGATCCGGTGGCCGGCCTCGTGGAAGTTCCCTGCGTCAAGCGCAACGGCTTTGCCGCCGTTCATGCCATGCTGGCGGCAGACATGGCGCTGGCGGGGGTGCGCTCCATCATTCCTGTGGATGAGGTAATTCAGGCGATGGATCATATCGGCCGCGCCCTGCCGTGCAGCCTCAAGGAAACGGCGGAAGGGGGCCTCGCCGTCTCGGAGACGGCGAAAGCGATCGCCCGAAAAATCTATGGGGAGGAGAATCCCGCGTAGACGAACAACCCAGTGATACAGCGGAAAAATAGGAACGCGGTTGGGTTCCTGTGTCCATAAAAAGAACGCCTTGCTCGAGTTTTTGTAGAGTAGGGCGTTTTTTGGCGAAGATGATCTATTGAAGTTCTTCCACGATATTTTGCGATTCCAGGCGTATCTCAAAGGTGCGGGGCCATGGATACCATGCTTTGACGGTAAGGCGGCGGACGACGAGGCGGATTGTCCCTTCGGGGGTGGCAATCGCTATGGGGGCGCGGAAAGAAGGGGTGGAAGAAAAGGCCGCGAGGCGCTGATCCATGGCGTGCTGGAGCATATCATTGGCCCAGCGGGCGTTATGGTCGAGAGCGAGGTCGTTGACGTAAATGTAGCCTGCTTTTCGCAGGCTGAGGTTCACGCCGTCGATGATGTCTTTCAGATAGAAATAGTCTTCGGCGAATCGTCCATCGAGAAAACTGAACTGGGCGGCATAGAGGCGGCGGACGTCGTCGGCGGTTCGCGCCTGATGACGGGCGGTGGCTACCAGTGTGGCTTCGGCGGCGGCGGTGCCGATGGCGTTACTGGCGGTATTCCACCCGGCATAGGCGGATAAAGCGTGGAGGGGTGTACCGTTTTTGGCAAGGAAAGAAAGTAGGGTTTCCTCGGCTAAAAAATGTTCCGCGAGATCGACGAGGGCTACGGCGCGGCCTTCGGCAACGAGTGTTTTGATCTCGTCGGCAGCGGTGCGGCGACGCCCTAAGACAGCCGTATCGTGGGCGGAAAGGTAAAGGATGAAGTCTGCTTCTGCTGGATTCGAAACTTCTTGGCCCCCTAAGAGGCCGATTTTTTCTTGGGCGGTGGCCTCCATGTCAGCGGCCATATAGGGAAGCCGCCGCCACGGCGTGGCAGGATCGTTATAGCAAAGGCAGATGTGGGGAGAGAAGTCGGCGCGTTTTGCTTCCGCGGAAGCTAAGAGCGTTTGGGCGATCTCGTCGGCCCCATGGGTAAAGAGAACGCGGTCATCTCCGATCCGTTGCTGACGAAGGGTTTCTAAAAGCTGCCGCCGTTCCCGGTTGGGAATCCCGTAACGCTCGCCGTCGTCCTGCCCAATGACGAGTCGGGCGAGGGTGCCATCGGCGGCGAGATTGATAAGCTGCCGATTGAGGCGGGCGTTATCCTTAAAAAGAGCTTCGTAGCGGCGCAGGCTATCGGTGGGGATCGCGGCCCGCAGCTCTTCTTGTTCGGCGATATCTTCGGTGGCGGGAATCGTTTGCAGGTCGATTTGATCCGTTAAGCGGGAATAGCGCATGAGGGCTTTTCGCTCTTCCCGGCCGTTTATGCTGTCCGGAGGTGTGAGCCGGGGCAAAATGTGGAAAGCGTAGAGAGGAATATCCGGATGGGCGGCATGAAGCGCTCGGAGAAAGGTGATAAGGGCTTCGGTGTCGGCTGGCGTCTTTTGATTCTCCCGAGAAGCCAGGAGGCCGCCGTGGAGAAGCTGATCCACCGAGAGGATGGCATAGTCGCAGCCGGCGATGTTTTCCTGTGCCCAGCGTTGGAGGGCGGCGGTGTCGCCGGGTTTTGTATAGTAGTCTAGGATATCCTCCGGCGGTGCGATAATTTTGATCCCGGCGATGCGCCCTAAAGCGGCGACGAAGTCAAGACAGGGCGGGCGGCTGTCTAAAGGCAGTAAGAGAACACGGCGCTCTGTTTTTAGGGGCGCGGTGAGAGGAATGCCCCGGGGACGCACGGCGAAGGACGCGATGAAGAGGCTTATGGCGGCGGCCATGAGCAGCAGGATGAGGCTAAAGCGGGAAAAGGGGCGCACGGGGATCCCTCCTTTCGTTTTCATCCAGTATATCAATTTTCTTTACAGAGGGGAAATTTTTTACGGCGTGGGTGCTTTTTCGGAATTAACTTTTTTTCGTTTATTACGATATAAAGAGTGAGGATAAGGACATCCTTACCGATTTTTTCGTTTTGGTATTTAAGGAGGAAAATCACATGGATGTAGCATCATTGGCAAGAACAGCGGTCGGGATCAACGACTATACGAAAGCGGCAGCAAAAGAAAAACTGTCCGCTGTGCGTTCGACGGATAAGGGTGAGGCGCCGGGACAAGGGGGCAGCGCCTATGATCTTCAACTGTCTTCGGCGGGTCGGGAGGCGGCGAAAAAGGGGGAGACCGCCGCGCCGCAGACGGCAAAGACGAAAGGGTTAAGTGCGGATCAGGTCCAGGCCTTGAAGGCACAGCAGGAGCAGAGCTATCAGCTCATGATAGAGACTATGACGGCGCAGAATGCTAAACTGCAGGCTTGGCAGGATAAAGGCGTCGGTACGCTGCGGTTTGCGAACGGCGCCACCGTCGACACGTGGAAATTCGCGCTGCCGCCGGTAGCGACGACACCGGAAGAAGCGGCGAAGGCCGTGGCGGATGGCGGCGATTGGTCGGTTGATGCGGTGGCGGGGCGGATCTTCGATATGGTAACGGCCATCGCCGGGGATAATCCCGATATCTTGCGGCAGATGCAGGCAGCGGTGGAGGCAGGATTCCAACAGGCGGGCATCGCATTCAAAAAGGCGACCGGTGAAAAGGATATGCCGGCCATTACTGGCCGGACGCATGATGAAATCACCCGCCGTTTTGAGGCGCTGTATGAGAAATTAGCAAAGCAGTCGGCGGAGAAAAAGGCCGAGGCCGCAGGGGAAGCCGAAGAAGTCATGGTCGTAAGCATAGAAGGAGGCATCCGGTTC